>Ga0209573_1005503_pt1 | contig 11378 bp, 9 predicted proteins | sample TNRBio252014_DNA_FD_185870 | JGI IMG/M metagenome (GOLD analysis project Ga0209573, IMG submission 185870) | Wastewater treatment Type I Accumulibacter community from EBPR Bioreactor in Madison, WI, USA - TNR Reactor_6/25/2014_ DNA (SPAdes)... | ecosystem: Engineered > Bioreactor > EBPR >...
TTTTCCTTTAGGGCAGCTTCTATCTTTCGACTGGTGTAAATATTGTTAAGGTAGGAATAAACGATTACCTTTACAAGCATCACGGGATTATAACTGGAAGTCCCTCCACCCGGATATCGGTCGAACAGTGATTTATAGTCAATTTTATCAAGAATTGAGTTAACCACACGAACAGGATGATCCTTGGGTATCATATCCTCAATTGAAGGAGGAAACAGAAACATTTGATGCTGATCGTAGGGCTTGAACGCAGGGGTTTTTGGTGTCTTTTTCATATGCAAAAATACGAAAAATTGACCGGATATAAAAATAAATATTCCCCTTAACTACTATATATTACAATAGGTTAGAACACATTTAGGCTATACTGATTTGGTCAATTTTCAGGCGAAAAGAAGAGTCAAACTCTTCTAGAATTTAACGGAAGGCGAGGAATCAATAAACCGGAGGTCTTAAGTTGTAACCAATTTGAGGAGAAGACGCTTCTGGCTAAATCTGAGAATATAATAAAAAAGGCTGCCCCTTTTGAGACAGCCTCTTTTTTTTGAAGATTAGCTATTAATTGTTTTTAATATTTGAACCGAAAATGTTATGGAGATCACTTTAGAAGATTCATCCTTTTCACTTCTCTAAAGTTACCAGCCCTCATCTCATAGAAGTAGATTCCACTCGGTAAATTTACCACATTTAAATGCAAGGTGTGGAAGCCCGGACCATAAAACTCATCAGTTATATCCTGTACCTTAGTTCCCAGAATATCGTAGAGAATCATAGTGACTTGGGATGCCTGTGGTAGGGTGAAACTTATGTTGGTTTCAGGATTAAATGGATTTGGGTAATTCTGCAGCAATGTGAAAGACTCCGTTCCGGGTAAGTTTATCTCAACAACATCGCTATATTCAACCTCGCCATCATAATCTCGTTGAATCAACCGGTATTTTATCAGAATGACATTTCCGAATTGGATTTCCCGATCCTTAAATGAGTAAGTTTGTGGTATTGTTGAAGTTCCTGCTCCGGAAACAAAACCGATCTTCTCCCACCCCTGGCCTCTATCCCGTTCAATATCAAATCCATGGTTGTTTGTCTCTGTCTGGGTCATCCATGTAAGTTCAACCTCATTTTGGCTTATTAGATTGGCACTAAATGAGGTTAGCTCAACAGGTATTATCCCTCGGATTCCTCTGAGCATTTTACCATTATAACCACAAGTGTACACCTTGGACTGAAGTACATCAATTCCATATAACCACTGGGCTGAAGATAAAGGAATCGTCGACCAATTGAAGCCAGCATCAGCTGTCATCCAAACCATCCCGGTGGCAACATTACCTCCTGAAACATAGCCAATGTCATCAGTCAGGAAATCTATCGCATATAACCATTGAGAGGTATTTAAGTTCATGAAATCCCAGCTTAATCCACCAGTGTAGGAATAGAATGCATATCCTTTAATCCCAACTACATAGAGCTTTTGGGTTTCCATCGCACTAATTGCGTTCATCAAGGGGATACCTGATAACGAAACTTGCCACGACTCGCCACCATTGGTTGTGCGATAAACAAAACCTGTTCCTTCAGGACCACCAATGAAATCGCCACCGGTTATAAAACCTACGGACTCGCTAATAAAACTCATTCCTCTTATCGTCATTGTGGTGGGAGATGTAATTGCAAGCCAGGTCAATCCACCATCATGTGTCTTTAGTAACTTGCCATTTCGACCTCCTGCGAAACCCGCAGTTGGTGAGATCATATCAACAGTCAACAATTCATCTGTAATCGGAGTATTTGACTGTTGCCAGCTTGAACCATTCCCAAATGATCTCAGAACCTGTCCAGCGTCACCAACCGCTACAACAACAGTATCAAACCTGTCAACAGAATTCAAGCGACTGTTGATTGGTGAATTAGCGAAATGCCAGGAATCACCACCACTGGAAGTGGTTAATATTACACCTGCATCTCCCACTGATACGCCAACATAATTATCGTAGAATGACACATCATTAAGCGTTGAAGATGTATTTGTTGGCTGTTCAAGCCAAGCTGCATCACCACCCAGTCTATAGAGTTTCCCGCCTGCCGCACCAGCACAAAATCCGATTGATTCTTTGTGGATGTAAATCGAATACAACCACCGGCTTCCAATCGGAACTTCCTGAGTAAATGAATTTCCTCCATCAGTGGTCTTCAGGATAATGCCGGAACCTGTATTCCCTCCGCACAGAAAACCAGTATTAGCATCCAGAAAATGAAGTCCATAAAGCCATTGCTCCGTGTATGAATAGACATAATTCCAAATCTGACCGGAATCGGTTGATTTTGCTGCTATCCCATTGATGCCAACTGCATACACAACAGTTGGACTTACCATTTGGACACTTGTTAAAGTCGGACCTGTAGAGTTCATGATTACTTGCCATGTTAATCCAGCATTACTCGACACTGCGATATACATTGTTTCAATCAAGTTTACTTCACCGCCAACAACCACTGCATTATCACCATAGATAGATACCGAGCGTAAGACGCTAACCGGTAGTGAAATAAGGCTCCAATTTTCTCCGGAATCTGTTGTACGGAATATTGTTCCTCCATCACCCGCAATCAAACCAATATTTTCGTGAAAAGATATCGAGTTAAACCTGGTAGTTGCACCGACCGTTTGCTGTGCCCAGGTTGAGCCATTATCCGAGGAGAAAATTAAAAGTCCGTTGTCCCCGACTGCCCATACCCCCCTGGAATTGGAATTTATTCCATTAATCGTTCCATTTTGGCCCGTAACAATTCTGTCCCAAGAGTTTCCCCCATCGGAAGTTCTATATACGACACCTGAGGTTCCCGCAAAATAACCGTTCAATGCATTTGTAAAATGTATGGAGTTAATGTCTTCATTAATTCCATCATCTTGTCTTATCCATGACTGAGGATAGATTACAAAACTAATAAGTATAAGAAACAAAATTAAGTCTCTCATAGTTACCTCCCATCTAATTATAATAAAAATTCGCCTTATATGGAATTAAAAAACTCCAACGGCTGGAGTTGAAATATAATTAGTGAATATTTAATAAAAAAATCATTTCTGAACTTTTTTACAACTTTTATTCGATTACAAATGCAACCTGCAAATAATTGTTAACAGCACCGAGTGGCTTAAATTTTATGGGGTAGGCTTCAGTGAAATCAGTAAATGCCCTGAACTCATGTAGTGGTACACCAAATTCATCAAAAATGATAATATCACCGGGCTTTAAATGAAGCGCCAGCATTGTTAATACATAGAGGGTTGAAGAGTACAAATCTGCATCCATATGAAGTACAATCTGTTTATCTTTGAAACTGAAAGTTTGGAGAAATGAAGGGAGCGTGGATTGAAACAACCCTGCAACATAAGTGATTCTGTCATCTTCAATTGGAGGGAAAACACCCGATCTGTCATAATCAGCTTTTTTTATCACTCCAAAATCTTCCGGAAGTCCAGTAAAAGTGTCAAAACCAAAATAAACAGATTTGGGATCGTTGTTTTGCTTTACCCACCACTCGAGAGAAATTCCGTCCGCAACGCCAAATTCAAGGTAGGCAATTGGACGATTGAGTTTTTGGTTCGTAAAGACAAAATCATGGAGATTAAATCTCTCCTGATATTTTACACTTCCATTGTAAAAATCGTTAAAAGGTAAGTTTTTATTGGCAGATCTCCATTTGGAAAGTTTTGCAAGATAGGAAACAAACAATACTATCCCGGAAAAAGGTCCAAAGATGAAATCCAATCTGAATCTCATAAAGAGACCTTTGATTTTCCTTATAAAATACAACTTCAGTAGAAGAGAGTTCATTCAATATTCTCAATATTTTTATAAAAACAACTTTTAATTTACAGATAATTAACTAAATTTTTGTAATCCCGATTGCCATATTCCAGTTAACACCTGAAAATAGTCCGGCTAATTCGAATCTTTAGTATCAGCAAACAATTACGAATTATCCTTAACAACCCTGCCATCAGCCATTTCAATAAGAATATCACCAATCGCCATTAACTCTTTATTGTGAGTTACAATCACAAAAGTTTTTCCGAAGTTGTCCCTTAGTTCAATAAACAGATCATTAATTGATGTGGCATTTGCAGAATCAAGATTTCCTGTGGGTTCATCGGCGAGGATAACCTGTGGATCATTTCCAAGGGCTCTTGCCAAAGCTGCTCTTTGCTGCTCACCACCGGAGAGTTCAGCGGGTTTGTGATCTTTTCGTTTTTCGAGGCCTGTAATTTTCATTAACTCATGGGCACGGTCAAAAGCTTCTTTTTTTGATTTTCCGGCTATTAACAACGGAATTGCCGCATTTTCAAGCGCTGTAAACTCGGGTAATAAATGATGAAATTGAAAAACAAATCCGATATTCTTGTTCCTGAAGTTCGAAAGCTTTTTTTGGCTAAGGGCAAAAATATCACTTCCCAGAATTTCAACACGACCCGAATCGGGTTTATCCAACCCACTAATAATATGTAGAAGTGTGCTTTTTCCTGCTCCACTGGGACCAACAATTACAGAAATTTTACCTTCAATAATTGAAATGTCAACTCCTTTAAGTACCTCGAGGGAGTTTTGTTTCGATACTTTATACGATTTTGTTAAACCGCGTCCGGTGATAATGATGTTCATTTTTATCAGTTCTGTTTCAAGTTCTTTAAGTCAATAAAAATTTTTTTCCTCATGTTATTCCCATCTTATCGCATCTATCGGATCGATTGAAGCAGCTTTTTTAGCTGGATAAATTGATGCAAGAAGAGAAAGACCGATAGATGCCACAAGTATTAAAATGTAATCAATTGCATTCAGCTCCATCGGCAACCAGCCAACCTTGAATCTCAAAGGATCGAGGGCGATTATGTGGTAATTAATTTGAAGATAATAAATCCCCAGACCGAGCAGTCCCCCTGCCAAAGTGCCTGCAACTCCTGTCAGAAATCCCTGAATCATAAAAATCTTCAGTATGGTTGAACGCTCCATTCCCATGGAGGTAAGCACACCAATATCCCGTTTTTTTTCAATTACCGACATGGTCAGTGAGGCAAGGATGTTAAACGCTGCCACAAGAATTATCAGCGAAAGCAGTAGCCAGGCCACAAGCCTTTCAAGCATCATTACATTGTAGATATCACTGTGAAGATCATACCAGGTGGAAAAGATATATTCTTTTTCACCAAATCTTTCTTCCAATATTTTTTTAACTTCTGAAGCAATGGTATAATCTTTAAATCTTATTTCATAACCCTGAACATCATCACCATAACCAAGAACATATTTTGCATGATTAAGTCCGGTGAAAACATAATCACCATCATATTCACTGTTTTTGGATTGATACACTCCTCTAATCACAAGTTTGATATTCTGGATACTTCCTGCCCCTGCAACAAGATTTTCGATCCCCGCCGGCGAAAGAACTGTGAGTGTATCCCCTACCGAGACGGCAAGTTTTTCAGAAAGATTTATCCCTATGAACGCACTGCCCGTTTCTTCTTCAAACTTGTAATCGCCTTGTATAAGAGCCTGTTTTATCCCGTAAACATCTCCCCCATCTCCGGGAGCAATACCTTTAAGACGGGTGATTCGGTTATATTCCCGCGAGATCACGGCAGTTTTTCCTTCAACAAAACCACTGTAACTATCTGCGTATTCACTTTTCTGAAGGAAAGTATCAATTATTGCAAGTGACGAAGCAGGGTCTTCACTGGTTGATTCAATCCTAAGATGAGGCTCAAAACTGACGAGATAGGAACGAACCAAACCGGCAAATCCATTAAAAATTGCCAATACTATAATTAAAGCTGCAACTCCCAGAGTAATGCCACCAACCGACAGATAAGAGATAATTGAAATAAAATTTATTTGTCGTTTGCTGAAAAGATACCTCAAAGCAAATAGAAGCGCAATTGGTTGTTTCATCAGCTAAACCTCAATGCTTTCACAGGGTTAATTCTTGATGCAGCAAATGCAGGGATTAGCGAGGAGAAAAAACTAAGTGTAACGGATACCACAAACACAGCGACAAAATAATATCCATTTATTGCAATTGGAACACGATCGATAAAATAAATGTGAGGGTTTAGTTTAATGATCCCAAATTCCAATTGAAGGTAACAAAGCAGATATCCAAACACAACACCGGCTGTTGCACCCCCTATTCCGAGCAGAAGTCCGCGAACGAGGAATAATCTCGTTATAAACCCCGGTGTGGCGCCGATTGCTTTTAAGGTACCGATTGTGTTGGTTTTATCTAAAACAAGCATAAGAAGCGCACTGATTATATTAAATGCGGCAACAATGATGATTAAACCCAGCACTATTGGAACAGGTTTTCGTTGAAGTTCAATCCAATTGAACATCTGGGCATTTGCTTCTTTAAATGTGACAACAAAATAGGGGTATGGCAACTGTGTTTGAATCGATTGTTTAATCGAGTCGATGTTGGAACCCGGTTTAAGTTTTATTTCCAGAAGATTTATGTTCTCACCCATCTCATAAAGCCGTTGCAATTCCCGCAGACTTGTGTAGGCAAACGAATCATCATATTTGCCCATTCCGGTCTTAAATATCCCGGCAACCACAAAATTTTCGACGGCCGGCAGTGCGGTCATATTTTGCAGATCCACTTGATTGATCGCAAAAAAGTTAATTTTATCCCCCGATTTTACGCGAAGTTTTGTTGCAAGAGTTTTGCCGATTAATATACCGGGAAGAGAATCAACTCCCCTCTCCAGATTAAACGACCCGTCGAGAAGTTGAAGACTTGTCCTGCTTTCCAAATAACCGGATTTGACACCTTTAATTGTTACACCTTCATTTATCCTGTTTTTCCCGAGAATACAGATTTTCTGGGCAGAGATATCGATTGATTTCAGCAAATCACCGGCTGTCAACGTAATTTTGGTTTTTGCAGTGTCAACTCCGCCAAGATCTTGATTCCCATATCCGTAGATCTGAATATCAGCGTCAAACGAAGTCAATTTTTCTGACATTACCTTTTCATAACCTCCCAGAATGCTAAAAGCAACAACCAATGTTGTTACACCCAAGGCAATTCCGGTAAGTGCAGCAAGAGAAAAAAATGTGTAAGTTCTCGACTTGTTGCCGGGTTTAAGATACCTTAGAAGAAGAAATACAGATGCCCGCAATTAGATTCCCGCTGCTCTGCAAAGGTATTTTAACAAATCCAGTTCAAAACTTTCATTCGCCGCTGTTTTTTCAACGGATTTTGCCCCTGCGGGTTTGGTTGTTTCCTTTCCGGATGGATCAAATTTTTTCTCGAAGTTTTGAGTGTAAGTGCTCTTTCCACAAACCACAGTCCAGTTATATTCATTTGAACCATATTTTGAGTTAAGTACCTTATCGATTTTATCAGGAGCTGTAGCATCGGGTTCGGGTTGAAAAACATTAACCATATTGAGGTCAACATCCGCTGTGATTATCGACTTGAGAGTTGCCGTGATGGATGAATCCTGATTAATTTTTAATTCAGATGGGGAATAAAAAAAGTACTCGTTTCCGTTCGTAACAAATTTTGCATCCTTCACACAGGGCATCCAACCCTTTTTAGCCATATCACTTAAAATTGACATTTTCCTGATTAACTCAACAAGTTTTTTATTCTTTTTGAATGGATAGGCTTCTGCATAATATTTGAGTGATTCATCGTACAATTTGGAATTGAATTTGAGGTGTCCTTTCTCCATTTTTGTGTTATAAAGAATGTTCGCCACATATTGCAATGAATCTTTTGATGCATCTTTTCTGCCAATCAGATCATTATATTTTAATGTCGTCATCGAATCGATTCTATCCACTACAATGAAACCATTCTCATAATCCCCTGCATCAAAGTAGAGACCGTAGAGATCACTCAGTGCGGTCAGGTTGGAAGGGTCTATTTCAAGCACCTTATTAAAATTGATGATTGCACTGTCTGTTAGTCCCAGATATTTGTTAATCTGAGCAAGCCCAAAATGTGAAATTGAATAATAGCTGTTTTGTGTGTTATTGCCCAATTCAGCAAGACACATGTTAAAATATTTTTTTGCGTTGTCGGCATCATTAATCATCATGTAAACCCTGCCGGCATCGTTGTAAACATTCACCTTTGAAAACTCAAAATTGTTCCAGGTGAATGATGGCACTTCAAGATATTCCAACGATTTAAGATAAAAACTTATCGCTTCAAGGAAGTGTTTTTTGATTTTAACAGTATCTTTTGTATCCGGGGGAACAAACTCTTTTACCATCCCTTTATAGTAGGTAAATATCGCTTTCATATTCGATCCACCTTCACCAAAGAGTTTTAATCCTTCATCAAGATTATAATTTGCACTCCTTTCATCCTTTGAGTAAATGAATGTAATAGCTATTTTGATGTAGGCTTCAGGATTATTTTTTTCAAGATCACGAGCTTCAAGATATTTTAATCTTGCAGTCATAATATCGGGTGGTCGCTTGTTTAATGCCTGGTCACCCTGATTCATCAGGTCTTGATATCCCGTCTGAGCGAGCAGGGAAAATTGGACAACTGTTATAAACAACAATCCTTTAAGGAATTTTTGCATCATATCCTCGAATAAAAGAATTTCAAAAAATCAAGTTTTAAATTTACCCAATTATACTGAACGAAGCTTTATAAGTTTCGTGCAAAATTTTTCCCGCTTTCAATTTTTAAAAAATAATTTGGATAAAAATTATCAAACACTTATATTTGAAATCTACTTATTTTTTAGTTCTTAAACATAATGTCTGCAAGCAGTGAATACTGCCCGTAGAAAACGAAATTTTATTTCGGGGTATAGCGTAGCCCGGCTAGCGCGCCTGGTTTGGGACCAGGAGGTCGCAGGTTCGAATCCTGCTACCCCGACAAGTTTTATCGGATTCCGACAAAATTATTTTCTATGGGCCCGTAGCTCAATCGGATAGAGCATCAGCCTTCTAAGCTGAGGGTTAGTGGTTCGAGTCCACTCGGGCTCACCAGAATTTTGTTTGGAACTGTTAAATAAATTCCTTTTGTTGTATAACTTTAGATGGCCCCATCGTCTAAAGGTTAGGACATCGCCCTTTCACGGCGGTAATAGGGGTTCGAATCCCCTTGGGGTCACAAAAAAACCCTCATTTTCTTTTGAAGATGAGGGTTTTGACTTTTAAAGTGTTTTGTGATCCTTGCAAATATTTTATCATGGTTTTACCTGTGTATCTTTTGCGACAACTTCTCATATCTGATCTGAAGCAAGAAAAGCCTTCTCCTCCGCCTTGATTCTCACTGTAAGCATGATTGCATTCAAAATTGTAAATAAAGCTGCTGTTAAGTAAAGTTCAAAAACCAATGGAATGAGTATAAGTTCGAATACTACAACAACATAATTTGGATGCCGAATATATTTGTATGGTCCTTTTTTTACTAATGGACTTTTTGGTATCCGATAAATTTTTGTGTTCCAAAATTTTCCCAGTGAAAAAATAACCCAACCCTTAAAAACAATTAACAAAAAATAAAGAATCAATAATATAGGGTTCCAGGAAACCGACCCGTTTAGTGTATATTCAACAACTATAGATATAAAAAAAGAAACATGCATAGCCACAATAAATGGGTAATGCTCTTTCCCGTACTCTTTTGCGCCGTTCTGCAACAGCCATTTTTTATTACTGTGAGCTAAAATCAGTTCACTTATACGCAACAATATGACAGATGAAATAAAGAGAGTAAATACCATTTTATTTGCTTCCCATGTCGAGTAACACCATCTCACTTGAAAATCCGGGCCCCATTGATAACATTAAACCATACCCGTTTTCAAAGCCTCTGTCAATAAATCTTTCTAAGACATAAAGCACCGTGTACTGGTTCACCAAAAAGTGGAATAATCGGTTAATTAATTAAGATATCATAGCGAGAATATTTCTCTCTGATCTTCTTAGTTGAGCTTCGAACAATTTGTTTTTTCTTTCCGCAATTCGTTGGTCAATTCTTCCAAGCAAAAAGTCTTCAGGTGTCAGATAATGCAGAGCACTGTGCAGTCTTTCGCAATTGTAGTATTCCACATATTTTGTTACCTGTTTTTTCGCATCTTCATAGTCAAGAAGCGAGTTTACTTGCAGACACTCCTGATTGATTGATCTGTGGTATCTCTCGATCTTACCGTTACTTTGAGGATAAGCCACAGAAGTCCTTATCTGCTTCATCCCAACGATTCGTAAATACTCCCCAAACTCTTTCGAGACGAACTGTGTCCCATTATCTGTAATCACTCTTGGTGTAGCACCCGGGTGTTTCTCCAAAGCTCTCTGTACCGTCATGATCACATCTCCGGTATTCATTGATGGGAAAAGTTCATGATGCACTATGTATCTGGAAAAGCCATCTATAACCGTAATCAAAAATAAGAAAGAGTAGTGAAACTTTACATATTTGATGTCAGTATGCCAGTGTTGATTTACTCCATCAGGTTGCTGAAAGCCACTCCCCTTACATGCTGTCTTTTTTACATTATTGTATCGGTTAAGGATGTTTTCCTTCTTAAGCACTCTGTAAACCGTCGATGGTGACGCAAAAGCGACATTTTCATCTATCATCATGTAAGTCAGTCGCCTGTAGCCTTCTCCCGGATGTTCCATTGCATAAGCTATGATATCAATCTTCTCGTTATGTGTTAACCATGTACAAGGAGGTTTTCTTGTGCTCATAATTCGCTGCATGCCAAACTGACTCTCCCATTTATAGAATGTGCTAATACCTACGCCTGATGAAGCAATGAGAACTAATTGGGCAATTTTGTACTGATCACTGATTCTTTTTACCGTTGTCAATATCTCATCTCTTATCGCAGGAGGTACCCATTTACCCTTTACATTTCTCCATTGATGTTTTTTTTTAATTCCATTAACTCCATCGCCAGACCGGTGATCGCTATCTCACGGTTTTGAAGTTTCCTCTGGAGTAATTCTACCTCTTTATCATGCTTATCGACGGGTTTTCTTCCAACAGGTGCGTTGAATATCTCAAGAGCTCCCTCAAACAAACGCTTTTTCCATTGAAGAATTACCGTGTACTGGTTCACCAAAAAGTGGAATAATTGGTTAATTAATTAGCTAACAAAGAGATCATATTTCTCTCTGATCTTCTTAGTTGAGCTTCGAACAATTTGTTTTTTCTTTCCGCAATTCGTTGGTCAATTCTTCCAAGCAAAAAGTCTTCAGGTGTCAGGTAATGCAGAGCACTGTGCAGTCTTTCGCAATTGTAGTATTCCACATATTTTGTTACCTGTTTTTTCGCATCTTCATAGTCAAGAAGCGAGTTTACTTGCAGACACTCCTGATTGATTGATCTGTGGT
>Ga0209573_1005505_pt1 | contig 11370 bp, 9 predicted proteins | sample TNRBio252014_DNA_FD_185870 | JGI IMG/M metagenome (GOLD analysis project Ga0209573, IMG submission 185870) | Wastewater treatment Type I Accumulibacter community from EBPR Bioreactor in Madison, WI, USA - TNR Reactor_6/25/2014_ DNA (SPAdes)... | ecosystem: Engineered > Bioreactor > EBPR >...
CCAACTGATGGTGGAGAATCAGGCTGACATGGCTATGCCGGCCCTTGCCTACCCGCCCGCTGACCAACGCCCCGCGCAGCGGCTGCTCATTGGGGTCATGCATCGACAAGAGCGGTCTGTAGGCGTCGTCCCAATCGGCTGCGAAATAGAGCCCGCGCTCCTTGTTCCAACCCGCCCAGTCGCCGGCTCCGATGACGTTTGGTTCGTTTAAAAGCGGATGACCGGGCTCCAGCACCCGAACTTCGGCTGTCGGGTCCGTCACGCGCCAGCGCAGCGATGGCGACCCGACGCGCAGCCGTCGCGGCGGAACACGGTCAGCATCCCATTCATCAGGGCGGTGGTAAAGCGTCACCAGATTGCCGCCATCCTCCACAAAGCGGTGGACATTTTCCAGCGCCGCCGCCAGATCCGGCCGGCGCGCAAATGCGCCAATGCCGACAACGATGGTAGTGAAGCGGCTCAAGTCCCCCTGGAGATCGGCAGGCTCCAGGTCGACGGCTTCCAGCCCCTTGCGGCGCAGCCATTCGCCGACCCGGTCAGCGCCAGCGCCCACGTAACCGATGCGCGCGCCTTTCGGCAGCGCCAGATCGAGCGTCAGCACTCTTAGAGCGGCTGGCGACCGGATGACGACGGTTCCGATATGCGGATAGGCAACCGTGAGGACATCAAAAGCCGGCTTGCCGTCAATCGTGGGGGTCAGGACCGTCAATCCCGTTGACCGGCCTTTCGGCGCGCGAATGCGCAACTTTGCCTTATCGCCGTCTGCGCCGGTTTCGACGCTCCATGCCGGAGGAACCGTGAGACCAAGCTCAGCCGGCTTGCCCGACATTTGCGCGACTACGCTCCAGTCCGTGTCATCCGGCGTCCCGACGATGGCGTCAGGAGTCAGCGAAACCGACTGGCCGGGTTGAATGGAAAGCGCTTGGGAGAAGTCCTGTTTCTGGCGCGCCATGTGGCCGCCAAAACGAGCGCTCACCTCCAGCCAGGCGCCATCATTGCCGCCAAGCGGTGACCAGCCCGGGCGGAAAAGCGGCGAAAGGGGAGCGTCTGCGGCCACCTGCAACACGAAGTCTCCCGCATCTTTGCGTATGGCGGTGACGCCCTTGGACAAGACGAGTTCAAGTTCAGGAACCCTTCCCTCTTGCCTTGTCTTGAGAATTGTCGATGCGCCGGGCGCAATTACCGGTCTCGTCAGCACGGCCTCCGGCGCAAGGTCAGCCGCCTCGATCAACGCTGCGTCGATCTCTCGAACCTTGCGGTGGAGCCGATGACCATGCATAGCCATCATCTGTGGCGGCGCCAGGCTGATCGCCGTTTGAAGGCTGACGGCAGCTTCGGTCAATGCCGCAATGATCAGCGGACGATCCGGAAACGCGCGCATCGCCTCCACCATTTGAGCGTCCGCCTCGCGCAGGGCCTTCACCAGGTCAGGATGACCGTCTGGCGAGGCAAGGTCGGCCAGACATGCCGGCAGCCCCTCGAAAATGTCGCGCTCACTCCGGCTGCCCTCATCAGGGACGGCAAGATGCAGCGGCCATGCAGTTTTCGGGTCATCGGTCCAGTCGCCCATGCCTTGCGAGGCGTGAAACCATCGCGACCATTGGCCGATCTGATCATAGGCGACGCCGGTCGCGGGGTCGGAGCCATCAGCCCGCACCGTCACTGTCGCAGCAGGTGGCGGGACTTCGTCATCATAGGTGCTGCCGCCGCCTGACCAGGCCGGCAGATAGAATTTTGCGACTTGCCAGGGCGACAGCCCGTCTTTGAAATGCTCGGGACAGGCCTCGGGGTCGGCGGCCAGCGCTATGGCGCTGCGCGCAGCGCGGGTCATGGCGCGGTGGTGACCATGCTGCCCCGGCACATCAAGGAAGGTCGGGATGACAATATCGGGCCGGGCCTGCCGATAGGCGCGCACCAGGCGCTCAACCACCCGCTCTTGCCCCCAGCGCGCGAAAGTCTGGTCGCCGTCTTTGGAGAAACCGAAATCGTGCACGGGATCGTCAGGCCCGTGCCCGAGCCATACCACTTCGGCATCGAGGACACGCGCCGCCTCTTCCATTTCGCGGCTGCGGATCACAGCAAGCGCCAACCCGCGCTCAGGTCCAAGCGTTGATTGACCGCCTTCGCCGCGCGTCGAGCAGGCGATCAGCGTTCGTACGCCTGACCCGAAACGGAGCGCAGCCAGCATGCCGCTCTGTTCGTCATCCGGATGGGCGCCGGTATTCATCACCGAAATGGTCGACCCAAGCCGCGTCAGCGTCCGGTGCAGCGCCAGATCGGGTGATTGGGCCGAGACAGATTGCGCGTGGACCCTGTCGCGGCCTGAAGCTGCAGACATCAGATCTGATCCTCCATCATGTGCCGGCTAAGCGTTTCGAGGCGCGGCGTCATCGCCGAATAGAGCGGCAGCGCCGCTGCGCCGAGGGCGGCGGTGTAGTATCCAGTCTGGCCCCGCATCACGCGTGGCGCGCTGCGCAGCCGCTGGCTCGCAACCGAAGCAGGCAGAGGCGAAAGCCGCTCGATCAGATCATCGGCCATAACATCGGGCAGCATGCCGCCAAGGATGATGGTTTCGGGATCGAGAATGTTCTCGACCATGGCCACCATCGGGCTGAGATAGGAGGCGGAGCGGTCGAGCCAACTCGCCATAAGCGGGTTGCCGGTGCGGTACAGTTCTTCGAGCCAGGCAAAATCGACAACGCCCGGCCCGGCGTCGCCCAGAAGCTGGCGCAGCGTGTAAATTGACGCCTGGCTGTCCAGGTCGCCAAATCCGCAGCCGTCCCTTGGCCGAACCGGGATACGACCGATCTCGCCAGAGTTTCCCGCAGCGCCACGGATTGGCCAGCCCTCATTGAAGATGCCGAGCCCGACGCCGACGCCAAAATAGATCATGCAGAAATTGGAGAGTGAGGAAGCTGCGCCGAAAAGCCGCTCGCCCATAGCGGCAGCGGTCGCATCGTTTTCGACGGCTATGCTCTCGCCGCAAGCTTCGCTGAGATAGGCCACCCATTCGGGCAGGGTGGTAGGGCCGGCCGCGCTGCTTTCCTCGGTCATGAAAGGGCCAGCCTTTGCAACGCCTGCGCCGAGCAGCCGGGTCGAGTAGGTGCGGCGGAAGTCCGCAATCTCATCATTGAGCAATTCAGCGATGTCGGACGGATCCGTGCGTTCCACCGGTTTGAACCGCTTGGCTCTGGCCTTCCCGGCAAGATCGACAACAACGATCTTGGCGTGATCCGCGCCGACCTCAATGCCAATCGTCATCGCGCCGTCCGGGTTGACGGCAAACTGGATCGGCGGCTGACCGCGTCCAATTCGCAGCCGGCCGGCCGGCATCAGCAGCCCCTCCGTTGTCAGTTCCTCGACAATGTTGGCGATCGCCTGAGTGGTGAGATGCGCCTGCCGGGCAATCTCCATTCGGCCCACCGGACCAATGCGGCGCACCACATCCAGCACGACGCGGCGATTGTGTTCGCGCGAGCGTTCGGGATTTTTACCCAGCGTAACCGGGTCAGATGTGACAGACCGCACGAAATCCCCAATTCAGTACTTGCAGGCTAGGTCGCAGTGATGACCTAACCCCCCAACGGGGATTAATTCAACTAGATTATCTTATTGACAATGAGCAGCAGAAAGGAAACCGTAGGCTCCTGGGAAACCCGGCGCTCACGGCGATCCGTCGCGGCCCGACAGTTCACAAGGCTCGCCCGGCGAGCCCAAGGGAGGTTATAGAATGCGCAAGGCTACACTCTTTGCCGGTCTGGTCGCCGGCGTCAGCATGTTCGCTTTCAGCGCCGCTCAGGCCGTTGAAATCCAGTATTGGCAATATGTGTTCGACACACGCGTCAAAGCGATGGACGAGTTGATCGCCAATTTCCAGAAGGCAAACCCGGACATCACGGTCAAGCAGGTCACCTTCCCTTACGCGGATTATCAGACACGGGTTGTCGCTGCGAAACTGAGCGGACAGGGTCCAGACGTGCTCCAGCTCTATTACGGCTGGCTCGACAAGTTCGCATCCGGCGGCGTTCTGCAGCCGCTTCCAAAAGATGCTTTCCCGCACGAGATGATCGAAAAGGAGTTCTTTCCCATCGTCTCGGCGATGAAACGCGGCGAAGACTATTATGGCCTGCCCACTGCAGTGCGCTCTCTGGCGCTGTTTTATAACAAGAAGGCGTTCACCGATGCAGGTCTCGACCCTGCGAACCCGCCCAAGACCCTGGATGAAATGGTCGCCGCCGCCGAGAAGACCACGAAGCGCGACGCATCGGGCAATCTGGAGCAAGAGGGCATCACACTCGACATGGCCGGCCAGGATCAACACTGGTGGCGCGAAGTACTGGTGCGCCAGTTTGGCGGCGAGCCCTACACTGACAATGACCGCAAGGTCGCCTACAACAGCGATGGCGGCAAGAAGGCGCTGAAATTCTACACTGACCTTCAACTGGAGAAGAATGTTGGCCAGGCCGGCTTCATGGATGAAGGCCAGGCCGCGTTCAAGGCAGGCAAGGCGGCCATGACAATCGACGGAACATTCCGCCTTGGCGCCTTCAGGACGATCAAGGACTTTGAATGGGCGGTTGCCGAACTTCCTGCCGGCCCCGACGGCAAGCAGTCGAATTTCGCCAGCTACTTCGCCAATGGCATCGGCGCTGCAGCAACCGGCGAAAAGCTTGAAGCCGCGAAGAAATTCCTCGCCTATGTCACTTCGCCCGAAGCGATGGAAATCTGGATGAAGACGGTTGGCGAACTGCCTGCGCGCCAAAGCGCTGCTCTTACCGACGCCAACCTTGCCGATCCAATCAACGGTCCCTTCCTGAAGGGCCTCACCTACGCTCATACCACCCTGTTCGTTGACGAGGCCGCGCAGCGCCAGACCGCCATCGACATGGTGAACCGCGTCTTTTTGCAGGGTCAATCGGTGGACGACTCGATTGCCGAGGCGGCTAGCGCCGAGCAGGCAATCCTCGACGCCGCTCCTAAATGACGCGGGGTAGCTGACAAGTCCTGGAACCCCGCGAATGGCGACCCTTGCCCCCGCCGCATCGACCCATGCCCCTCACCGGGGCATGTCGATGCGTGCGCGGCGCCTGTTTTGGGTCTGGGGATTTCTGGCGCTGCCGATCGTTTTTTATTCGGTCATCCGCTTCTACCCAACTTTCCAGTCTTTCTGGCTTTCGCTGACAGACTGGAACTTGATGAACCCGGCCAAGTTCATTGGCGTCGCGAATTATCAGAAACTATGGGCTGACCCGGAATTCTGGAAAGTATTCAAGAACACGTTCGCCTATCTCATCTTCGGCATGCCGATCAGTCTGCTTTTGTCGTTCGTCATCGCCTATTATCTTGACCGTGTGCGTTTCCTGCACGGTTTCATCCGCGCGCTCTATTTCCTGCCTTATCTGACTACAGCGGCAGCTATGGCGTGGGTCTGGCGCTGGTTCTACCAACCGCCGCCAATCGGCTTCATAAACGAAGTCCTCACCACGGTGGGTCTGCCTCAGCAACCCTTCTTGAGATCAACCTCGCAGGCGCTTCCGTCGATTATGGTGACAGCCATCTGGGCCGGCCTCGGTTTCCAGATCATCATTTTCATGGCGGGTCTCAGGGCAATCCCGACGACCTATTATGAAGCCGCCCGCATTGACGGGTTGGGCGAATGGGCGATCCTGCGCCGGATCACCCTGCCGCTGCTCAAACCAACAACCGTGTTTCTGGTCGTGTTTTCATCAATCGGCTTCCTGCGCATATTTGACCAAGTCTACAACATGACCAGCAATGATCCCGGCGGGCCGCTTGGGTCGACCAAGCCGCTGGTTCTGATGATCTACCAGACCGCCTTCTCCTCCTATGCGATGGGCTACGCGGCCGCGCAGACGGTGGTCCTGTTCATCATCCTGTTGTGTATCTCGCTGTTGCAATTGTGGCTGTTGCGGGAAAAGACATGAGCGCAACCACCGCCACGACCCCGATCATGCCCTTCGCCAATGTTCGGCCGGGACGCATCATCGCCTGGACGCTGTTGTTCATCGGCGGTCTTTTGATGATCACGCCTATAGTCTTTATGTTTTCGACGTCGTTGAAACCGGCATCAGAAGTCTATGATCTCAGGATCATCCCGGCGACGCCGACGCTGGAAAACTATTACGCAGTCATGGCGGATGGCCGTTTTCTGCGCTGGTTTTTCAATTCAACCCTGGTCGCCTGCGCGGTCACTGTCTCCAACCTCTTCTTTGACAGCCTCGTCGGCTACACGCTGGCCAAATTCCGGTTTCGCGGCCGCATGTTCGTCTTCATCGCCATCCTGTCGACGTTGATGATTCCGACCGAAATGCTGGTTATTCCCTGGTATTTGATGTCGGCGCAATTCGGCTGGCTGGACAGTTATTGGGGCATCATGTTCCCCGGCATGATGACCGCCTTCGGATCCTTCCTTATGAAGCAGTTTTTTGAAGGCGTGCCGGACGACTTTCTGGAGGCGGCGCGGATCGACGGGCTCAACGAATTCGCCATCTGGTGGAAAGTCGCCATGCCCTTGGTGACTCCGGCGCTCTCGGCGCTGGCCATCTTCACCTTCCTCGGCAACTGGACAGCGTTTTTCTGGCCGTTGATCGTGACGACAAGCCCCGAGCTTTACACATTGCCCGTTGGGCTCTCGTCTTTTGCGGTTCAGGAAGCGATCCAGTGGGAGCGCATTATGACCGGTGCCGCCCTTGCCACCATCCCGACACTCGTGGTCTTCCTGCTTTTGCAGCGCTATATCGTGCGCGGCGTCATGCTGGCCGGCTTGAAGGGCTGAGCCATGGCTGATCCGAAAGCGTCCGACAAGAGCGTCTTCCCCGACCCGACCTATAAGCGCACGGTCCTGAAACCGTTATTCGATGGCGCAAAGGGGCACCATGTCGATGGCTTTCGCGCGATAGATCAGGCGCACCTGATCATGCTGCGCAGGACCGGCATTCTCGATGCCGGGCAGGCCCGAGCCATCGCCGGCGCGCTTGCCGCCATTGAGCAGGAAGTCGATCCTGCGAGACTTGAATATACCGGCGAGGTCGAGGACTTTTTCTTCCAGATCGAAAAGGAGTTGAAGACGCGGCTCGGTCCTGACCTGGGAGGGCGGCTGCACACTGCTCGTTCCCGCAACGATATCGATCATACGCTGTTCAAGCTGGGTCTGAAGCCGCGCATCGACACGCTGCTTGCTCGGGCCTGCAATCTGCTCACCGCTCTGCTCAACACGGCTGCACGCGACAAACAGACGTTGATTGTCGCCTATACCCACGGCCAGCCGGCCCAGGCCTCTACCTTCGGGCATTATCTGTCGGCGGCTGCCGAAGTTCTGATCCGTGATATGGAACGGCTGGAGGCGGCTCGGGCAATCGTCGATCTCTCGCCCATGGGCGCAGCAGCGATCACCACCACCGGGTTTCCCATCGACCGGGCGCTTGTCGCGCGTTTGCTGGGCTTTTCGGCGCCGCTGCAAAATTCTTACGGCTGCATCGCCTCCGTCGACTACATTACCTCGGTCTATTCAGCGATCGAACTGATGTTCCTGCACCTTGGCCGGCTGCTGCAGGATATGCAGTTCTGGACTGCTTTCGAGGTCGGCCAGCTTTATGTGCCGAACGCTTTTGTGCAGATTTCATCTATCATGCCGCAAAAGCGCAATCCGGTGCCGATCGAGCATATGCGGCTGCTGGCCAGCCAGACGGCCGGTCGCGCGCAGGCGATGTTGACCATCATGCACAACACGCCCTTCACCGACATGAATGACAGCGAGGGCGAGACGCAGGGTTTCGGGTACCCTGCCTTCGACAGCGCCGGACGGGTGCTCGATCTGCTCGCCGCCTTCATCAGCGCCGTCAGCATTGATCCGGCGCGCGTGGCCGAAGACATCCGGCGGTCCTGCATCACAGTCACTGAACTGGCGGATTCGCTGGTGCGCAGCGAAAACCTTTCCTTTCGTGAAGCGCACGAAGTTGCCGCGTCAGTTGCAAAGACTGTCGTGGCGAAAGGCGGAGGTCTTGGCGAGGACGGCTACAAACCATTTCTCGAAGCGTTCGCCCATGTGGCCGGTCGTCAGACTTCGGTTGATGAAGCAGCTTTCCGCAAGATCGTGTCACCGGAACATTTTGTCGCCGTTCGCGAGCGTTTCGGCGGCCCGGGCCTCGCCGCCATGGACGCCGCGCTCGACGTCTACAACCAGGCGCTGGCCGATTTTGAATCGCGGGCAAAAAACCGGGCGCTGGCAGAGACAGCGGCGGCGCAAAAGCGCCAGTTGGAATTCGCGGCATTGTTGAAGGCGGACTGATGGCGACAATCGAGCTCGAGCATCTGACGAAACGCTATGGCAAGGCCGAGGTCGTGCGCGGCATCAACCTTTCCATCGCCGATGGTGAATTCGTGGTGCTGATAGGCCCGTCAGGCTGCGGCAAGTCGACCACCTTGCGTATGATCGCCGGGCTGGAGGAGATTTCCGGTGGTTTGGTCAAGATCGATGGACAGGTTGTCAACGAGCGCGATCCGAAACAACGCAACATCGCCATGGTGTTTCAGAATTACGCCATCTACCCGCATTTGACCGTCCGGGAGAATATTGGCTTCGGCCTCTACACCTCGACGCTCAGCAGCAGCGAGAAAAACAAGCGCATTGACGACGCGGCCCGCGCGCTGGCGCTTGAACCATATCTCGAAAGACGTCCGGCGGCGCTGTCGGGGGGCCAGCGGCAGCGCGTTGCGATCGGTCGGGCAATGGTGCGGGATCCGGCTGCCTTTCTGTTCGACGAACCGCTTTCAAACCTGGACGCTCAGTTGCGCGCGCAAATGCGTATTGAAATCAAGCGCCTGCACCAGCGGCTCAAAACGACCACCGTCTACGTAACGCACGATCAGGTAGAGGCCATGACCATGGCTGACCGGATCGTGGTAATGAACAAGGGCATGATCCTCCAGGTTGGCACGCCGACCGAGCTCTACGAAAATCCAGTCGATATATTCACCGCCCGCTTTATCGGCAGTCCGTCGATGAACCTTTTACCCGGAAGAGTGAAAGGATCAGAAGTTCAGATCGACGCAAAAGGCGAGACATTGATTGGCATACGACCTCACGACCTTTTGGTCGATCATCCGGTCTCCAATCCGGCTCTCACCTTGAAAGGCGTGGTCAATGCGTTTGAGCCACTCGGACCGGAGACGCTGGTGCACATGGACGTCGACGGCGCCGACATCATAGCCACCGCGCCAGCCCGCTTCAGACCGGAGATCGGCAAGCACCTGACCTGCCATGCTGCAACCGGGAGCCTTTATCTGTTCGACGCAGCCAGCGAGAAGGCGACCGGCCGCCTCTGACGCCGCAGTCACCCGCAACGTCACCTGATCCAGGCGGGCGGCACGCCAAGCGCTGCGGCAAGCGATGCGATCGTCGCGGTTGTCCCCACCTTGTGGCCGCTCTCAAGCTCCGAGAGATAACTTTGGCGAATGCCGCCTGCAGTGCAAAGGGCGACCTGGGACAGTCCGCGCCATTTGCGAACCGCCTTGAGCCGGCTTTCGCCGTCCAGAATGTAGGCGGACACCTCGGGCGGCAGCTTTTGCCGCGCGTCGCTGACACATGCCTTGCGGCGATCAAATCTTGCGGTATCGGCGATATCTTCGGGATTTACAGCGCGCCCATTGAGCAGCGCCTCATATTCGGCAAGCGGCAATACGGCCAATTCATCGCCGTTAGGGGCCCGCACGATCCAGACGGTCACTACAGCTCCTTGTGCCGAGCCGCCGCTGCTTGGCGAACCCGGTAGATAGCGAGGACGGTCACCTTGTCCTCATCAAACAATATCCGGTGATCGCCCGCATTCATGCGATAACCGTCGCGTCCTTCCAGCTTCTTCAACTCAACAGAACCCAGGGCCGCCAATTGCTTGATCGCGCCGCGAACCAATGCGCGTGAGCGCTCCGGGAGCATTTCTAGATCCCGCGCGGCTTTCAGAGTGAGCACGATATTATCCACTTGTATAGAATGGCCGAGTTGAATTGCGCCCGCAAGGCGAATCGCATGGTTGTCAGACAACTGCGCCAGTGCGTGTCGCGTTGAACGGCGCGCTCAACTATCCTGCGCCGGCCTCAATTTCGACATCGCCGCCAATCATAGCGCCAGCATCAGCCTATGATCACAAAAGCCCTGAAATCAGCAGCATTCGTCGGTATCGCCATGATCGGCGTTCTGTTGCTGCATCTTGCTGCGCTTCAGCTGGCGGGCAATTTTCATGTTGTGGCGCCGGATGAAGCATACCGTTCAGCACAGCCATCTGCGGCGGACATTGCCGCCTACAGCGAGCGCTACGGCATCCGCACGGTGGTAAATCTGTGCGGAGCCAGCCGCGCGCCCTGGTACGCAGACGAAAAGCGCGCAACAGCCAAACTCGGCATCCGGTTGATCGACTTTCCGCTGAGCGCCGCCACAGATGTCACGCCGGCGCAGATTTCCAGCCTGGCCGGGCTGCTCAAAACCGCCGACAAACCGATCCTTATCCACTGCAAATCCGGCGCAGACAGAACCGGCCTCGCATCAGTCATCTATCTCGGCGAAGTCGCGGGCGCTGACGAAGCGACCGCCGAAAGACAGCTTTCCATCTGGTACGGTCACGTCAGCCTATTCGGCTGGTCGCCAACAGCCGCCATGGAGCGCAGCTGGGAGCGCGAAGAGGCCGCACTCGGCCTCGACAGCTAGCGCGTGTCGCCCGGAGTCATTTTTTTAACCATAAACCGGCACGATTGCCCGGAAACAAATCAATGGGGACGCTGTCGGTGTTTCGACGCATCGCGATCAGTCTGCTTGCTGCGCTGTCCATCGGGCGGGCGGCGGCGCATGCTGATGAATTTTCGCAGCCGTGGAAAAACCCCGACAAGGCGCTTGTCATCGACGCCTATGAATACAATCCCGTCGATTGGGAAAAGCTCATCGAAGACAAGCGCATTGTCGGCTTCATCAACAAGGCTTCGGACGGGCTGGCGCCGCCCTATTTCTGTTCCGGCGACGCGGACGCTGTGACCCTGTGCAAAAACAAGTGGCGCAGGCACGCTGTCACCCAGGAGCTCTACCAGACGCGGCGTCAGCTGGCCAAAGCGCTTGGCCTGAAATGGGGCGCCTACCACCTTGGCCGGCCTGGCAACCCGATTGAGCAGGCGAACAATTTTATCAGTTTCGCGAGACCCGGCCCCGACGACCTGATGGCGATCGACATTGAGGAGAATGATCCGTCCAAATGGATGTCGCTCGCCGACGCCGAGACTTTTGTGCAGGAGGTTGAGCGCCGTACCGGGCGGCTGCCTATCCTCTACACCAATGGCAATACCGCCAAGTACATTGCCGACAATCGC
>Ga0209573_1005506_pt1 | contig 11370 bp, 7 predicted proteins | sample TNRBio252014_DNA_FD_185870 | JGI IMG/M metagenome (GOLD analysis project Ga0209573, IMG submission 185870) | Wastewater treatment Type I Accumulibacter community from EBPR Bioreactor in Madison, WI, USA - TNR Reactor_6/25/2014_ DNA (SPAdes)... | ecosystem: Engineered > Bioreactor > EBPR >...
GATGACGCGGGCCTCGATCGGACCGGCCACGAGACGCTCGCCGCCGCTCGCCGCTCCGGCGCAGGCCAGCGACACCACGACCGCCGGCAGGACCAACGTGAACGGGAAACGAAACATTAGGAGAAAATATTCCTATTCTCTCCGGCACGCAACCCGCTCCGCTCACCTCATGCCAGGATCTGGGCGGTCAATGTCCGGTCGACGCAGCTTCCGGGCGGCAGGTCTTCGCCGTCCTCTTCCTGCTCGTAGGTCCACACCCGGAAGGTGGAGAGGCTGTGCGGTCCGAAACTGTGCAGCAGCGGTACGTCGGTGGCGTCGCGCCCCCGGGCGATGACGACCCGGCCGATGCGCGGCCGGTTGTGCCGCGCATCGAAGGTGTACCATTTGCCGTCGAGCCAGGCCTCGAACCAGGCGGAGAAGTCCATCGGCGCCGGATCCCTGGGAACGCCGATGTCGCCCAGGTAGCCGTTCACGTAGCGGGCCGGGATGTTCAAGCAGCGGCAGAAGGTGATGGCGAGATGGGCGAAGTCGCGGCACACCCCGACACGCTCCTCGTGCGCCTGGGCGGCGGTACGCGTGGAGCGCGCGTAGCCGTAGCCGAAGGACAGGTGGGCGTGGACGTAGTCGACGATCGCCTGGACGCGCGTCCAGCCCGGCGGCAGATGGCCGAACAGCTGCCATGCCAGATTGCTCAAGTGGTCGGTCTCGCAGTAGCGGCTGCCGAGCAGGTAGCCGAGGCACTCGTCGGGAAGCCTGTCTACCGGCGTCTCGCCGGCGAGCGTGTTGACCTCGTCCGTGCGGCCGCTGTCCTCGACGACGGCATCGTAGAGGATGCGGATTCCGCCGGCTGGCGCGACGAAGCGTCGACACAGATTGCCGTACCTGTCGGTATAGACCGCGCTGCCGACCGCAGGCGACGTCAGCACACGCGTCTGCCGCTTGATGTCGTCCTGCCGCTCGGGATGAATCTCCAGCACGGAAATCAGCGGGGTCCGCTGCGGACAGTCGATGGCGATCTCGTAGCCGAGTCGGATGAGCATGGGCGGCAGCCTTGCGTTCGAGTGAAACCCGATCTCAACGCGATGCCGCCGCCGGCGGTTCCGTGAAGAGGAACCGCTCATGCGTCTCCGGCGATCAGTGTCGGAAATGGCGCGCCCCGGTGAACACCATGGCGATGCCGTGCGCGTCGGCGGCTGCGATCACCTCGTCGTCGCGCATCGAACCGCCCGGCTGGATGACGGCGGTGGCGCCCGCCTCGACGGCCGAGAGGAGACCGTCGGCGAAGGGGAAGAAGGCATCGGAGGCGACGACCGATCCCTTCGCCAGGCTCTCGGCCAGCCCCGCCGCCGCCGAGGCGTCCTCGGCCTTGCGCGCGGCGATGCGCGAGGAATCGACCCGGCTCATCTGGCCGGCGCCGATCCCCACCGTGGCGCCGTCCCGCGCGTAGACGATGGCGTTCGACTTGACGTGCTTGGCGACCCGGAAGGCGAAACGCAAATCGGCGGTCTCGGCCTCGGTCGGGGCGCGTTTCGTCACCACCTTCAGCGCGAGGTCGTCGACGACCGCGTTGTCGCGCGATTGCACGAGGAGGCCGCCGGCGACGGACTTGAAGGCGAAACCGCGGGCACGCGGATCGGGCAGGCCGCCGGTGACGAGCAGCCTCAGGTTCTTCTTGGCGGCGACGATGGCGACCGCCTCGTCGCTCGCCTCGGGCGCGATGATCACCTCGGTGAACACCTTGACGATCTCCTCCGCCGCCTCGGCGTCGAGAAGCCGGTTGACCGCGACGATGCCGCCGAAGGCCGAGACGGGGTCGCAGCGCAGCGCCTTCAGGTAGGCGTCCTTCAGCGAACCGCCCTCGGCGACGCCGCAGGGATTGGCGTGCTTGACGATGACGACGGCCGCAGACCGGGCCGGATCGAACTCGCCGGCCAGTTCGAAAGCGGCGTCCGTGTCGTTGATGTTGTTGTAGGAGAGCTGCTTGCCCTGCAGCTGCCGCGCGGTGGCGACGCCCGGACGGCGGTCGCCGGAGACGTAGAAGCCGGCGGACTGATGCGGATTCTCGCCGTAGCGCATCACGGTCTCCAGCTTCCCGCCGAAGGCGCGCCAGGACGGGTGCTCGATGTCGAGCGTTTCGGCGAACCAGCCGGAGATGGCGGCGTCGTAGGCGGCGGTGCGGGCGAAAGCCTTCGCCGCCAGGCGCTTGCGGAAATCGAGGGAGAGCGAGCCGAAGTTCAGCTCGAGCGCGTTGAGGAGCGGCGCGTAGTCCTCGGGGTCGGTGACGACGGCGACATAGGCGTGGTTCTTCGCCGAGGCCCTGACCATGGCCGGGCCGCCGATGTCGATGTTCTCGACGATCGCCGCATAGTCGCCGCCGCTGCGGCGGACCTCCTCGAAGGGGTAGAGGTTGACCACGACGAGGTCGATCGGCTCGATGCCGTGCTCGGCCATGGCCGCGGCGTGGGCAGGATCGTCGCGTACGCCGAGCAGCGCGCCGTGGACGGAAGGATGCAGCGTCTTCACGCGCCCATCCATGATCTCGGGGAAGCCGGTGAGTTCGGAGACGTCGCGGACCGCAAGCCCGGCGGCGGCGAGCGCCTTCGCCGTGCCGCCGGTGGAGACGATCTCGACCCCGGTCCGGGCGAGCGCGGCGGCGAAGTCGACGAGGCCCGCCTTGTCGGAGACCGAGATCAGGGCGCGGCGTACCGGCACGAGGTCCGGCGCGGGGAACTTGCTGGAAGCCACGGCCATGGTGCGTCTCCTGTCGGCTGCTGTCGGATGCGCGCCGCCTAACACACAAAGGGGGAGAGAGGAACTGCGCGAACGGGCCGCAGACCGGCAATCGCCGGAGCAAGATCGGGAGTCAGCCCTTCGTCGGCGCCGCGGCGCCGATGCGCTCCAGCCGCCAGAAGATCTCCGGCATTTCGGAGGCCCTGTAGGCGATGACGATCTGACGGGAGCGGCGCGGACCGATCAGCCCGGCGAAGAAGATCGATTCCTCGACCGTCGGCTCGATGCCGCCGACGGAGAAGGCCCAGACGTCTCCGCCAGCCCCCGAAAGGAGAAGGCGCCCGTCCTCGGCGCGGAACACGTTCACGTCGGGGTGGACGTGGAAACGCAGCGTGGCGCGGTCCTGGCCGTCGTCGGCGGCTCGCGAACCGTCGGGACGGAAGACCCGATCGCACCCTTCGAGCAGGTTGCCGCTCGCCGAGAGCGCCAATTCGCGCTCATGCAGGAGACCGAAGCGCGCCGCGTAGCCGTCGTGACAGGCGACGAAACCCTGGACGCCGTCGCGGTCGGTGCGCTCGCTCCTGGCGGTGCGCGGCCCGTCGATCAGCGGCCAGCCGAGCACGCGACTGACGCGCGGCGGGAAGCTGAACCGTCCCATGGAGGTGTCGTTCAGGGTCAGCGTCGAATGCGCCGCCGTCGCCCGCGCCAGGGGGCGGAAATCCCCGGCGCCGAAGGTGTCGACGCCGCAGTTGACGATGTAGCACTGCCGGCCGGAGGAGAGTTCGAACGACAGGCAGCCGGCATGCGCACTCCCCGAGACCTCGGGCGGCGGCGGCACGCCGGTGTCGGCGATCACGGTGACGTTGCCCATCGACAGGCGCTCGTAGCCCGAATGCGGCGCGTGCAGCAGCGGCGCGCCGCCGGTGTCGTCATGGCGCAGGATGCCGACGACGCGGTCGTGGATCGTCACGCCCATGCCGTTGAAGCGGGCGAGGCAGCCGTCCTGATGGCGGAAGAAGCGGAGCGCCGGCAACATCCGGTCGACCGCCTCGATCAGCGCCTGGGGCGGAGCTTCGGCCTGGTTGGCGAAGGTCTGGCGCAGGGGCAGCAGGTCGGCGAGCAGCTCCATCACCGCCATCGGATTGCGCGAGATGTGGCCGCCGTCAGGCAGGATCTGCCGCTCGAGTTCAACCGCGAGGTTCCGGCCGGCGGAACGCACGGCGAAAGGCGTCGCCGGAAGCGACAGCGCGGCGTAGGCCAGCGCGATTCGCGCGCGAAGCCGGTGCTTGCCGTCCTCCATCTCGCGCACCACCGAGCGCAGATAGCGGATCTGGACGGCCAGGGACCTGAGGAACGCCCGGTAGAAGGTGTACTCGGCACCCTGAAGGACCACCGAAGAGTGCTGGAGCCAGGCGATGATGCGCCGCGCAGTGACGGCGGGATCCCAGGCAACACCTGAGATGCGGCCGCCATGAACGGCGATCCAGTCCGAGACCAGCGCCCTGGCGTTGGCCGCCGCGAGGTCGGTTCCCGCCGCCCGCATGTGACGCAGCCAGCGGAATCCGTGCAGTGACCGGTTCCAGCTGCGGTCGGCGACCTCCACCTGGAAGGGAGATCGGCCTCCGGTCTCGACGAGATGACCCGCCAGGGCGAAGCGGCCGGAATAGATTTCCAGCGCGATCTGGGGATCGGCGAGCCTGAGGTCGGGCGGCGCGACGAGAACGCGTTCGGGGGTGCGACCGGCATAGCGCCACCGGTAGACGGGGCCCGAGCGGATCCGTCGGCACGCGCGGCGTACCGTCTCCCGCATGACCATCGCCCACAACTGGGGCGTGGCGGTAGCCGGACCTGCCACGATCCCTCCTTCGTCGAGCATTCCTACCACGGTCGACTTTAGTTGAATTATGGTTAACGGCGAGAGACAAAATAATGTTATCCCGCCGCTTGATCCACTCTTACGCAACTATATCGCGCGTCGGAATCGCGCCGCGTAGAAACCGTCCATGCCGGAAAGCGCGGCGGTTTCTCCGGCGAGGTCGGCCGGCGTCGTGCGCAACGTCCCTTCCGCCGTGAGGAACGCGGCAATCCCGGCAACCTCGTCGGCGCGGATCGGATCGGCGACAGCGCCGGGAGCGGACGACAGGAAGGCGGCGTGCAGCACCTCGCCCTCCTCCGGATCGAGCGAGCAGTTGGAGAAGACGACCAGACCGCCGGGCTTCACCATGCCGACGGCACGTTCCAGGAGGCGCCGCTGAAGTCCGGCGAGCTTGGCGATGTCGCCGGGACCCTTCGTCCAGGGAACGTCGGGATGCCGGCGGACCGTGCCGGTCGACGAGCACGGCGCGTCGAGCAGCACGGCGTCGAACAGAACGGGCGGCTGATAGGCGAGGAGATCGGCCTCGACCACCTCCGCCGCGAGTTTCAGCCTGTCCAGATTGGCGGAAAGCCGCCTCAGCCGGCTGCGCGACAGATCGATCGCCGTGACCCTCGCGCCGCCGACCGCGAGTTGCGCCGTCTTGCCGCCCGGCGCGGCGCACAGATCGGCAACGGAGAGGCCGCGCACGTCGCCGAGCAACCGCGCGGGCAGCGCGGCGGCCGCGTCCTGCACCCACCATTCGCCCTCGGCGTAGCCGGGCATTTCCTGCACGGGGCCGGGCAATCTGGCGACACGTACGCTCCCCGTCGGCAGGACGATGCCGCCGAAGCGCTGCGCCCAACCTTCCGGATCGGATTTCACGGTGAAGTCGGTCGGCGGCTCGGCGCGGTGCGCGGCGAGGATGGCGGCCGCACGCTCCGCGCCATAGGCCGATCTGAGTCGCGCGGAAAACCAGTCGGGGGCGTCGTCGTTGGCCTTGAGCTCAGCGGGAAGCGCCCGCTCCTTCACCCGGCCCAGCGCGCGCAGCACGGCATTGACGAGGCCGGCGAAACGCACCGTGCGCGGGTCTGCCTTGGCATGGGCGACGGCGATGTCGACCGCGGCGCGGTCGGGCACGTCGAGGAACAGCATCTGCGCAGCGGCGACGTGGAGGATGTGCTCGAGAGAGCGCGCATTCGGCGGCAGCGGCCGGTCGAGCCGCCGCGCGATCAGCCTGCCGATGGTGACGCGATGGCGCAGCGCCGTGGCGAGGATCGCCCTGACCAGCGACCGGTCGCGCGGCGGAAGCGCGCGGAACTGCGGATGGCCGTGTTCGGCGTCGGTGAGCGCGTCGAGCGGCGTCTTCGCGTCGACGACGGCGGCAAGCAGGCGCGCCGCCACCTGGCGCGCCGCGAGGCCGGCAACGTCCTCGTCGGCATGTGGCCCGCGATCGGCCCTGCCCCCGCGCGGCCGGGCGGCCGCACCGCTCACGACCACGGACCCTTCGGCCCGGTCGGGCTGCGGCCCCAGCGCCCCGAAGGCTTCTTCTGCGGCGGCGGCGGCTCGGCAGAGGGTGCGGGCGCTCCCCAGGGGCCGGCGTTCGGCGCGGCCGGGGGTTCGCCGGCCTCGGGCGCCGGCGCCGGCGCGCGGCGCTCGTCGCGGCCGGTCCGCACCCGGGAGCCGGACGCCTGGGCCTGCCACTGCTGGGCGAGCTGCTCGAGGGCCGCGATGCGGTTCTCGGTCAGCGGGTGCGTCGAGAACAGGTTGTCCATGCGCTCGCCCGAAAGCGGATTGACGATGAACATGTGGGCGGTCGCCGGGTTGCGTTCTGCGTCCTCGTTGCGGATGCGCCCGCTCGCGGCGGCGATCTTGTCGAGCGCCGAGGCGAGCCACAGCGGCTGGCCGCAGATCTCGGCACCGAGCCGGTCGGCCGAGTACTCGCGCGTCCGGCTGATCGCCATCTGCACCATGGCGGCCGCCAGCGGCGCCACGATCATCGCCACGAGAACACCGACGAAGCCCAGCGGGTTGTTGTTGTCGCGGTTGCCGCCGAAGAAAAAGGCGAAGTTGCCCAGCATGGAGATGGCGCCGGCGAGCGTCGCCGTCACCGTCATGGTGAGGGTGTCGCGGTTCTTCACATGCGCCAGCTCGTGCGCCATGACGCCGGCGGCCTCCTCATAGGACAGACGCTGAAGCAGGCCCGTGGTGGCGGCGACCGCGGCGTTTTCCGGGTTGCGGCCGGTGGCGAAGGCGTTGGGCTGCGGGCTGTCGATCAGGTAGACCCTCGGCATCGGCAGGTCGGCGCGCGCGGCGAGCTCGCGCACGATGCCGTAGAATTCCGGCGCGCTCTTCTCGTCGACCTCGACCGCGTGGTGCATGCGCAGCACCATCTTGTCGGCGTTCCAGTAGCTGAACAGGTTCATCGCGGCGGCGATCAGGAAGGCGATGGTCATGCCGCCGGAGCCGCCGATGAGGTAGCCGACGCCCATGAAGAGCGCGGTCATCGTCGCCAGGAGCATCGCCGTGCGGATCGTGTTCATCCAGGATCACCCGTCTTCAGCGCGGGCCGGGGTCGATCCCCGGACGCGTTCGGTCTATATGATGGGAAGAACCGCGGGGCCTTTCAATCCTCGCCCCTTCCGGAAACCGCGCATGACCGACCAGACCCAGCCGACCCCGCTCCCGACCGAGGCCGCTCCGGCCCGCGCGTTGACGGCCGCGGCCGAGCGCGCGCTCGCCGAAGCCGCGATCCGCCGCGAGGAGTACCGCCGCTACGAGGCCTCGCGTCCGAAGGAGATCGGCGGCCGCGGCGGCAACGAGCCCGGCCGCTACGGCGACTGGGAAGTGAAGGGCCTCACCGCCGATTTCTGACGGTTCGAAGCCGGCTCACGCCGGCTTCTGGTAGGCCCGCGAGCGCACCACCGGCAGCAGCGCCAGGCCGACGACGAACAGCACGATGATCGGCGTCACGCCGAGGCGTTGCGCGTCGACCGTCGACAGGCCGAATGCCTCCGAGGCGAAGAAGGCGGTCGCGAAGGCGATCGCCAGCGGGCCGATGAAGGTGGTCGCCTTGCCCGACAGCGCGTAGAGGCCGAAAGCCTCGGTGACGCGGTCGCGCTCGACCTGGTCGACGAGCAGCGTGCGCGACGAGGCCTGGATCGAGCCGCCCGCCGCGCCGATCAGCGCCCCGGCAATGTAGAACATGATGTCGGGAATGCTGCTGTCGGCTCCTTCGGCGGCGACGGTCATGAACAGCACCTCGGTCTTGGTCGTCGAGATGACCAGCAGGCAGCACAGCGACAGGATGAGGATCGAGACGCTGACCACCGGCTTCGGCCCCCAGGCCTGGTCGGCGCGGCCGCCCAGCCAGGCGCCGACAGCGCCGGTCAGGTTGGCGAGGATACCGAAGACGCCGATCTGGATGATCGACCAGCCGAGCACGCCGGCGGCGTAGATGCCGCCGAACGAATAGAGCGCATTCAGCGCGTCGCGGTAGAACATCGAGGAGAGCAGGAAGCCGAAGTAGCTGCGGTCCGACGGCAGGCCGCGCAGCGTCGCGCCCAGCTGGGCGAGGCCCCGGCGCACGGCGCCCTTCGACGCCGCGCGGCGTACCACGTCGGGCGTGAACATGAACATCGGCAGGACGAAGATTGCGTACCACACCGCCGTCAGCGGGCCCGAGGCGCGGTCGCCTTCGCGCATGGCCGGGTCGAAACCGAACAGCGGCTCGAGGCCGAGCAGGGTCTTGCCGGTCGTCGGCGAGCCCGACAGCAGGCCGAGCACGATGACCAGCGAGACGATGCCGCCGACATAGCCGAGCCCCCAGGCCGACCCCGACAGGCGACCGAGCTCGGAGCGGGGCACGAGGTCGGGCATCATGGCGTTGTTGAAGACCGCCGCGAATTCCATGCCGACCAGCGCCAGCACGATGGCGAGCATGACGAAGGCCATCTCCTGCGAGCCGGGCACGGCGAACCAGAGCATCCAGCAGCCGATGATGCCGACGATGGAAAAGAGCAGGATCCAAGGCTTGCGCGGCCCGGAGGCATCGGCGATGGCGCCGAGCACGGGCGAGGAGAGCGCGATGATCAGGCCGCCGATACCGGTCGCGTAGCCCCACAGTTCCTGGCCCTTGGCCGGGTCGGGGGCGACCGCGGCGGCGAAGTACGGGGCGAAGACGAAGGTGATGATCAGCGTGTGGAAGGGTTGTTGCGCCCAGTCGAACAGCATCCAGCCCCAGATGCCGCGCTTCGGGGCGCGCTTGAACTCCGCTTCGGCCATGTCTTCCCCCGGTCCCCTCGATCCAGACGCCTACAGACCCGGTCAGGTCGGCCATCAGCCCCGCCGCCACGGACAGGCGCGAGACGGTGATGTCGCCGCCCTCCGTCAGCGCCTGAAGCCGCTCTCGCGCCCTTGCGATGCGTTCGCCGCCCGCCTCGATCCACGCCGCCACCGGATCCCCGGCGGCGCCGAACGAGGACAGCGCGGACACCGCGATGCCCCGCCGCGCGGCGCCGATCATGTCATTCGCCCGCGAAAGCGCAAGGCCGTCATAGTAGTCCGACGGCTGGATGGCGCGCGCGGCGTCCTCGATGCGTCCGATGCGGAACGCCTCGCTGACGCCGAAGAAGGCGCGCGCCGCGGTCTCGGCGGCCACTCCGGCCTGGCGGCCGACCAGCGCGATGTCGGGGATCAGTTCGTAGACGTCGAGCGCCGCGAGATGCTCGGCGAGCTTCGCCGGCGCGCCCGCCGCTGCGAAGCCGGCGCGCCGCGCCTCGTGCTTCTCGCGCATGAAGGGCGGCAGGATCGCCATCAGCACCGGCTCGACCGCGGCGCGCGCGCCGGCCAGCGCCTTGATCTCCTCGCCGACAGGCAGCGAGGAGTCGCCGTGCTTGAGCAGCCAGGCCGTCGCCGACCGCAGGAGACGCACCACCGTCTCGTGGAAGCCGAGCTGCGCCTGGCCGTCGATCCGGTTGTCGAGGGCGTCGATCTCGGCATAGAGCGCCGGCAGGCCGAAGCCGCCTCGCGCCACCTCGTAGGCGCGCACGACCTCGGCCGGGCCGCGGCCGGTGGCGTCCTGGTGGCGGCTGACGAAGGAGGGCCCGCCGCGGTTGACGAGATCGTTGGCGACGACGGTGGCGATGATCTCTCGGCGCAGCCGGTGGCCGCGGATTTCGCCGGCGTAGCGCTCGCGCATGCGCGCCGGGAAGTAGCCGAACAGGTCCGCCTCGAAATGCGGGTCGTCGGGCAGCGGGCTGGCGACGATGTCGGAGAACAGCACGATCTTGGCGTAGGCGAGAAGCACGCCGATCTCGGCCCGCGTCAGCGGCTCTCCCCGGGACTGGCGCTCGGCGAGCGCAGCCGGCGAGGGAAGGTACTCGACGGCGCGGTCGAGCAGGCCGCGCGCCTCGAGCATGGTCATGAAACGCGCCTGGTGGGCGAGGTCGGCCATGCCGCGGCGGCGTATCACGGACAGCGCCAGGGTCTGCTCGTAATTGTTGGCGAGCACCAGCTTCGCCACCTCGTCGGTCATCTCCGAGAGCAGAACGTTGCGGTCCTCGCGGGTGAGCGAGCCCGAGCGCATGGCCTGGGCCAGTGCGATCTTGATGTTGACCTCGACGTCGGAGGAGTTGACGCCGCCGGAATTGTCGATCGCGTCGGAGTTGCAGGCGCCGCCCAGGAGCCCGAACTCGATGCGGGCGCGCTGGGTGACGCCGAGATTGGCGCCTTCGCCGATCACCCTGGCGCGGATTTCCGCAGCCGTGACGCGGATGCCGTCGTTGGCGCGGTCGCCGGCGTCGGCGTTGCTTTCGTTCGTGGCGCGCACATAGGTGCCGATGCCGCCGAACCAGAGCAGGTCGACCGGCGCCCTGAGGATGGCGCTCATGATCTCGGCGGGCGTCCCCACGGTCCTGTCGAAGCCGATCGCGGCAGCGGCCTCGGCCGTCAGCGTCACCGACTTCTGCGCGCGCGGCACGATCATGCCGCCGGCGGAGAGCTTCGTCCTGTCGTAGTCCTGCCATGACGAGCGCGGAAGGGCGAACAGGCGCCGGCGCTCTTCCATCGAGGCGGCCGGATCGGGATCCGGGTCGATGAAGATGTCGCGGTGGTCGAACGCGGCGACAAGGCGCGTCTGGCCGGAGAGCAGCATGCCGTTGCCGAACACGTCGCCGGACATGTCGCCGACGCCGACGCAGGTGAAGGGCGACGCCTGGATGTCGCGGTTCATCTCGCGGAAATGTCGCTTGACCGCCTCCCAGGCGCCGCGGGCGGTGATGCCCATCTTCTTGTGGTCGTAGCCGGCCGAACCGCCCGAGGCGAAGGCGTCGTCGAGCCAGAAGCCATGCGCCTGGCTGATCGCATTGGCCGTGTCGGAGAAGGTCGCGGTGCCCTTGTCGGCGGCGACGACGAAGTAGGGATCGTCGGCGTCGCGGCGCACGACATGGGCCGGCGGGACGACCGCGCCGGCGTCGAGGTTGTCGGTGATCGACAGCAGGCTCGACACGAAATTGATGTAGGCCTGCCGCCCGGCCTCGAAGACCGCATCGCGGCTGCCGCCGGCGGGAAGCATCTTCGGATAGAAGCCGCCCTTTGCGCCGACCGGCACGATGACGGCGTTCTTCACCTGCTGCGCCTTGACCAGGCCGAGCACCTCGGTGCGGTAGTCCTGGGCGCGGTCGGACCAGCGCAGGCCGCCGCGCGCGACCGGGCCGAAGCGCAGGTGAACGCCCTCGACCTCTGGACCGTAGACGAAGATCTCGCGCCAGGGCCGCGGCTCGGGCAGG
>Ga0209573_1005508_pt1 | contig 11368 bp, 13 predicted proteins | sample TNRBio252014_DNA_FD_185870 | JGI IMG/M metagenome (GOLD analysis project Ga0209573, IMG submission 185870) | Wastewater treatment Type I Accumulibacter community from EBPR Bioreactor in Madison, WI, USA - TNR Reactor_6/25/2014_ DNA (SPAdes)... | ecosystem: Engineered > Bioreactor > EBPR >...
TTCGCGCTCGCGCTCACGGCCGTCAATATGTTCGGCGGCTTCGCGGTCACGCGTCGCATGCTGGCGATGTTCCGCAAATAAGGAGACGACAATGACCTCTAGTCTGGCCACTGTCTCGTACATCGGCGCCACCATCCTCTTCATCCTCAGCCTGGGCGGGCTCGCCCACCCCGAGAGCGCTCGCCGCGGCAACCTGTTCGGCATGATTGGCATGGGCCTCGCGGTGATCGCCACCGTGTTCGGTCCGCAGGTCAGCGCGGGTGGCATTCCCTGGATCATCATCGCCCTCGTCATCGGCGCCGCCGTCGGCCTTTACGCCGCCAAGAAGGTGCAGATGACGCAGATGCCGGAGCTCGTCGCGTTGATGCACAGCCTGGTGGGCCTGGCCGCGTGTCTGGTGGGTTATGCCAGCTATGTGGACACCGCGACCGTGTTCCCCACCGCCGCCGAAAAGACCATCCACGAGGTGGAGATTTACATCGGCGTCTTCATCGGCGCCCTCACCTTCTCGGGCTCCCTCATCGCCTTCGGCAAGCTGTCCGGCAAGATCGGCGGCAAGCCGCTGATGCTGCCCGCGCGCCACATGCTCAACCTGGTGGGTGTGGTGCTGGTGTTCCTGCTCGGGCGCTGGTTCCTCAACACCCACTCCACCGGTGCCGGCATGGCGCTGCTGCTGGTGATGACCGTAATCGCGCTGTTGCTGGGTATCCACATGGTGATGGCGATCGGCGGCGCCGACATGCCGGTGGTCGTCTCCATGCTCAATAGCTACTCCGGCTGGGCTGCAGCGGCCACTGGCTTCATGCTCAGCAATGACCTGCTGATCGTGGTCGGTGCCCTGGTCGGCTCGTCGGGTGCGATCCTGTCCTACATCATGTGCCGGGCGATGAACCGCAACTTCATCAGCGTCATCGCCGGTGGCTTCGGTACGGGCGGTGGAACACCCTCTGCGGCAGCCGGCAGCGGTGAGCCAGCGGGTGAGGTCACGCCGATCAGCGCGGTAGACACCGCCGAGTTGCTGCGCGATGCGAAAAACGTCGTCATTGTGCCCGGCTACGGCATGGCGGTGGCGCAGGCGCAGCACGTGGTCTGCGAGATCGTCAATGTGCTGCGCCAGAAGGGCGTCCTCGTGCGCTTCGCCATCCACCCCGTGGCCGGCCGCATGCCCGGGCACATGAACGTGCTGCTGGCCGAAGCGAAGGTGCCTTACGACATCGTGCTCGAGATGGACGAGATCAACGCAGACTTCCCGGACACAGACGTGGCCATCGTGATCGGCGCCAACGACATCGTGAACCCGGCGGCGCAGGAGGATCCGGGCAGCCCGATCGCCGGCATGCCGGTGCTGGAGGTCTGGAAGGCGCGGACCTCGATCGTCATGAAGCGAAGTATGGCTTCCGGTTATGCCGGTGTCGACAACCCGCTCTTCTACAAAGAGAACAATCGCATGCTGTTCGGTGATGCCAGGAAGATGCTCGACGAGGTGCTGGGCGCGCTGACCTCATGAGGTGGACGGCAGATCCTTGCGACGAAAGCCAACGTAGTTGGTCATGAAGCGGCCCGGCACGTCGCCGGGCTGTCTCGACCCGCATGGATTGCGCGCCGACGCTGGAACAGACAACTTCAAAGGATCGTTTCCCATGACCACTCCTCAAAGCGTTTCACGCCCTCCGTCGTCGCCCCGCGTCGCGCTGTTCGTCACCTGCCTTGTCGATGCGATGCGCCCGAGCGTTGGCTTTGCGGCACTGAAGCTGCTGCGTGATGCGGGATGCCAGGTGGAAGTGCCGGCAGCGCAAACCTGTTGCGGTCAGCCGGCTTACAACAGCGGCGACACCGCGGATACGGCCAGGCTGGCGCGGCATTTCATCGAGACCTTCGAGCCGTATGACTACGTCGTCGGGCCGTCTGGGTCCTGCGTCGGCATGACGCGCGAGCACTACGTCGACGCCTTTGCCGATGATCCCGCCTGGGCCGAGCGGGCGCGCCGGCTTGGCGAGCGCACCTATGAGCTGATGAGCTTCCTGGTCGATGTGATGCATTTCGCACCCGCCGATGTGAGGCTCGACACCTCATTCACCTACCACGACAGCTGCTCCGGTCTGCGGGAGCTTGGCGTCCATGCCCAGCCGCGCGCCTTGCTGGGTGAGGTGTCCGGACTCACCCTGAAGCCGCTCGAGGGCAACGACGTCTGCTGCGGTTTCGGCGGCACCTTCTGCGTGAAATATCCGGCGATCTCGAACGCGGTCGTGGGTGAGAAGGCGGACGCGATCGAACGCAGCGGCGCCAGGCTGCTGCTCGGCGGTGATCTGGGCTGTCTGATGAACATGGCCGGCAAGCTCAAGCGCAAGGGCTCGAGCGTGCGCGCCTTCCACGCCGCCGAGGTGCTGGCCGGCATGGCCGGCGGTCCAGCCATTGGCGAGGAGCGCTGAGCCATGCATGAAGCGACGATCTCCTTCAAGGAGCGCGCCAAGGAGGCACTGGCGGATCCTACGCTCAAGCTCGCGATCGACCGCACCACCGGAACGGCCGAGCGCAAACGCGCGGTGGCGATGACGCAGTTCCCGCAGTTCGAGGCCGCACGCGAGCGAGGCAAGCGCATCAAGGACCACGTGATCGCGAACCTCGACCATTACCTGCTCGAGTTCGAGCGCAACGCGATCGCGTCGGGCGCCAAGGTGTATTGGGCAAGCACGGCCGAGGAGGCCTCGCAGATCGTCGTGTCCCTGTGCCAGCAGGCCGGTGCGAAGCGCGTAACCCGTGTCAAATCCATGCTCGGCGAGGAAATCGGCCTGCCGCACGCGCTCGACGAGGCCGGGATCGAGCGCGTCGAGACCGACCTCGCCGAGCACATCGTGCAGCTCGGTGGCGACCGCCCGTCGCACATCGTGTGGCCGTCGATGCACCGCACGCGCGAGCAGGTCTCGGAGATGTTCAAGCGCATGCACCGCGCACCGCACCAGGAAGAGACCATCGAGGCGATGGTCGATAGCGCCCGGCGCGAGCTGCGCGACAAGTTCCTGACCGCCGATGTCGCGATCTCGGGGGCGAACTTCCTGGTCGCCGACACCGGCGCCACCTGCACCGTCACCAACGAGGGCAACGCCGAGCTGACGACCACACCGCCGCGGGTGCACATCGTCACCGCAGGCATCGAGAAGCTGGTTCCGAGCACCGAGCATGCGTTCCTCCTGCTGCGCCTGCTCGTTCGTTCGGCAACCGGGGCGGATGTCACCCAATACACCACCTTCCACTGCGGACCGAAGCAGCAGGGCGACCGCGACGGGCCGGAAGAATTCCACATCGTGCTGGTCGATAACGGCCGCACCCGCATGCTGCGCGAGGGCATGAAGGAGATGCTGCGCTGCATCCGCTGCGGCGCCTGCATGAACCACTGCGTGGTGTTCCGCCAGTTGGGCGGCCACGTCTATGGCGGCACCTACCCCGGCCCGATGGGCGCGGTGCTGACGCCCTTGTTCGATGGCCTGGAGAAGTCCCGCGATCTCCCGCATGCGTGCACGATGAACGGCAAGTGCCAGGAAGTCTGCCCGGTGGCCATCCCGCTGCCGACCCTGCTGCGCGGCTGGCGCGACCGCTCCTGGCGCGAGGGCCTGGAGCCGGCCACGGTCCGTTTCGGCCTCGGCATCCACACCTTCGTCGCATCACGTCCCCGCCTGTATCACCTTGGGGTGGCGATCGCGATCCGGGTGATGCGCTTGTTCAGTCGCGGCGGCGTCGTGAAGGGAATGCCCGGCCTGGGCGCGTGGACCGCCTACCGCGAGTTTCCCGCACCGGCAAAGCGCACCTTCATGGAGATGTACAAGGATCAGGAGAAAGGGCAATGAGCGCTCGCGACACCATCCTCAACGCCGTACGCGGCGGCCTCGGTCATACCGCGGTCGATCCCGCGGCGGTGCGCCGTGAGGCCGATGCGCTGCTGCAGGACCTGCCGGCCATCCGCCCGCCGCTGCTGGCCGATGGGCTGGTGGAGGCCTTCATCGCCCGCGTCACCAGCCCCAAGGTGGCCGCAACCGCCGAGTGTATCGGCAGCGCGAGCGAGTTGCCGGCGGCTGTCGGACGCTACCTCGAGGCGTGTGGGCTGCCCGCGGTGGTTGCGCTGCAGCCCGCTGCGCCGCTGCAGGACCTGGACTGGTCCGGGTTCGCGCTCCACGACCAGGTGGCGCCCGACGAGACCATCGCGATCGGTGTCGCGCGCTGGGGCATCGCCGAGACCGGCTCGCTCGTGTTTCACTCGGGCGCCGATACGCCGATCCTCGCCAACTTCCTGCCCCTGCATCACCTCGTCATGGTGCGGGCGGACACGATCCTGCCCTTCCTGGACGACTACGCCGCGGTGACCGCCGGCCAGCGTCCACCCCGCAACGTCAATATCGTCACCGGCGCGAGCGGCACCACGGATATCGAGGGTAGCCTCGTGCTCGGGGCGCATGGCCCGCGCTTTCTGCACGTTGTCATCGTCGGCGAACAGCCCGGCGCCCAGACGACAGCGCCCTAATGAAATGATCCTGGCCTGAGCCGCGCAGACGGTATGGCCAATCCTGCCCATCGGATCTGTCCCGCCCGATGGGTCAGTTGCAGTCTCGCAATATGCCATGGTGATGAACGGGGTGGCCTCACTTACAAGAATCCGGGTGCGGACTCCGCATCCGATTTCGAAGGAGTTGTGTCGTGAATCAGACGCTGTTGTCCTTGCTCGCCTTTCTCCCGCTCGTGCTCGCAGCGGTGCTGCTGGTCGGTTTCAACTGGCCGGCGCGGCGCGCGATGCCGGTCGTCTATCTCAGCGCGGCAGCGATCGCGCTCACCGCATGGGACATGACCTTCAATCGCGTCCTCGCCTCCACGCTGCAGGGCCTGATCCTCACCGGCGCCATCCTGTGGATCATCTTCGGCGCCATCCTGCTCCTCAACACGCTGAAGCACTCGGGTGCGATCACCGCGATCCGCAGCGGCTTCTCCAACATCAGCCCTGACCGGCGCGTACAGACGGTGATCGCGGCCTGGCTGTTCGGCTGTTTCATCGAGGGGGCTTCGGGCTTCGGCACGCCGGCCGCGGTCGCCGCGCCGCTGCTTGTGGCGCTCGGCTACCCGGCGATGGCTGCGGTGATGCTCGGGATGATGGTCCAATCCACCCCGGTGTCCTTCGGTGCGGTCGGCACGCCGATCGTGGTGGGGGTCGCCGGCGGGCTGGACAAGGCCGGGATCACTGCCCGGTTGGTCGAGGACGGTTCGAACTGGGAGACCTTCTTCCGGCTGATCACCTCCGAGGTCGCGCTCACGCACGCCACGATCGGCGTCCTGATGCCGCTCTTCATGTGCGTGATGCTCACCCGCTTCTTCGGCAGGAGCAAATCCTGGACCGAAGGCCTGTCGATCGCGCCCTTCGCCATCTTCGCCGGCATCGCCTTCGTGGTGCCGTACGCGATGGCCGGTGTGTTTCTGGGGCCCGAGTTCCCGTCGATGATCGGCGCGCTGGTCGGCCTCCTGATCGTCGTGCCCGCGGCCAAGGCCGGTTTTCTGGTGCCGAAGACAGTGTGGGACTTCGCCGATGCCAGGGAGTGGCCGGCGAGCTGGATCGGCGACATCGAGATCAAGCTCGACAGCCTCACCGCGCGTGCGCCGATGTCGATCTTCGTGGCCTGGCTGCCGTATGTGCTGCTCGGCGGTCTGCTGGTCCTGTCGCGGGTCAACGCCGATGTGAAGTCCTTCTTCACCAGCACGCTCGTGGTTGCGTGGAAGAACCTGCTCGGGGAAACCGGCATATCGGGCAGCATCGAGTTCCTCTACCTGCCCGGCGGCATCATGGTGCTGGTCGTACTCGCCACGTTCTTCCTCCATCGCATGAAGTTCCCGGAGCTGGTTGCGGCGGTGCACGAGTCGTCGCGCACGCTGCTCGGTGCCGGTTTCGTGCTGGTGTTCACCATCCCGATGGTGCGGATCCTGATCAACTCGGGCGTCAATATGTCCGACCTGCCGTCGATGCCGCGCGCGATGGCGCAACTGGTCGCCAGCAGCGTCGGGGACGTCTATCCGTTCTTCGCATCCTGGGTCGGTGCGCTTGGTGCGTTCATTGCGGGGTCGAACACGGTCTCCAACCTGATGCTCGCCCAGTTCCAGTTCGACACCGCAGAGCTGATCGGTGTGTCGAGCGCGATGCTGGTGGCGGTGCAGGCGGTTGGCGCAGCCGCCGGCAACATGATCGCGATCCACAACGTGGTGGCCGCTTCGGCGACCGTGGGCCTGCTCGGGCGCGAAGGCGAAACCCTGCGCATGACGGTCATCCCCACGCTGTACTACCTGGTCATGGCGGGTCTGATCACCATGATTGCGATCCACGTCTTCGGTGTCAGCGACCCCCTGTTGTAAGCACTGCTCCGATGCCCTGCGTTCGGCAGCGACGTTGCGGGCGTCTGTCGAATCTGCGGGTCGGGCCTTCTCGGGTCCGGCCCGTTTTTTCGTGGACGGGCGTCGGCCCCTGAGGGCGGGCGTCGCGCAGGACCGCGACCGGACTACTCCTCGTCTTCATCCTCATCGTCGCCGACCACCGCATCCACGCCGGCAGCGGCCACATCGAGGCCGGTCTCGACCACGGTGGCGGTGACACTGACGGCGGTTGCCGCCACCGTCACGGCGGCGTCGGCAACCGCGATGACCGCACAGCCGCTGACGAGGAGTGCGGCAAGCAAGGCCGTGATCAGGATTCGGGTGTAGGACACGATGGGCCTGCTGTCGTGAAATGGCGTCGCATTCTGCCACGCCGGCACTGATCCCGGCGCAGGTCCGACTTGATCGGGCGCTTTGCGGTGTAGCGGCGTGCGGGCTGTGTTCCTGCGGTGTCGCGGGGCCTGTGGTGGTCGCAGCCCGTGTCGCGCAACGATCCGTGCGGCGGCGCCCGTCACCGTCGCGGCGCGGCCGCTCCGAGCGCGATCGTCGGCTGCAGTGCGGGCGTGGCTGGGAGCGGCACGCCGAGGGTGGCGCGCAGCTGTCCGTCGCTGGCGACAAGGTCTTCCAGCGTCAGGCGGTCGAGCGCAGCGAAGAACGCCTGCAGGGCACCGCCGAGGGCGCTCTTGAGACGGCAGCCCGGATCGAGCAGGCAGTGTGACTTCGATCCGAAGCACTCCACGAGATCAAGACTGGGCTCCATCCGGCGGACCACGTCGCCGAGGCCGATCTCCGCCGGAGCGCGGGCCAGCATGAGCCCGCGACCCTTGCCGCGCGCGCCGTCGACGAAGCCATTCGCCACCAGTGCGGTGACCACCTTCATCAGGTGGCTGCGCGAGATGTCAAAGCGCTCCGCCACTTCCTTGATGGTGACGCGCCGCTCCGAGCATGTTCCGAGGTACATGAGCACGCGAAAAGCGTAGTCGGTGTGCAGGGTGATGTCCATCGCGAAAGTGCGTCAACGGTGGGCTGCCGAATGGCGCGGCGCATGGTAGCAGCAAAAGGTGCATTTATTTTGACTCTTTAAAAGAGTCATGTATTATGTATCTTAAAGAGATCGACGAAAGGATCTGCCATGAAACGCCACCCCCACCTCGTCCGCCTGTCGCGCGAACATCACGCCGCCTTGCGGCTCGGCCGCCATCTGCTCGCCGGTGCCGGCGCGGCCGAGTTGCGTGCGGAACATGCCGCGCTCGCGGCCCATTTCGCCGCGGAAGAGCGTGACCTCGCGCCCTTGCTCGAGGCGCGCGGCCACAGCGCGCTTGCGCGCCGCTTGCATGCGGAGCACGGCCAACTGCGGACTCTTTTCATCGCAGCGCAGCAAGGCGTTGACGAGGCGGCGGCCGGGCAGGCGCTGATCGACCACGTACGCTTCGAGGAGCGCGAGCTGTTTCCGGTCATCGAAACCCTGTTCGAGGAGCTTCGGTCATGACTCACGTCGTCACCGAAGCCTGCATCCGCTGCAAGTACACGGATTGCGTGAGCCTGTGTCCGGTCGATGCCTTCCGCGAGGGGCCGAACTTCCTGGTGATCGATCCGCAGGAGTGCATCGACTGCACGCTGTGCGTTGCCGAATGCCCGGTCGATGCGATCGTGCCCGAGGACGAACTGACCGCTGAACAGCGCGAGTACCTCGCACTCAACGCCGCGCTCGCGCAGGCGTGGCCGCGCATCGTCGAGGCGCACGCGCCACTGCCGGATGCCGATGCGTGGGCGAAGGTCGACGGCAAGCGTGCGTGGCTCGACACCGGGCCGCAGGGCGGGCGCGCTCAGCCGGGTGACCCGGCTGCTGCTTGAGCCGCGCTCGGGCCAGCGAGGCAGCGTTCCGCGCGCGCGCTCGAGCGCAAGCAGGACGATCGGGGTGCCGAAGCGCGCCGTGCCCGGCCGCTGCGCCTTCCGTGCAGGCGAGGATTTGCAGCCGGCGGTCCGGCATCGTAGTCTGCGTGGCGCGGGGCGAAGGCGGGACTGCCCGCCCGCCCTGCCTGGAGTGCATCGCATGGAATTCGCCAAGATCTTCATCACGCTGGTCGCGCTGATCAACCCCCTGGGGGCGATCCCGGCTTTCATCGGTCTCACCCAGGGGCAGTCTGCCGCGGAGCGCCGGCGCACCGCACGCACCGCTGCGCTCTCGACCTTCCTCGTCCTCGCGGTCACGGCGATCGCCGGGCAGTACCTGCTGGCGGCGTTCGGCATAACCGTACCCTCGCTGCAGGTCGGCGGTGGCGCGCTGCTGTTCATCGTCGCGATCTCGATGTTCAACGCCCAACCCGCACCCAGCCGCAGCACGCCCGAGGAGGCGGACGAGGCCGCCGAGCGCGCGAACGTCGCGGTGGTGCCGTTGACGATTCCTCTGCTCACCGGGCCGGGGACGGTGAGCACGGTGATCATCTATGCCGACCAGGGCACGGACACCGTGCTGATGCTGCTCGGCGCCGGCGTGGTGATGGGCGCCGCGGTGTGGTTCGCCTTCAGTCTCGCCGGGCCGATCAGCCGGCTCGCCGGCCGCACCGGGCTCAACATCATGACCCGCCTGATGGGCCTGGTCCTCGCGGCGCTTGCGGTTGAATTCATCGCCGCCGGCATCCGCGCCTATGTAAACGCCGCATAACGGCGACGCGCCGGGGCGCCCCACGCCACAAGGATCGCGCCGCCGGGTTCGACGACGAGGGCGTGCTGCACAGCCGTGACGATCCCGGCATCGGCCTTGCCTTTCGCGTCATCCGCCGGCGGCCGACGACCTACCCGGTCACGCGCAACAACGCCCCCGGTCAGCCCGGCCGCGTGCGCCACGCTACGAGGCGGCCCGGCTGCAGGAGATCAGCCACATCGCGATCGGCGTCGATGACGCAGGCGGTCAGGTTCTACATCGAGCGCCTCGGCTTCATCGTCTCCGACCGCTACGCCAACCGCGGCATCTTCATGCGCTGCGCGCCGGTGGGCAACCACCACCATGTGTCCTTCATGAACGCCAGACAGCCGGGCGCGCGCTTCAACCAGCTCGCTTTCAAGGTGCGCGACATCCACGAGCTCATCGGCGGTGGCCAGCACCTCGACGCCCTCGGCTGGAAGACCTTCGCCGGCCCTGGCCGCCACCTGATCTCCTCGGCCTGCTTCTGGCACTTCGTTAGCCTCGTCGGCGGTGCGTGGGTGTACGCCGTCGCCGAGGACATGGTGGACGACGCCTGGGAGACCCAGGGCTTCGACGCCGTGTCGCACATCTTCTCGGAATGGACCTCCGGCCTGGAGAAGTCCGATGGCACCCTGCGCGGGCCGATCTCGGGCAGCAAGTAACAGGCGCGCTGAGCCTGCGCTCGAGCCTGACCTCGAGGAGAGATGACCTTGCCCCCACCGCACGCTGTACGTGACCCGTACTGCGTCGAGCATGCTGCATGCCCAGGTGCGCCTGGTCCAGGGCCGCTACCGCACCCGCGTCATCGAGGCGGGGCGCGGGTCGACTGGCCGGCGACAACTATCTTGGCCGGTTGGATCTGTAGCCGCGCTGGCCGCGCACTTCCATGTCGTGGCGCTGGACTCCCTTCGGCAGGGGCGCCCGCAGACCGAGGGCTTCGACCCCGAAGTCATCCCGCTGCTGAGCGACCAGGTGACCGATGTGATGGACCCGCTCGGCATCGGCCAAGCCTGCTTCGAAGGTCAATCGCTGGGCGGCTGGGTGGCGATGCAGCTCGCCCTGTGCCGTCCGCAGAAGGTGCGCGCGCTGGTGCTCACCACCACGATGGGCTGCTCGCCTGACGAGGGTGCGATTCCCGGCGACGCCGAGCCCGACCGGGCGAGCAACCTGCCGAGCTCGCTCGAGGTGCTCTGCAACCCGATTTTCGACGCCGTCCGTGCGCGCTTGGCGCGCATCTTCGCCAATCCGGCGCGGCTGACCGACGAGGTCATCCGCGTACGCCATGCGCATTATCTGCAGCCCGTGCTCGCCACCGTGCAGCAGCATTTCATCGCCGAGTACCTGGCCGACGACACCATCCGCCGCCACACCGTCACCAACGCCATGGTGCGCCGCATCACGCAGCCGACGCTGGTGTACTGGGGCGACCGGAACCGCACCCTCCGCCGGCGCTTGGCGAGCGCCTCGCGCAGCGGGTGCAGCACGGCCGTTTCCACTGCGCCGCCGACCCTGACCCTGACCCTGACCCTGAACCTGAACCTGAATCTGAACCGGAGGCGGCCTCAGAGCAGCGTGGTTCGCCAGTACGCTCCAGAGTGATAGACCAGGGGCTCTCCCTCTGCCTCCCGGTAGCGCAGGACTCTGCCGACAAGGATGACGTGATCTCCGGCGGGGTACCTGCCCTCCACGACGCACTCGAAGGTCGCCAGCGCATCGGCAAGGAGGGGGACGCCACTCTCTCCCTGAGACCACGGGACACCGGCGAAACGATCGACGCCCTTGCTCGAAAAACGGCGTGACAGCGCGGTCTGATCGCGCGCCAGGACATTCACCCCGAAGTGTTTGCCTTGTTCGAAGTGCGCGGACATTGATGAGCTCAGCGCGAGGCTCCACAGGACCAGCGGCGGATCGAGCGAGACCGAGCTGAAGGAATTTACCGTCATGCCGGCCGGTTTCCGCGCGCTGTGCAGGGTTGTCATGACGGTTACTCCGGTCGCGAATCGGGACAATGCACGTTTGTACTGCTGCAGACCGGATTCCGGTTCCATCTCTACGCGATCAACGCCGTTCATCGCTGCTCCTCGCTCAGTCGTCAGGATATTGCGCTGTAAGCAAAAATCGTTTCTGAAGATAAGTCGCGGATTAAAAAAGAAAATTTGGACTAAACCGCTGCGCGGTAGGGGGTGATCCACGCGCTGTGGGAGTGAGGCCGGCGCATTCACAGGAAGCCCGCGTTGGAGAAGGATTGGGTGGCTGCTCGCAGCCCTTCATTCCTTTCCGACA
>Ga0209573_1005509_pt1 | contig 11361 bp, 7 predicted proteins | sample TNRBio252014_DNA_FD_185870 | JGI IMG/M metagenome (GOLD analysis project Ga0209573, IMG submission 185870) | Wastewater treatment Type I Accumulibacter community from EBPR Bioreactor in Madison, WI, USA - TNR Reactor_6/25/2014_ DNA (SPAdes)... | ecosystem: Engineered > Bioreactor > EBPR >...
GTACCCCACCGCCAGAAAAATTGACGGTCAGCGCGCCACTGGCGGTCATTGGAATCGCGTAGCCCCCGCCGGCCGCCGTCACAGCGTAATAGGTCCCTTGATTGGGGGTGACCATGACATTGCCGTAACCCTCGCCCGGATCATAACGGCTGTTGTTATTCTTATCCTGCCAGACCGTACCTACCAAAAAACTATTGAAGTGATCGACGCCATTTTCGACAGCCCGGCAATAATTACCGGTAACGACCATTGGCCCCACCTTGGTAGCGGGATTGGCCTCGGCCACAGCAGCAAAGCCCACATTGGTGTAATCGCTGGCAATGGCCATCACCGCCAGGCGATGACCTCGACCGGGTTGCATCCCGGTTCCATCGCCCGGTCCCCAATCGATATTCCAGGCCGCATGAGCGTTCAGCACGCTTTCCGCGTAGGAGAAGACACTAGCACGCGCCTGAGTGTAGCGAAAACCGGCAGCCGTGATCCGGTTAAATTGCTGCTCGTGATCTTGAGCGTCGCGGGCGATCAGATCATCGGAATGCACCTTGGCCGCTTGATACAGCCGGGCGTCGAAGGCGGCGGGCGGTTTAGCCGCGTAACTGGCGAACTCGCTTTGCAATAAGGTAGTGTTGACTTGGAAGAAAACCCGGCCACTGGCGACATCAGCGTTTGACTCGGTCGCCAGCCATTGACCCTCAGCAGCAGGATTGCTGCGAGCGCGATTCATCAGCCAGACCAGCGCCTGCTCATCGCCATTGGGATGCTGGCCGTCAGCAGTTCGGTGATAGGTCCATTCAGCAGCGGGCGCGGCTGCGATTGAGGCGTGTGGCTCTGACTGGAGCAGAGCCGGGTATTCCAGGCCAAAGATCAGCGGCGGATTAGGTTCCGCCATACGCAGTGGCCCACCAGTCCAGCCGGGCGTAGTGATTCCTGACAGAAGACCGAAGAAGAGCAATAGATTAACGTTCACCAGGTTGACCTCTCTGCGCAAGAGAATGTATGGGATTAGCCATTAACCCGACACGTCCAGGTCGGCGCATACACGACATGATGCAAGCCGCCAGCCAACAAGAGTGGAAAACTCAGCAACAGCCCCCGACGCCAGCGTTCCGGCAGACCTGACCAGCCCCAGGCGGCCAGTGGCGCGGCGTACCAGGTCCAGTAGCCGAGGATGCGCAGTGTCCAATTTTGATCCCGCAACCAGGGAGTCAACGCCAGGAACACCCCGCCGAAGATCATGAGGATCACGCAGGATGTGACGAAAAACGTCAATTCCGGCGCGGAATCCTGGCTCAGGCGCCATAATCCTGACAGAAACAGCGCCGCCAGCAGGAGATTGCCGCCTTGATACCAGACAATATCGCCAGGATGTACGCCCCGATACAGGTGGCCCAGCCAGGCGTACTGCCAGATCAGCGCCACGACAACGCTGACCGCCATGAGTCCATGGATGCGCGGGGACGCCAGCCCAGCGCGCACCCGGTCAACCAGATACGGACTGATTTGATAATGGCGCAACCGGTGCAACAGGAACAAACCAGCTATCGCACAGATCGCCAGTGCGCCGAAAAACGCGCCGACCTGAGCGCCACGAATATGATTGATACGAATATCCAGCCAGATCAGCGGATACCACAACGCACCCAGCGCCAAACAGCCAGCCAATCCCAACAGCAGAGCGGCCAACGCTTTGTAGCTGGAATGACCCTGGACAAAGCGCCGCGCCCAGAAGCCGAAAACCAGGGTGGTCAAGACTAAAAAACTCAGGGAGTGATAGCCGAAGCACAGCGCCCAGAGCAGAAAGAAGCCGACGCCGCAGCGCCCGTACTCCTGCAAATCCCGATACGCCCGCCAGGCGCCGACCATGACCAGTAACATACCCAATTGCTGTGGCCGACCTTCCAGCCAGGGGCCAAGGAAATAGCTGCTGGCGAACAACCACGGCAGGCATAACCAAGCCGACCGGGTGCTGTCCAGACTGACGCGATACAGCAGCCAAAGCCCCACAGGCAGAACCACCGTACTGTTCAGGGCCGCGACCGCAACCACTAGCGGGCGGGTCTCCCAACCCGTCCAGTAGCGTAATTCCAGGATCAGTTCAGCGTAACCCGGTCCGGAAATTGGCCAAACTCCTCCGTTGTCCAGCCAGTCGAAGATCTTTAGATAGTTCTGCTCGTCGGTCCCGCAAATCGGATAGTTCAGCATCCAGCGCGCGTAGCCGGTCAATACCACGGTCAGGATCAACAGCGCGAACAGGGGAATAGTCGGGAAAAACCGGTGAACTGGCGATTCCATTCAGCTTCTCAATATAAATCCCGCAATGCGCCCAGCGCATAACCCCGTTCATAAAACAGCCGGCTGATCCGCCGTTCGATTTCACGCGGGGGAATTTGCCGCTGCTGCTGGATCGGCTGGCGCTTGCGACGCATGGCGGGAATACCCCGCAGGAAATCCCGATACAGCCGGGATACGACACCCAATTTACCCTTGATTGTGTAACGCAGCAGGATGGCTAGGTGCAACACCAGCATCCAGAACAGATTCCTCAGTAGAAACCGGGCCGGCACATTCTTGACCAGAGTGAACAGGGAGTTGCGGATGCCGTGGTAGAGCACAAAATCACTGTTTGGCCCACCGCTGGAAATCGAGCCTTTGTGATAGACCCGAGCGTCCTCAGCGTAGGCCGCCTGATAGCCCAGCAACACCGCCCGCCAGGCCAGATCCGTATCCTCGGCATAACAGAAGAATTGCTCATCGAAATATTCACCAGACGTGTCATGAACCTGACGCAGCAAGTCCGTGGTGTACAGCGCACAGTTGCCGCTCGGACCCAGCAGCGGATCGTCCGGTGATTTGCGATTGGAAGCCAGCCCGCATTTGTAAAAAGTAATCCCCAGGTTGTCTACCTGTTCACGGTCGGCGTATTTCATGACCCGCGCCGCCACCATTTCAACCCGCTGCGTCCGGTCGATCCGCGCCAGCATCCGTTCCAGAAAATCCGGCTCAACAACAGCGTCATTGTTCAACAGCAGGAAGAATTCGTAGCGTCCACTGGGAACCCACTGCTCGAACAGCCGATTATGCGCACCGGTAAATCCGTAGTTTTCGGGGAAGGCAGTGAAGGTGATGCGTTCGGGATGACGAGCGACATAGTCGCGCAACTGGGCGACATCGGCGGCGCTGGAACCGTTGTCCATCAGAAAAATATCGAACGCTGGCGCAGCGACCCGCAGCAGCGAGTCCAGACACTCCACCGTATCGGCGGCGCGCCGGTAATTGACGACGATAACGGCGATCCTGCCAATCATGCCACCGCCTCCGCTACCAGTACCCGCTCGATCCAGGCCAGAGTGTCTCGCGCCTCGCGGCGGTGGCAAAAGTGCAGCGCGGTGCTCAGGCCGCTGGTCACCAGTCGTTGGTGTAGTGCTGGATCGTCCAGTAAGCGCAGGATGGCCGCTGCCATTGCCGACGCTTGCCCCGGCGGCGTCAGCAGGGCGTTGTCCTCATGTCGGGCGTATTCCAGAACACCGCCCAGATCGGTGAGTACGCAGGCTGCGCCACAGGCCATGGCCTCCAGGGCGCAGCGCCCGAAGCCCTGGAACTCGGAGCCGTCCAGGAAAATATCCGCTTCAGAGTAAAGTTCAGCGAGCCGTTCTTGACGGATGACCAGTCTTTCGTTGCGAAACGGAAAGGGAATCGCCTGCCGGTCGAGGAACCGGTCACCGAACAGCACGATATCGACCTCCGGGCGAGCCTGCTGGACCTGCGCCAACGCGGCGATGGTGGCGGGAAAACCGCGACGTGGGGTGCCGGGCCGCGCCATAGCCAGTACGACCGGTCGTGAGTTGCGCTGGACGGTGCGGGGATAGAATTGGCCCAAGTCCATGCCCAGCGGAATTTTGTCGCTGTCATGGCCATCGTCGGCCAACCGCTCGCGCAGCCAGTCCGACATGACGATCCGGTGCGGCAAGAGCGGGTAAGTCATTTTGACCCGCTCCCGCTCCGTCGCCGCCGTTTCGGGAAAGAACCAGGGTTCATAGTCCTGAATCAGATAGCCGGCGACGCGGGTTCGACCCGCTTGCCACAGGTGATGTACCCATTTCGCGGTATTCCAGTGGGTGGCGAAAATGACCTCGCTGTCCGGGCATTCCGCCAGCAACTCTTCAACATTGCGGTAAATCAGTGGCCGGGTGTACAGCGGACGCCAGTCGTGGATCAGCGGATCTTCATAAAGCGCCGCGACCCGCGCCTCGACGCCCAGCCGGATCAATTCATTGACCAGTTGCAGCACCGACAGCACGCCGCCCGCCACCACCAGCCGGTCCAGCACATAAGTCACCCGCAAGCGCCCCGGCGGCGTCAACCGCTGCGCCAATGCCCGGCTTGGGCAGGGCCGGCGTGCGCTGAGCACGGTGAGCGCGTGACGGGCAACCAGTCGGGCTAACCGATTTAACGACCGTGCTCCTCCCCACTCGGCCAATAATGCGCGGGCGCCCTGCCAGAGCGCTGGCGTGGGCTCCCAGCGCGTCGGCAAGGCGAACCGTTGTCGGGTGGATTTCAGCGGATCAGCCCGGCGAAAAGCGCGGAATTGCCGGCGATATTCCTGGCCCCAGCGCTGATCGAAGAGTCGCCGGTTCTGTAGATAGCGTTCCTGTCCATCACTGAACGAGCCACCGCCCCGGTGATAAACATAGACATCTTCGGCAACCACCGTGCGGAAGCCGGCAGCAATCAACCTCATGCAAAGATCGGACTCTTCACAATAACCGTGGCCGTAAGCCGGGTCGAACAACCCGACTTGGCGTAACACACTGCGGCGCAACAGCAGGCAGAACCCCACCCCGGTGACAACGTCATGGCACTGCCCGCTTCGTTCGGTCGCCAGAAACTCATTCATCGCCAGATAGCTGGCGCCCGGGGCCATCGGCAGGTCGATATTGTCGGCGCGGTTGCTGAGGGGATTGACCGCAGCGATACGCGAGTCTGATTCAGCGCAGGCCAGCAAACGCTCCAGCCAGCCCGGCGCAACCAGTACGTCGCTGTTCAGGAGGAGAAGGTAATCAGAGGGTTGCTGGGCAGACTCAGGAACGGCCATCGCCCGGTTGCAGGTGGCCAAAAATCCGAGATTTTCATCCTGTCGTTGCAGGGTCATCCAACCCATGTGCGCTGCCGCCCGCTCACGCAACCAGGTGGCAGTCACCGCATTGCTGGCATCATCCACGACCCGCAGCCGACTGGCGCCGCGCGGCGTGTAAGCCAGTACGGCGTCCAGGCCGTCGCGCAACAGGCTCAGGCCGTTATGAACGGGCAGGATGATTTCGGTAGTCGGCATTTACAGCATTCCGAAGTCGTCGCGGTCCAGCGGCAGATTAGGATTGTAATAAGGGTCGCCCTCTTGCAGGATCGCGGCGTGTCGCTTCCTCATGTAGGCGATTTCCTGAATAAAGCGCTGTTGTTTTTGCGGCGTATCCTCATAACCCCGGGTTTTGGATTCGTGGTGGTACAACTCGCAGTAAGGCGTGTAGATGTTGAGGTAGCCTCGTTCGCGCAGGCGCAGGCAAAAATCCACGTCGTTGAAGGCTACGGCCAGATGTTGTTCATTCATGCCGCCGACCAGGGTGTAGAGCGATTTTTTGACCATCAAACAGGCGGCGGTCACCGCGCTCAGATCCTGAATCAGGCTCAGGCGCATAAAATAGCCGGGATGGTGGCGCGGAAAATTCTTGTGAGCGTGACCGGCAATGCCACCGACGCCGACGATGACTCCACCATGCTGTACTGTGTCATCTTGGTAATACAATTTAGCGCCCACCGCTCCGACTTCTGGCCGCTGGGAGTGTTCAAGCAGGCTTTCCAGCCAATCCGGGGTGATGACTGTTATATCGTTATTAAGCAACAGTAGATGCTCGCCGGTCGTTTGGGCCGCCGCAAAATTGTTGATCGCCGCGTAATTGAAGGGAACATCGTGCCGCAGGAAGCGGATACGCCGGTCCACTGCAACGTAACGCTCCATCACAGTGAAGGTTTCCGGCGCAACGCTGTTGTTGGAAATCCCGATCAGCTCGAAATGTGGATAAGTGGTTTTTTCGAGGATTGAATCCAGACACGCACGCAATAAATCCGGCTGGTCGCGGAAGGGAATGAGAATACTGATCAGGGGTTGGCCCTGAAGTGTCCGTTTGACCCGATAGGAACCGGGATATTGACCGGGCAGCGCCGCGCCGGCGATGCCGCGCCGCTGCAAGGCGTCTTCGACCGCCCGGCGTCCCGCTTCCCAGGCGTGGTTTTTACTGTCGTACCGGGCGGCGGTCGATCCGGGGATCATCCGCCAGTGATAGAGAATCCGGGGAATATGATAAATCCGGTCGGTATGATCGAGCGCCCGCAAAACCAAATCATAGTCCTGTGAACCTTCCAGCCCTTCCCGCACATACCGGCCTTGTTCCGCAACCTGTTCCAGCAACGCTTTGCGATAGACGCTCAGATGGCAGATGTAGTTAGTTGACAGGATCAGGTCAGGAGAGTAATCGGGTTTGAAGTGCGGTTCGAGGTGATAGTCTTCCAGCGATAACTTGTCCTCATCCGAATAAATCAGATCAGGGTCGTGTTCATTGATCGCCTTGACGACGTGATACAGGGCGTCAACGGTCAGTTCATCGTCGTGATCCAGAAACGCCAGATAGTCGCCGGTCGCCAGCGCCAGGGCGGCATTGGATGCGCCGGCGATCCCCTGGTTGCGGTCCAGGAATTTCACCTTGCAGCGGGGATGGTCGATCTGGCGCAAGGTCGCCAGCGTCTCCGGACGGGTTGAACCGTCATCCGCGATGCACAGCTCCCAGTTGGGATAAATCTGTTGGATGACAGACCGGATCGCGGCTTCCAGCCAGCGCGGCTCGACGTTGTAGACTGGCATGATGATCGAGATCAGCGGTTGCCGCGACCAGCGGGCGATATCCCGCCGGGCTTGTTCAGAGTCAATGATCTCGGGATGCGCACTATTTCTGAACGGAAAGTCGGGGATATGGAGCCGGACGCCACCGGCGATTTCTTCACGCCCCCGCAGATCGAAGTGTTCGCGCCCGCTGAGAAAATCGCCGCGCTCAATGGCGGCTCGAACATCCGGGTACTGGGCCAGGTAAGCCTCTTCGTCGAAATTCTCCCTGCTTAAAAATCCATCCGGGGCGTTGCCAGGAGACTGGCGGCGGCGCCAGGACTGATAGTTCCGGGCAATTTGCGCGACATGGTCCTGCACCATGAAAGTTCGTCGCAGCAAACCGAGTTTGCGTCCAGCCTCAGCAATAGCGAACCCTGCTCGCCAGGTCAGCGACTCAAAGGCCAGTTGCGTATCGTGATGCAGCGTTTCAAACAGTCGTTTGAGCGACTGGAGATCGGCTGTATTTTTCTTCAGCAGGGCCTCTTTGTTGCGAAGTGCGGATTCCACAACGGCCAGGCGTTGCTCCGTCGCGGTTAACTGTTCCAGCGTGGCGCTGATCTCGGCATTACGCTGGACCAAGATGTTTCGTTCCCGCAGCAGCGTTTCGTAGCCCTTCAACCGCACCGTTCGAGAAGGGTTTTCCAGAGCGCTACGATCCAATTCCTCCAGCCGGGAATCCCGCAGCGCTTCCCAAAGTTGCCCCTGCTGAGGGGTGAGCCAACGGGGGTCGGATTCATCCCGGGCGCGATGATGTTGGAGGTCGTTCTCCAGAAAAGCCCGGATTTCCTGGTCGGTGGGTAGATGCAGGGATTGAGCCCCGCCATTGCGGAGATTTTCATACAGCGCCCGGACCGTTAGCACCGGTTGCTCCATCAACTGTTCATAGCAGACCGAGAACCGGGGTAGTCCGGACGAAACTAACAGGCTGCGAGCGGTGTAGTGTTCCCAGAGCGCTGCGCCAAAATGCAGGGGTAAACCATCCCGTTTTTCCAGAGAGCGGGCGGTGTCCAGTGGGTGGCGGACCACATGGACGCAGATCGGCGCTTCCAGTAGCGGCAACCAGAGCGGCAGCAGCAAGCAAAGTCGCGGGTCTTTCATCACCCAGGGTCGATATCCTTCCAGACCTTGCAGAATTTTCCGGGCACGCTGCGTGAACATTTTCCGTAGCTCGGGATCGAGCTGATCTGGATCGACCGTGGACACCAGATGCCAGTCAGCGTTCAGCTTTTCCAGTAGCCACTCATGCAACTGGAGAACGTCGATTCGTTCCCAATAGCCTTTCGGGTTGTCCGCCGTTGCGGGCAGAAACTGCTCTTCAGGCCCCAGGTAGGCGCCCATCAGGTTGATCAGCCGGGTAACCGCTGAAGTCCCGGCGCGATGCATGCCCAGCACAATGATTTGCATGTCGTCGCTCCCGGTTACTGAGACGGTTGGCCCGGCGCGTATTGATCGACAATAGCGTCGACCGGTCCCATCTGGCGAATCATGCCATGCTCCAGCCAGAGCGCACGATTGCACAGCGCCTTGATGGAAGTGGGGCTGTGCGAGACCACCAGAATAGTCGAGCCGCTTTCACGAAATTCCCGGATGCGCGCCGCCGATTTCTGTTGAAAATCGGCGTCACCCACCGCCAGCACCTCGTCGATGATCAGCACTTCGGGCCGTACATCGGTCGCCACCGCAAAGCCTAGCCGCGCCACCATGCCGCTGGAATAGGTGCGTACCGGCGCATCGATAAAATCGCCAATTCCGGAAAATTCCACGATGCGGTCGAGCCGCTGGGTCATGTCCTTGCGGCTGAAACCCAGGACCGCACCGTTCAGGAAAACATTCTCGCGCCCGGTCATTTCGTAATCGAAACCTGCGCCCAGTTCCAGCAGTGGCGCCACCCGGCCACGCAACCGCACCCGACCCAGGGTCGGGCGGATCACTCGGGCGATGACTTTCAGCAGGGTGCTTTTACCAGCGCCATTGGGGCCGATAATCCCGACGGTTTCGCCCTGGTCAATCGAGAAGCTGATGTCGTTCAGTGCATGGAAATCCGTGTAGCGGATACCGCGCTTTAACCAGCGAATCGCGTATTCCTGAAAGGTGGGAATACGCTCGTGTGGAATACGGAAGCGGACCGTCACGTTATCCAACTGGATCATCGGTTCGTGGCTCATACCCCTCACAACCGGTAGGCCAGTTGGTCGGCTTGGCGGGTAAACACCGTCCAGCCGGCCAGCAGCGTGGCGAAGGCCAGCACCGCCGCCGCCGCGATCAGGCCCAGATCGGGAATAGCGCTGGCGTAAATCGGCGTGCGGAACAGTTCGATCATCAGGAAAAACGGGTTTAGCACCAACCAGCCGCTCAGCGCCTCCGGCAACACCGAGGGGGGGTACATGATCGGCGTCAGGAAAAATCCGGCCTGGACCACGATCTGGTAGATATCGATAGAGTCGTTGAAGAACACCGAGGCGGTGGACAGCAGCAACGCCAGACCGAGGGTAAAGACCGCCAGGATGAGGATGCTGACGGGCAGGAATAACCAACTCAGGCTGACGGGATGCTGAAGAACCAGCACGATGAGCGCCAGCGGCAGAATAGAAATCAGAAAATTGACCAATCCATTGCCGACCACCGCCACGACGTAAGTGGCTCGTGGGATGTAGATGCGTTTGAGCAGTCCACTGCCGGTCGCCATGACGCCCATGGTGTACTGGGTGGTCTGGGTCATGAAACTCCAGGCCAGCAGTCCGCTGAGTAGGTAGACCGGGTAATGGGGGAGCGTCGATTTGAACAGTGCGCCAAAGGCGACAGCCAATACAATGGTTTGTAACAAAGGATTCAGCAGCATCCAAAAAATGCCCAGCAAAGAGCGCTTGTAGCGATTTTTCAGGATGTTGCCAGCCATCAAAAACACCAGATCCCGATAGCGCAGGAGTTGGACGAACTCGTCCACAAACGGTGGGGATCTTTGGGCGGAGTCGTATTCGAGCATCGTCATGCGCGGTTTGATCGTGTGAATTGGTCTGAATGAAGTGGGCGAAAGCCATCGCAGGTCAGCCGATGCACGGATTACCCGCGCTCCCGATACGCCTGTTGGTACACGGCGAACGTGTCGTCTACGCAGCGTTGCCAGGAAAAACGTTGGGCTTGCTCCAAGCCACGACGGGTGGCCAGGGTTCGCCAGGCGGTGTCGGTCAGCAGGCGTTCCAGTCCAGCGGTGATGGAGCCCAATTCTTCCGGTTCGATCAGCAGTGCGGCGTCGCCCGCCACTTCGGGAAGCGAGGAGCGATTTGAAGACAGCGCGGGTACTCCGCTGGCCATCGCCTCCAGCAACGGCAAACCAAAGCCTTCGTAGAGCGACGGATAGGCAAAGGCGTAGGCTCCGGCGTAGAGAAAGGGCAAATCCTCCTGGGGAGTGTAACCAAGCCGGAGAATTTGCCCGGTGCGTTCCAGTGGGGCCAGGGTGCGGTCCAGCATTTCGGTTTGCCAGCCCGGAGCGCCGATCAGCACCAGAGGCAAGTCGCGGCGCAGGTCGGCGGGTAGGCAGGCATGGGCTTCAGCCAGGCGGGCCAGGTTTTTACGGGGCTCCAGGGTGGCGACGCTCAGCAGATAACGGTTTGGCTTCAAGCCGTAACGGGCCAGCACCGGGGTAGTTTCTGTCACCGGACGGGGGTGAAACTGGGGGTCTACTCCATTGTAGACACAGGTAATTTTTTCCAGGGGAACGTTGAGTAGGGTATGGATTTCCTGGCGAATGAACTCAGAGACGGTGATAAAATGGGTGGCGCGCTTGAGGGTGCCAGGTAACCAGAGTTTGAGAAAAGCGATGCGGTCGCGGGGATGATAGTGAGGATAGTGCAGGTGTGACAGGTCGTGAAATGTAGCGATGGAAGGGCCGGGACAGGGTGGCAGGACATAGTTGGGAGAATGCACCAGGTAGTCGGTCATGCCTCGGGTCAATTGGCGGAACAGGCGGCGTTGCAAGACGCTGTAGGTGAGAGCGGCCAGGGTGCGCAGGGGAATGTGCTGACGAATAGCGGCGATGGGCTGGTTGGTGGCTAGCGCCTGCTCGGGGTCTTTTACCCAGCGATAGCCGGCGAAAAACCGTAGATCCTCAATGTCTGGATGCTGGCGCAGACCTCGCGCCAACCGCAGTGCGTAATGACCGATACCGGTCAGGGGAGGGTTGATGGCGTCAGCGAGCAGGATGAGATTCATTTAAAATGAGGGCTGCGAGGGGCGTAAAACGGCCAAGTGCTTGGCAAGTGCTGAAAATGTATCAAGCGCGTTAAATTATAGTAATCGATCGTGATTTGCAATACAGCGCTCATCCATGGCCTGGACCATCTATTCGGCGAAAACCGGCTCAATGATGCTGTAATTACACGGAGTTTCTATATCCGGGGATATTTTCCACCCCAGTTTGGCGATCAGCTCAG
>Ga0209573_1005511_pt1 | contig 11357 bp, 7 predicted proteins | sample TNRBio252014_DNA_FD_185870 | JGI IMG/M metagenome (GOLD analysis project Ga0209573, IMG submission 185870) | Wastewater treatment Type I Accumulibacter community from EBPR Bioreactor in Madison, WI, USA - TNR Reactor_6/25/2014_ DNA (SPAdes)... | ecosystem: Engineered > Bioreactor > EBPR >...
CTCGTTCGAGATCGCGTATGCGATCGCGAAGCAGCGAGTCGAGCAGGTGACGACGGCCCGCTGGCCGAAGAAACGGATGTCCTCGGAGTCCTGCTCCAGCAGCTCGAACTCCGGGAGCGCGTAGATGTCGTTCAGCTGGTGATACGTCTTCCCTGGCACCCGAAGCGTCAGCGTCGCGCTCCGTCCCGCCGCGGCCAGGATCTCCACGGAAACCGAGGCCTCCTCCTCGTCGCCGTTCACGATGACGAAGTTCGTTCGGTAGTGGTTCCGGCGCGGGTTCAGCATCAGCAGATGCTGGGGACGGCTGGACTCGAAGAAACTACGGTCGGCGTAGAGCATCGGGCCGACGCCCCAGTTGCAGGTATTGAACGGGAAGAACTCGGGGCTATACCTGAACCCGCCAGAGTTTCCCGAGCATGTCCAGGGGGGGGCGGGGCCCCCGGGCTCGCGTACCGTGCTCGTCAGGGTCCTCGACACGACGATCAACCCGTCCTCAGCCTCACAGACTGCGGCACCGTACTCGGCTTGTCCTGTTGGATAGAGCCCACCACCAGTGTCGCCCCAATCGGTGTAGAGTTCCCAGCCTCCGACCACGAGAGTCTCACCGGGGCCGACGACCTTCGAGAAGGGCCGGGCCCGCGGCGACCCGATCCACTCCACGACCTGGAACGTCTTCGGTGAGGTCGTCGGGTTGATGAGACGGATCTCCGTGCCCCAGAAGGAGTCGTTCGCCCCTCGGGCGAATGCGACGACGTTCGGAATGAGGATCTCCTCAGCGATGCTCGCACCAGCGGGAACGACGAGGAGAACGAGAGCGGCGAGTGTTGCGAGGCGATTCATGGCTGGTTCGCGTTGTACACGAAGAGGGCCCAATCCTGGTTCGGTGCGGGAGGGTTTTCGACCTGCGGGACGGCCTGCTGGTTGATTCCCTGGGCAACGAGCTGAATCGTGAAAGTCCCCGTGAAGCTGTTCGGCGCTATGCGGATCTGCTTGACGTTGTTCGTCAGGTCCGGCAGCCAGCATCCAGAGCTTCTCGGGGTGTACTGATAGCCGTAGACGCCATCGCAATAGACGTAGCCCCCCTGAAGGACGTACATGTCGATTCCATTCGTGCGCAGCCCCCCCGTTCCGGCAGTCGACGGAGCGTCGGTGTACGCCAGGGTCAGGATGATCGGCTTCGAGGGGTCGGCCACCTGGTAGGTGAAGTTCTTGTACCCTCCGGCCGAGGTGAACCGCTCGGCTACGTCGTCCCGGTACTTCCTCGGTGTCGGGTCGTCGATGAGCCGCTTCAGCGAGAGCCTGCCGAAGCCCTGAGCCTGGGGTTCCCAGCCCAGCGAGAACCCGGCTACGAAGTCGTATCCTCCTTGCATCGATTCGGCAGAGCCGAGAAGAACAGCCTTGATGAGGGCCGGACTCGGCGGGGGACCGCCTTTCTCGACCGCGACGAATCGCTTGGCGAGTACGGCAGCTCCAGTGACCTGCGCGGCGGCGAAGCTCGTTCCGTGCTGCGCGAGGTACGATTCGCCACCTTCGTAGACGATGTTCCCGCCGTAGTACGCGCAGTCCGCGCTGGCTCCGCTGTAGGAACGAGTAGAGACCGTAGACCGGCCCGGGGCCACGATGTCCGGCTTGAAACGGCCCGAGCCTCCGGCCACGTATCGGCGAGAGAGGGAAGGAACATCCCAGATGGAGATCTGCGTCTGACAGGGTACTGCCGAGATATCCCAGGTCGCGAGGCCGGAGGCGCCGACGGAGATCACGTTCTTGGCCGTCGCCGGGGCGCGCACGTGGGTGTACTGATCGTCCCTGCCTGGATCCACGTTTCGGATGTTCCCTACCGAGAAGACGACGGTCATGGGATTCTGGCTCGAGGGAACCGACCCGTCTCCAACCTTCGCGTCGCGAACGAGGATGTCGTACTTCCGGGCGACGTCATCGTAGGTATACGAGGAGTGCGTCAACGGATCGGTCTGCGGGAAGTCCGGCTTGAAGTTCCAGCTGTTGTTCTGGTACCTGGCTCCGAGATCGAAGACGGTGCCGGTAGCCTCAGCCAAGCGCAATGGCGTTACCGACCCGCCGAGGGATCCCGTGTACGCCATTCTCGTCATTCCGAAACGGACACCGGGGGCGATTCCTGTGCCCAGGAGGAAGCCGCTCTGGTCCGTCACGCCCAGGCCTCCGGACTGTTCCGGATCTCCTCCAATGAGACCGGTCACGACCGTACCGTGATACGTGATGTCGTTCGTGTTCGCGTTCTCGAGGCCGCAGCATCCGAACGTCGTCCAGGCTCGCCGGTTGCCCGGGTTCCCGTTGCGGTCGAGATCCTCGTGCGCTTTGCTGCCGGGGATGAACGCGCTGTACTCCGAAAGCCCCGTGTCGAAGACCGACACGATCTCTTCCTGGAGACCGGCGACGCCGAGGCAACCGTTGCATCGGCTGGCATGCCCGAGCCAGGTCCTGTACGACGTGTTCGGGTCCGGTCTCGCCGGAAGGCCATTGGCGTGGAGTCCGGCCGCGACCAGCGCAGCCCTCTCATCGGACGGCTCGCCGAGGGACCTTCGCTGAAGCCAGAGCGACTCGGGTCGCCTCGCGAGGGCGCGCGCGTCAGCGGGAGTGGCGTCGAAGTCCGCGTGCCCCTCGCCGCGGCCGTCGACCATCACCTTCGCGCGCAGGTCGATCGCGAACAAGGCCTCCCGAAGGTCCTTGTCGTCCTGTCTTCCGTCGAAGAGGAGCGACATCGGTCGTTTCACCGGTTCCTGGTCGCTTCGGAGATCCGGCGCCAGCTTGTCCCAGGGCTGCAAAGGCTCCACGTGAATGGCCTCATCGGCCAGCATCGTCGTGAGCCGTTCCAGCCCCGCCGGGGCAGCGACGATCCATGCGTTCCAGGAAACGTACTGAATGGGCCGAAGCTCTGCGGAACGCAGGCGGTCGAACCAGCCTTTCGCCGCCGGCATCGGCAGCTTGACGAGGTAGAGCCCCGTTCCAGCACTCGGATAGTCTTCGAGGACAAGCCCCGAGGGGGCGGCTGCCAAAGGGAACGGTTTCCTCACGTCACGGACGATACCGCCGATCTCGAGGTCGAAGGCGTTCGGAAGGTCGAACGCCTGAAGTCCGGCGGCCGCTTCCACCGAAGGCGTCGGCACGGCCCCCGACATCGCCAGGTACACGTACGGGCCTCGGTCTTCGACCCGAACGGCTCCCAGGCTTCGAAGGGCCTCTGCCTTGCCGGCGGCGAGCGGCGCGTACGTGTCCGCTGGCGCCTTTCGGAGGACGATGACTTGAGCAGGCACCCGAAGAGGCGACGAGGATGGCGGAGGCGCCGCGTTCGCATTGGCCGCGAAGAGCGAGATGGCGCCAATGGCGCCAGCGCTGGCCGCGGCTACGGATGCCAACTTTCCCAGGGCACTGGGGCTTCGACGTTCCATCAGAGTCCTCCTTGTTGTTGCAGCACTCAACCAGACGGTGTCCCGCTGGCCAGTTCTCCACGCGCTCGGAGTTCTTGGGCGAGGGTTGATGATGGGCCCCTCCTCCCCATCCTGAAGTGCCCGCGGCGTCCGGATCTCCAACACTCGGTGGGCGAAGCTCACGGCGGGTTCTGCGCTCCCATCCCTCCTCGTCTGGCTCATGAGGATCGCGAGTCCCGGCCTACGAGTTGTCGCGTCCCCTTCGACGTCCCTGCCCCGTGCCTTCCCGACCGTTCCCGTCTATCCTCGCGTTGGATCTCGCGCCTCCGGAGGCACTCCATACGTGGATGATTCGGACGAACGGCTTCTCACCGGCCACGAGGCGGCTGCCGAGCTGGCCTCGGACCCCGAGCAACGGAGGAAGCTCGCCGCCTACGCACGGACGAGGTTCGGGCTGTCGCGCGAGGACGCGGACGAGGTGATCCAGGACACCTGCGTCGACCTGATGCACCTTCGCCAGCTCGTCCGAAGCCGCGAAGGGCTCGCCTTCCGGATCTTCTCCCTCCACTGCGGCAAGCGCCTCAGGGGCAGGAGACGCCGCCCGGAGCCAACCGGCTTCGAGGGCGTCTTCGCGCGTCAGGAGAGCCGCGATCTCCCCGCCGACGATCGAGTACTGCTCCGGGAGGTCTTCGAGGAGATGTCGCCGACCTGCCGGAGACTCGTCCTGGCCCTCTATCTCGAGGGGACCTCCCCTTTGGAGATGGCCCGGACGGGCAAGTGGGCTTCGCCGAAGGTCGTCTCGAACATGACGAGCCGTTGCCTCCGGAAGCTGCGCGAGCGGCTGAGCGGAGCGCGGGGATGACGACTTGGGGATGACGAGTCACCCCGACGACATCACTCTCCTTCTCCACGTTCGGGAAGAGCTTGACGATGTGGCTCGTGCACGCGTGCGGACCCATGTCGCCTGCTGCGTCTCCTGCCGGGAGGCGATCGCCGCGCTGAGAGGAATCGACGAAGGGCTGCGAGCGATTGCGCCCCAGATCGCGAGAGATCACGCGAGCGAGCTCCCCTTTTCGCCCCGAGATCCGTTCCGGGAGCGCCCGTGCCCAGCGCCACGACCGGGGCGGCGCGACCCGGCGCTCCTGCCGAGAGCCCTCGCGGTCTCGCTGGCTGCTGAGGAGATCGGCTCGCGTCTCCTCGAGGCCGCCGGCGAGGAAGCGGACACGATCCCAGGCCGCCTCCGGACGCTCCGGCTGACCGGACCCGAGGAACGGCTGGCGCTTGCGTACGCCCTGGACGAGGCGCTGGAGCGGATGGTGGAGCGTCCGGTCCGATGGCTGTCTTTCGGACGCGCCGCCGGCGCGCGTATCCGCGAGGAGATTCTGTCGGGCGAGTGCACCGCGGTCGAGGCCGAGAGCCTCTGCCCGCTTCTCGAGGTGGACGGGGTCGCCAGCCTCGTTGTCGGCTCGGCCTGCAACTGGACCGGCGCTTTCTCCAAGGGTGGCCGGGCTCTGGCACATGCGTACCGGGCGTTCGCGGGCGGCCTCGGCCTTTCCCCCCGCTTCGCGCAGGTCGAGCTGGTTGAGTCGCAGCGCAGAACCTTCCTCGGGCGGCCTGGCGAAGGGCTCCGACTCGTCGACCGCGCCGAGGAGACCTTCCAGGAGTACGGGCTCGAGGCCCACGCTGCGCGCGCCCGTGGAGCCAGAGCCCTGGCGTTCTCCTATCTCGGGCGCGACGAGGAAGCGGTAGCGGAATTCCGGAGGGCACGCGGGGAGTTCGAGAGGCTCGACCACTGGAACGCATGGGTCTCCGCGCTGAACGGCGCGGGCACCTCCCTGATGAAGCTCGGTCGGGTCGAGGAGGCTCGCCGCGAGTATGCCCGCGCCCTGCGTCGGGTCTCCCGCACCGAACGCCCCGCCGTCCACGCGTTCGTCCGGTCGAATCTGGCGAAGACCCTGCTCGCCGCCGGCCGTGTCGAGGATGCGGCGCGCGGATTCTCGTCCGCCGCATCGCTCTTTCTGGAGCAGGGCGCCGTCGTCGACGCGCTGACGGCGATGCTCGGGGAAGTCGACGCTCGGGTTCGAAGCGGGCAGGCCGCAGCGGCACGACGGGCGTTCGGTCGATTCCGTACGACGTTGGAGCGGGAGGGAGCGGCGGACGCCCCGCTCCTCTCCTCGCTCGAGACTGCGCTCGCGGCCGATAGCTTCGATGTCGCGCTCCTCGCGACGCTGCGCGATCAGGCCGAGGCGTCGCTCAGAGACGGGATTATCCCGACTAGGGCGCTGGCTTGACGGGCGTTGGGCCGCTGGTCAGTAGGGGAATGCGCGGCCGGAGCGCGGGCCGGCGCCGGCGTCGCCAACCTCAAAGTCGCCGGCCACCAGCCGCTCCTCAACAACGCCCTCGAGCGGCTTCTCGGCAAGGGCCGGCCGCAGATCATCCAGGTCGCCAAGGACACCCTCGAAGGGAACCTCCGCGGCGTCCTCTCCCAGCTCACCCCCGAGGAGGTCAACCAGGACAAGCTGCGCTTCGCCGAGAAGCTCCTCGAGGAGGCCGAGCACGACCTCTCGCGCCTCGGCCTCGTCCTGGACGTCCTGAAGGTGCAGAACGTCTCCGACGACGTCGGCTACCTCAACTCCCTCGGCCGCAAGCAGACCGCCGCGCTCGACAAGAGCGCCCGCGTCGCCGAGGCCGAGGCCCACGCCGAGGCCACGATGCGCGAGGCCGAGAACGGCCTCGCCGCCCGCCTCTCCCTCATCGAGGCCGAAGCCGCCATCGCCCGCGCCGAGGCCGACAAGCGGATCATGCAGTGCGAGACGGGCCGCGAGGCGATGGTCGCCGAGGCCGTCGGCAAGGTCACCACCGCCATCGCCAGGGCCGAGGCCGAGCTGAAGGTGCAGCAGGCGCGCCTGCCGCAGGTCCGGCTCCAGCTCGAGGCCGACGTCGTCGCCCCGGCGCGCGCCGACATGGAGAAGAGGCAGGCCGAGGCGCGAGGCAAGGCCGCGAAGATCGTCGAGGACGGCAAGGCGACCGCCGCCGTCCTGACCCAGATGATCGAGGCCTGGAAGGCCGCCGGCCCCAACGCCCGCGACATCCTCCTCATGCAGAAGCTCCAGACCGTCATGTCGTCCCTCGTCGAGACGATCCAGAACGTCAGCGTCGACCGCGTCTCCTACCTCCCCGCAACGCCCCAGGTCACGCAGGGGATCCAGCTCGTAGAGCAGGTGAAGGCGGCCTTCGGCGTCGACCTCGCGAAGGTGGTCGCTCAGCTCGGGGCACCGGGGGGGGCCACGCCGGCGCACCTCGCTGCGGCGTCCGTCGCCAGCTCCCCGACCCTACCGGCGAACGCTTCCGACGGGACGGCAGCGCCTTCTACGAGGCCGAGGACGTAACGATCCGCTCTCGGCCAACCGGTCGATCGACCGAGGGGAGGGTCACCGGACACTTCCGGCATCACGCCGCTGCCAGCGGCGCGCCGCGTAGCTCGAAAGACGGAGTAGGCGCGGTGGAGGCGGCAGGGCGCCGCCTCCACCGCGCCTACCTCACTTCGTGAGAGCCGGATAGATCTGGTAGGGGTTCACGCCCGGTCCCGGGTCGTCGAACAGCGTCGAGATGTAGGCGAGGAAAGGCTGGTCGGCCGTGATCGTGAACCAGAGATTCTCCTCGTGCGGGTAGCAGTCCACCGGTATCGGAGGCGCATAGAAGGAGTTGATCTGCGTCACCGTCTCCGGTCCCAGGCCGTACGTCGCCGTGAAGACGACCGTCGGGGGGTCGAAGACGCTCCGATAGCCCTTCACGACGAAGGTGGCGGGCTCCTTCCCACCGTTGAACAGGGTGAGGTTGAGCCGCCTCACGTACTTCTGGTCCTTGACGTTCGAGCAGATCTGCGCCCCGCCGGCGTTGAACGGCATCACGTCGCCGCACGCGGCGACCGTCCCGGCCGGGTGGAGACCCTCGAAGACCGGAAGGGGAACGCGCCCCTGGGAGAGCTCACCGGTCGTCGGCACCGGAAAGCACCCTGCTCCGACGAGATAGCTGCGCTCGAGGGTGTTCCTGACGGCAACCCCGTCCTCGACCCGGAGCTCCGCGATGGAGACACACCCAGTCTCAGGCGGATAGCAGAAGCCTGCGTTCATGAGGCCGGCCTTTCCGGGGGCCAGAACACTGGCCCCCCCGGCGGGAAAGCCCTCGTGCTTGACGCCATCCTGGTCGTACCACGCGACGAGCGTGACAGATCTCGGCTCACTGGCGGAGTTGAAGACCATGAAGTGGCTGCCGAGCCGAAGAGACCAGCCTTGCCCGTCGCCTCCGAACGGCGAAGGGCTCGGGCGGAGCACGTGTGTCGTCGGGACGTACACGGTCCTCTCCGCTGCGACGGCCTGGCACGCCATAGGCAGGAGGAGGGAAAGGATCATGGACCGGGCGAGGCGGATCCTACTCACGGGCATTCACCACGAAGAGGGCGAAGTCCTGACGCAGCGTGGAGCCTTCGGGCTCGATTCCATCGCCCCGGATCATGCCGACGGAGACCTTTACCGTCAGGGCAGAGATGTTGTTCTGGGAGAGCTGCGCGGGGCTGATGTCGACCCGCTCCACGTTGTTCTTTGAGTCGGGTACCCAGGACGACGGGCGATTGAGGGAGTAACCCTGCCGGGACGTCTCGCACGGATCGTAATAGTACTTGTTGCCGATGAAGAAAGACGCGGGCGTGGCGCCGTTCCCGACGACCTCGAGATTCAGGTCGTTGACGAGGTTCTGAAGCGTCGCGACCTTCGTGTCCCCCGCACGATCCGTCCAGACGAGCGCGATCGACACCGCCTTCGTGGAGTCGACCACCGTCAGCTGCTTTGTCCATGGCTCGGACGAACTCGGTGTCAGCAGGGAGCCGTCCTGAACCGCCGGATCGTACTGTTCCTTGTAGTAGTAGGTGCTCGCGGCCCTGAAGAGCCTGTCGAGCGCCGCTCCACCCCAACCCTGGTACTTGTCCGGGGCAGGCTTGATGTCGCTCGAGGCGCAGTTCGTGCTGCTACGGAGGTTGGTGGCCGAAGCAATGAGCGCCGCCTTGACCAGGGCGGGCGATGGCTTCTTCGCCGCGAGCCCGGTCAACCACTCATCGACGAGCGCCGCGGCCCCGGTGACTACGGGCGCCGAGAAGCTCGTTCCGTAGTCCCAAGCGAACTGGGAGTCTCCCGTGAGATCGAAGTTGCATTGGGAGTTGTAAAGGCAGGCGTCGTTTCGTAGGGCGCTTCGTCTCCCGTATACCCGGGTCCCGGGTGCGACAAGGTCCGGCTTGAGGCGGAGGTTCGGGTATCCGATCCTGCTGAAGTCCTCGATCCTCCGCGCATCGAGCGCGTGATCGCACTGGTTGTACGTGCAGGAGGGGCAGTAGTTGCAGCTCGTGCAGCCCTCGCCCACGACGTAGGACTGCTGGTTCAGCCCGCTCGTCGCCCCCACAGTGATGACGTTCTTGGCATTCCCGGGCGCAGTGACCATCCGCAGCGTCGGGTCGGGGCTCCCGTTCGGCGTCGACTGAGGGTAGTTTCCCGCCGAAACGACATGGAGCGACGGTGCTGCGTCGCCGTACCGCCAGCCGGGGGCGCCGAAGTCGAACCCGACTGAACTCAGCTTGCGGGTGGCTTTGTCGAGGAGTATCGCCTTCTCGTTGTAGAGCGTCGCGTCGGCTCCACCCGGGTCATCAGGCCTGTCATTCCAGCGGTGATTGAAGAGCCGGGCGCCGGGGCTGGCAACCGTCTGGTCGGGGAGCGTGCCGCTGCTGCCCAGCTCGACGAGAGAGTACGGCAGGCCTATGGAGGGGTTGCCCAGCCACTGGTAATCGATGGTTCGAGCTTGTCCAGTGCCGCAGCCCTTTTGCGAGTTCGCCATGTACCGGCTCATCGCGACCTTGGCACCGGAGGCGACTCCCTGCGTGAAGGCCCAGCCCGCGGAGTCCCGCCCCGGTACGCCGGTCGAGAAACCGGCCGCGATGGAGGTGACGAGTGTCCCGTGACCGTGGAGGTCGTCACCTCGGCGATGGAGGTAGTCGTGGTCATCGCTCGTATCAGCGGAGAAGACCAACCTGCACCCGGACGTCGAACCCAGATGGGGAGGGCAGGTCGCCGTTCCACCCGTTCGAGCGAACAGCCCGTCGTCCACTCCCGTGTCGAGAAAGCCGATCGTCTGATTCTGAGGATTGACCCCGATGCCCCCGAGCGAGGCGAGGAAGCCTTCCCAGTGATAGTGATAGGTGCCCTGCACGGGATTGCTGCCGAGGGAGCTCTCGGTGGTCCAGGCCGTTCCCGGTGTCCGCCAGGTTCCCGAAACGATCCTGTTGGCGCGCTCGTCGGATGGGCCGGGCGTCGTCGTACGGTAGGCGGCGGTCACCTCGGGGAGGCGGCTGAGCGCACGGATCTGTGAGGACGTCAGCTCGGCGGCGAAGGCGGTCTGGGAGCCGGTGGTGTAGATCCTGGACGGCTCAGCGCTGGTGAGCTCGCGGAGCTTCCCGGCGATGAAGGGAGCCATGACCTCGACGGCCACGACGACGGCCGAGGAAGGACGATCTGCTGCTTCCGATGCCTCGGCCGTAAGCCCGAAACGTCGAGCTCCGGGCGGGATGTCCGCGACGTGAAAGATGTACGGCTTCGACTTCGCGAGGTCGTCGATGGCGGACCGAAGCCCGTAGACGCCGTAGCCCATCGGCGGAAGGGGCTCGAGGACCGCGAGCCCAGCGTTCCGAAGGTCCTCGAGCCACCGGGGATCAGGGTAGCCTTTGAAGACGACGACGAACTGGCCGATAGCGCCCGATTCGGCGGTCTCGCGCGCTCCCTCGAAGTCCGTTTCGAATCGGCCGAGCTCGGCGTCGTAGGTTCCCTTCTGGAAGTAGATCTTGCGCGCGTCCGGGAGCGGTGTGAGAACGGCGTGGGGGTTGGAGCGGATCGGACTGAGGCTGGCGGACTCAGCCCCGGAAGTGGTCGAGAGCACGCAGACGCCTGCCGTGCAGAAGGTCTCTCCTTTGAACTCCTTGCCAAGGAGCCCCATTGGCGTCGCCCCCTTAGGGGCGGTCGGCGAGAGTCGGAGCTCCCATACCTCTGCGTGGACGCGGCCCGCGGCAGCGAACATGAGGGGGGCGAAAATGAGCAGTAGGAGTCTCGGGTTTCGTTTCAAGCGCGATTCCTTTCTGAGAACGGATTTCGGTTTGGCCTTTCGGGGACCATCCCCGACTTTGATCGCCGGGCGCCATTTGCAGTTACTCGGGCCATGGATTCGCCCTGGAAGAGACGTGAGTGGTTCGGGCAGGGTGGTTCTCTCACTGTCTTGTTGCTAAGCTGCGCGAGGCCCATCTTTTTCCAACACCTTCGATCGGTACCCTCCGAGATTGATGCAAACACATCACGTCTTCGCAGGCGGGAACGGCGATTGCCGAGAGGGAGAGCGAGCTGAAAACGGTGGAGGCGCAACTCGAGGCGAGGGCGAAGCCCGATGATCGGCGATCTCGGCTCCGTCGTCGGCGTCGCCGTCGGCGTCGTCATTTTCTTCGGCGTGGCGGCGCTCGTCGTCGTCAAGCGCCTCTTCCACATCTGCAGCCCGAACGAGGTCCTCGTCTTCTCCGGAGGCAAGTCCACGGTCGACGGCCGCCCCGTCGGCTACCGGATCGTCAAGGGAGGGAGCTCCCTCCGCACGCCGCTCCTGGAGCGGGTCGACCGGATGGACATCACGAACATGACGGTCGACGTCGCCGTGAGCAACGCCTACTCCAAGGGCGGCATCCCGCTCACCGTCGCCGGCGTCGCCAACCTGAAGGTCGCCGGCCACCAGCCGCTCCTCAACAACGCGCTCGAACGGCTGCTCGGGAAGGGCCGTCCGCAGATCATCCAGGTCGCCAAGGACACCCTCGAAGGGAACCTCCGCGGCGTCCTCTCCCAGCTCACGCCCGAAGAGGTCAACCAGGACAAGCTCCGC
>Ga0209573_1005512_pt1 | contig 11356 bp, 6 predicted proteins | sample TNRBio252014_DNA_FD_185870 | JGI IMG/M metagenome (GOLD analysis project Ga0209573, IMG submission 185870) | Wastewater treatment Type I Accumulibacter community from EBPR Bioreactor in Madison, WI, USA - TNR Reactor_6/25/2014_ DNA (SPAdes)... | ecosystem: Engineered > Bioreactor > EBPR >...
GGGGATGAAAGCCGGTCGCCGGCTGGTGCTGGCGCGCTCACGCACCAACTTCGACGCCAAAACGATGACCGGTCCCGGCTGGACGAATTACGACCCGACCGAGGAAGACGGCGCGGGCGAAATTCCGGATTGCCCGGCCGACCTGACCGGCAGCAGCGACGCTCGCGATCCCGCTTGGGGTATGCCGGATGGCCGGGTCGATGGGGCCGATCTCGATTATTTCCGCATCCAATACGAGCGCGGCAACATGCGGGTGGCGGACGTGACCGGACCGACTTCGCCCGGTGTACCCGACAGCCGGCTGACCGAAGATGACCTGCGCCACTACCAGGCGTTACACGACCGCTCGCTGGGGCATTGCCCGACGGAAAGCTCGCCATCGAAGTAAGGCGCTTGCCCGCATCAAGACGATTTCACAATGATCTGTATGGATCGAGAACGACGCTGTTATGTCAGGATCGGTGATTCAGATCATTCGCCCCGGACGGGAACGAAGAGATAACCCTTACCCCGCACAGTTTTGATAGTTTGTGGCTTGGCGGGGTCCTCCTCGATCTTGCGGCGAATTCTGGTAATGCGGATATCAATGCTGCGATCAAAAGGGTCCCAATCGCGGTTATGCGCCATATCCAGAAGCTGATCACGGGTCAGCACCCGGTTGGGATGGGTCGCAAAGGCATGGAGAAGATCAAACTCCATGCTGGTGATGGGAATCTCCCCGCCCTCCAGGTCGAAGAGCCGGTGCGACTCCAGGTCCAGCCTGCAACGCCCGAAGCGGATGCCAGGCAAGTTTTTTTCCGGGGGAGCCACGTTCCGGGTCGCTCCAAGGGCAAGGCGGCGCAGCACGCTTTTGATGCGGGCCAGCAACTCGCGGGGATCAAAGGGCTTGCCCAGGTAATCGTCAGCACCCATCTCCAGCCCCACGATCCGATCAACAACCTCGCCCGCCGCAGTCAGCATGATAATGCCGACCAGATAGCGTTCGCGCAGGAACCGGGCCAGGCTTAACCCATCCTCACCGGGCATCCGAAGATCCAGCAACACCAGGTCAACTGGCTGTTCCGCCACAACCCGCCGCATAGCGACGCCGTTTTCGGCCGTAATGACTCCAAAGCCCTGCTGGACCAAATATTCTTCGATCATGTCCCGCAATTCAGGCTCGTCATCAACAACCAGAATGTGTGTTTTGTCAGTCATGGATCAGGAGATCATCGGTTCAGTGGCTTTCCTGCCCGCCGCCATCAGGTTCCAATTTCCCAAAGTCGCCCGAAGCAGTCGGGGACGGCTGAAACAATTGAAACAATATTCCCGGATCGGGAAACCCGATTGATACATAACGGGGATAGGTTGAATCCTGTTTTCGGTAAAGATTAGATCAAAATACGTCGGTATTGCGCCAAATCGCCCTCTCATTTCGCTACGCTTCATTCCAGACGACACAGGAACCATTGCGTCATCACAAATCAACCGGTCGAGACAGGAGGAACCTCATGCGGCAATCCGGCAAGATCGCTATAAATTCCACGGGCGGCGCAATCATGAAACTAATCTGGCCTGGAGTCATGCTGGTCCTGGCGGTGGTATGGGCGGATGCCCGCCCCGCCGAACCGTGTTCGCTGTCGGTCGGCTGGGAGCCGTATGGCACACGGATCTACGTCGATGATGGAGGCGCCGTCACGGGTTCCGACATCGAACTCATACAAACTCTGGCGCAGGAAATCGGCTGTACGATCACCTTGAAGCAATTACCCTGGACCCGCCATCTGCTGGAACTGCAAGCCGGTCATATCGACGTGGCGACCAGCGTGAGATGGACCGCCGAGCGCGCCGCTTTCGGCTGGTTCTCGGATACTTACCGGCACGATGAAATGGCCTTGTACGTGCTGCGCGGCACGGTCGGAAATCACCCGCTGACAACGCTGGCCTCGTTGCCCGAAGCCGGTTTCCGGCTCGGCGTCATCGGCGGCTATTACTATGGGCCGGAGTTAGAAGCATTGATGGCCGATCCCGCCTTCGCCCGGCAAGTCGAAGTCGCGTCCGACTACGCCACCAACCTCCGCAAACTGATCCATGACCGTATTGACGGTGTACTGGCCGATGACGTCACCGTAGTGATCAGCGTGGCCAAGACCCTTGGTTTGCATGAGCGTATTGAGCAACACCCGCTGGCTGTTTCCGGTAACGTCTCTCACCTGTTGTTCAGTAAAAAATCGGTCACTCCCGCGCTTGTTGCAGCGGTCAACGCCCGTCTCGCCAGCATGAAGTCTGATGGCCGACTCCAGCAAATCATGAATAAGTATGCCCGGTAAGCGCCACGGCGATCAAAGCCGCGCCGACCAACGCTGTCATGATCACCCGTGAAATGAATGAGGTTTTCCATGATCACGAGATTGCGTGCGTTTCTTGACGATCTGTCGTTGCGCAAGGCTCTCGCCGGGGCATTGATCGTGGGTCTGGTGGCGCCAACCAGCATTTCCGCCTGGCTATTTTTTACCGAGCAGCGGGCGCTTCTGCTGGAGCGGCTTGATAACGATCATGCCCGTATCGTCACCGTACTCGCGCTCGGTATGCAAACTCCGGTTTGGGAAATCAGACCCGATGCGGGCAAATCCTTGCTTGACGCGCTCATGCTGGACCCGCGAGTCACCGCAATCAGCGTTTCATCACCGCTTGCGCCGCACTTCCTGGAAGTCACGGCGCCCCGATCCCGACAGGGCGCGACCCTGTCCCGAACAAGCCCCGTCATGCACGATGACGAGATCATCGGCGAAGTCCGGGTAGATATGTGGACTGACCATTTGGAAACCGAACTTGCGGCGCGCTGGGGCCAAATACTGTTGACTGGCGTGTTACAGCTCGTCACCGGCCTACTCGTCATTGCTGCGCTACTGCGCTACAAGGTCATGACGCCGCTGCAACGGCTGATTGATCAATCCGAAACCCTCGCCGCCGGCGCTCTCGATCAGGCGTTGGCATGGCGGCGCGGCGACGAACTTGGCGCGCTGGGCCGCAGTTTCGAGAGGATGCGTCAGTCCCTGAGCGATTTATTCTCTCATCTCGAACAGCGAAATCAGGACCTGCGGAAGCAGGAGCAGGAGCACCAGCGCTGGGTGTGCCTGTTCCGGGACGCTATGGAAAGCATTCCCAACGGCTTCGCGGTTTATGACGCTTTCGGGCGTTTAATCATCTGCAATTCCGCATTTGCCTCCCTCTACGGCGTCGCCGCCAAAACCCTGGTCGGCTGCACCATGGCGGAACTCCACACGCAGGTGTCATCCCGATGGGAAACCATCAACAACCGTCCGCTGCGGAACCCTGAAGAAGCGCCTGGCATCGCCGCCTCACAAGAATCCGCCGACTTTGAACCCGTTGAAGGTTGCCTCAAAGATGGCCGCTGGTTTCTGATCAACCGCCACCCGACCGCCGAAGGTGGTAAGGTGTTCGTGCGCACCGATATCACCCATCTCAAACGGATGGAGCAAGCGCTGCGGGAGAGCGAGCAGCGCTTTCGGAGCATTACCGAGGCGCATCCGGTGCCGGTGGTGATCAGTGCGCTCGATGAAAACCGGCTGCTCTACGCCAGCCCTGGCATGGGCAGTTTGTTTGGCGCTCCAGCCACGGAAATCATCACCCGATTACCCGAGGAACTGTTTACCGACCCGACGGATCGCTCCAGGCTGCGGGCGATCCTGCTCGACCGGGGCAGCGTCGATTCCTGCGAATGCGTCATGAAGAAGGCTGATGGCTCCACTTTCCCGGCCGCTATCACCGCCAGGCGCATCAACTATCTCGGAATGGACGCTGTGGTGAGCGGCATCATCGACCTGACGGAAATTCGCCACGCCGAGCATGAGATTGCGCGGCAACGTGAAGCACTGCACCAGAGCGAGAAACTGAACGCACTGGGATCGTTGCTGGCCGGGGTGGCTCACGAGTTAAACAACCCCCTATCGGTCGTGGTCGGGCGGGCGATCATGCTGGAGACCGAAACCGCCGATCCCACGATCCGGACCAAGGTCCAGAAGATTCGCCAGGCCGCCGAGCGCGGGGCGCGAATCGTCAAGACCTTTTTGGCGATTGCCCGGCAACAGCCGCCGGAACGCAAATCGGTGGCGCTGAACACCGTACTCGAAGCCGCCGTCGAGTTGATGAGCTACGGCCTGCACACCGCCGACATCGCCACGACCCTGGAATTGGACCCCGACTTGCCCGAACTGTCCGCCGACGCCGACCAGCTCACCCAGGTATTCACCAATCTGATCGCCAACGCCCAGCAGGCGCTACTGGAGGTGGCTCCGCCGCGCCGCTTGCACATCGTCACCCGCTGGGTGCGGGCCAGCCGGACCGTGCGCATTACTTTCACCGACAATGGGCCGGGGGTGCCGGAGGCGGTTCGTTCCCGCATTTTCGAGCCGTTTTACACCAGTAAACCGGTGGGGGTAGGAACCGGTATTGGCCTGTCCTTCAGCTACGGCGTCGTCGCATCCCACGGCGGCCAGATCGCCCTGGAAGCGCCTCACGCCGGCGGCGCTCGCTTCGTGGTCTCCCTGCCACTGGCGCCCGCCGCACCCGCGCCCGCACCCGATTCGCCCCCCGAACCGTCCCGGGTCGAACCCCGGACGATCCTGATCGTCGATGACGAGCGCGACATCGCCGACATGCTGCGTGAACTGCTGACCTCAGCCGGTCATCGCGTCGACCTTGCCGCCAGCGGCAACCAGGCGTTGCGCCGACTGGCTCAACGCTCTTACGACGCTATCCTCAGCGACCTGAAGATGCCCGACCTGGATGGGCCGGGCCTGTACCGGCGCCTGCAACACACCCACCCTCACCTGATCGAGCGCATCGTCTTTATCAGCGGCGATACCCTGGGAATGGGCACCAGCGCGTTCCTGGCCGAGAGCGGACGCCCCTTGCTGGAAAAGCCTTTTGTTCCCGGCGAGGTGCTCCAGGTCGTGGAGCGGGTCTGGCACCCGCACGCACCCTCAAGTTCCAGCTCGCAGACTGGCCTGAGCTAGCGACCGACTACCCACGCGATGATCGGTCACACTCTTTACACCCCTCATACTCCTCACGACCTGCATCCTGATTCCTTGCCTCCCTGTCCACCCGCCCGTTCTGCCGGGGCACCAGTTCCCGAAACAATTGAAACAAAAATGCCCGGCGCTGAAATCATATAGAAATCCGGGAAGATTAATTTGGGTTCCACATAGAGGCTGAATACCTCACTGGGATTAAGCTGCTGCGTGCGCTTGCATACGGCGCTGGCGCATCGGCTTATTGCCAGTAGTCGTACTTATATCGCAGCTTGATATGGCCTATGCCATTGTTCATCAATCAAACCGGAGCGTCAGTTATGTCAAATGATCAATATGCAAATGTAGGTATGCTCACCAAAGATCTCGATGAGACACCTTTCAAACCAAATTATAAAGTTGAAATACTGGCGCACTCTTCCCCTCGGTGGCAAAATGTCAGCGCCGATGAAGCTAACAGACTAAACTTTGATCTTTCTAAAAGAAGAGGGGAAGCAGTAAAAAAAATTGTAGAAGAGATTTTTACTGATAAACTTGGATCATTAATTAGCCTTGATATAGAAGAAAAGCTTACACAGTCTGGCGGTGCGGTAGGCATAAATACCGTACCCATAGGAACTATAGAAACATTAGGGGAAGCCAAAGGTAATAGGCACAGTAACGACCCAGCTATGCGAAGAGTCAATATAAACGTAGCATTAAATCGAAGAATCAAAGGTGCGGCGGGCCAATGCTACAAGGAGCGCAGATTTAAATCCAGCGCCTCTAAACTCTGGCATGTGAGTGTCGAAACAGTGTCGGGTGGCTCGTTAGGCTTGGCGGCTCAACATTTAACGCTCCGACTCACCAACGACTTAACGGGTGAGACGATGCGTGCCGAGGTTTTCACACAGGGCGGGGGTCCAAAGGCCAGTCTAGGCACATCGCAATCCATCTGGAGCGACCCGACAGGTTTTAAGACTGATAAGCCAAAGACCTTCTCAGACTTTCAGGGCGCATCGGTGCGTTATAGCACATTTGATATATCTTTAGGTCTCGGATACTCATGGTCAAGACTTTCTTTTATTGGTTTTGGCAAGGGTGCCCAAGGCATCGACGTAGGAGGAGCTAGTGTGGGAACGGCAAGCTTTGGAGGATCCGTTACGGGAAGTATATTCTCTAGTGTAAATATAGAGCGATTTCCCCCGCCAGATGGAAAATTTATAACGGTCTCTGGGGTGCGCATTAGACCTTACCAGAGAATGGAAGGGCAGACATTTTCCCATAAGGTTTTTTTTGTAACAGAAGATGACGTTTTAACTACCGCCGAGAAGGATAATCTTCATGCCTTTCTAAATAAGATATTGTCCTATTAGTGTTTAATTGCGTAAGTAACCATCCCCTGGCAGAGCCGACGCGCTCTGCCGCAGTCCTGACGAAGCCTCAAGTCTTCCGCCATACGATCACCGCCGACAATCCGCTAGTTTCTTGGTTTCTAAGGAGGCATCCGCATGACCCCGGCGCAAATGCATAACTGAAGACGACTGCGCCACGCTGACCGTGGCTTTTCGGGGCGTACTGGCCTGCGAGTTACCGAACGGGCTGCAACCCGGCCAAGAGCTGAACCTGACCGGCCGGTCCGAATTCCGTTTCCGCGATAGCATGATCCATCGCATCACAGATAACAGTTAGATGAGGCAGCGGAGCAAAAATGACCAAATCAACTACGACCTACTGGAACCCGTTGAGACCGGAAAACCGGGAACGGTGGACACCCATCAAAGGGCTGGAAGGCATGGCCGAAGAACTCACCCTAAGCATCGACCCTGTCACCGGCGAATATACTCGACTGACCCGCTTTCTCCCCGGCGCCGATACCTCGGCGTTCGGCGGGAAAACGCACACCTACCCGGAGGAGGTATTCATCGTCAGCGGTCGCCTGTACGACCGGGCGTTCAGTCAGTGGCTGGAAGCCGGCCATTACGCCAGCCGCCCGCCCGGTGAATTGCATGGGCCATTCCAGACAGACTCAGGGTGCGTGGTGCTGGAGGTATCATTTCCCAACCGCACGAGCAGCGGCGAGGTCACTTAATCGGCCCGGCAAAACGGACTATTATTCTGCGCCCTTCTAAAAAAGCCTGATCTTGAAAAAGAAAGCTATATCAGGTTCTCGTCTCCCTTGCTGACTAGCGGCTTTGATGAGGTTTCCCGGTGTCGATCCAGGAACGCCTCCACATCCGGCCAAACTTCCCGAATCACCAGCAACTTCTTCAGTCCCAGACTGAAGGGCCGAAAGGCTCCTTCAAAATTCAGGGTTGGATGCCCTTTATATTCACTTTCCGTCACCGTCGGCTTCGGAGCCGCCAACTTTACCGTACTGCGTAACCGCGCATTTTCTTCTTCCAGTTCCCGCAGGCGCTTGAGCATTTCCTGTTCATCGGCTTTCGATGGCATGGTCTATCTACTCCTCAAAGATTGTTGTTCAAAGGCAGGGTATGCGCCCTCTCCAGGTTCGTCGATTTCAGATCACTCGATCTTGACTGCCCCCATCGCCCCGCGTCCGAATCGCCACGGTTGGTACATGTCCTCGACATAAACCGCCGGTTGCCGATACACGCCCGGCGTCACCGCCCGGATCAGATAGGCCAGGGTGAATTTCCGCGTATTGCCGGACTCGATATCCAGCGCCGCCACAAAGCGGTCATCGCGGAATTCGGTGTGCAGGGTTTCGGTCAGTTCCGGCAACCAGGCGATGTCCACGGTTGAGGCATTATGCGCCAGCCGGGCATTCTCGATTTCCAGCCCCGCCGGCAACAAATCCACCACCAGCGCCTGCTGTTTCTCGCCGCCCTGCGCCTCGCCGGTAATCACCGCCACCAACAAATCATTCTGGCGAATCTGGCCGGAGTCCACTTCCTGACCGGCGCGGGTGTAGTAACGGCGGACGATGGTGAATCCTTCCTGCGCCGGAGGTTGCGGCGCAATCGGCGCGCCGCTCACATCCAGCACCGCCCAGGCCGGTTGTTCGCCCTGATTGACCATGGTGAGCTTGCTGGCCAACTGCTCGACCGTCGGCGACAGATAGAACGGATCGGTAGTGATAGTTTGCCCCTCCACCGCCAGCCGCAATTGACCCGTCTGTTTCAGCAGTGCATGAGCGGCCAATAACAGCCAAGCCTGTTCCTGGGTGCTGGCGTAGCGCCGCTGATTGAATTCAGCAGCCACTTCCTCAGCCAGTTGCGGCATCCGCTCCGGCAACAATCCCGATTCCACCAGTAAGGCCAGCAGCGCCGCCCGATCACGCAACGGACTGCCATAATCGCGCACCGTGCTACGCCCCTGACGGTTCAGAGCGGCGGTAAACGCCTCTTTGGCCCGCTCCAGTTCGCCATACCGGGCCAGGGACGCCCCCAACTGCGCCTGTGCTAGGGCCGTCGGCAGTTTTTGCAAATGGTTATCATGCAGATAACGCAGATCGCCAATAGCGGCTTTCTGCTCCCGCGCCAAAACATAGAGCGCATACGCCCGCCAGCCCAGCTCCGCCTCGGCGAAATCATCGCTGTTGAGCCGTTCCCGCAGATAATCCAGCCCCCGCCGCCAGGCATTGTCTGGAACCAGATACTGCTCCTGCCGGGCGCGCACGACAAAATCCATGGCGTAGGCCGACAACCATGCTTCAGCAGGGCTATCCGGCCCCCACAAACCAAAGCCGCCGCCCGCATCCTGCAAGGTCAGAATGCGCTGCAACGCCTCCTGCACCCGCGCCCGCAAACCGGCCTCTGTCGCGTTCTGTCCAGCCCAGACTTGCGCGACCTGATTGAAATACAGCAGCGGCAAAGCACGGCTGGTGGTCTGTTCCAGGCAACCATAGGGATAACGATCCAGTTGCGCTAAGAGTTCCGGGACATTGAGATTGGGCCGACTGGCCACGCTCAACCGCACCCGGCCCGTGCCGGGCAGAGCATCAGCCAGCAACTCCTCATTCAGGCGTAGGGACGCACCGGGAGCAAGGTATTGCGCCGTGCGTTCCGTGATCACGGTTTGCGCAGAACGCACGCCGATGTCCGATTCCCGAATCAGGTTAAAGCCGTTCGGGCCTACAATATGCAGCCGCACCTGACCGGCGCCGGGCTTCACGCCGCGCAAGGTGAACAAGCGGCTTTCCTGATTCTGCGCAGCCGAGTCAGCAACTCTGAAAGTAAACGCTGCCGGTTCCGTCACCGCGACTGCGCCTTCAGCGCTCAACCGGATCGTGTAATCGCCGGGCGGCGCGCTCAGGTTCTGCACTGTCACGGCGATGCGGCTCTCATCCTCCGGGGCCAGAAAGCGCGGCAAATCAACCCGCGCCACCAACGGATCACGGACCAGCGGCGCCGACTCAGCCCGCCCGAAACGGTGATCATCCCAGGCGACCGCCATCAGGCGCAGTTGCCCGTTAAAATCCGGCAACGCCAGCGGAATCTTCGCCTGACCGTTCGCATCCAGCGCGACCGGCCCGGAAAACAGCGCCAGCGTCTTCACTGTGCGGACGCCGGAAGCATCCAGTTGTCGGCTTTCGGCATCGCCGCCGACTTTCAGGGAACCCGGTCGGCCCCCGCTTTCAATCAACTTGCCATATAAATCAATCAACTGCATACCCAGTCGCCGCTTGCCGAGAAAATATTGAATCGGGTCCGGGGTGGTGAAATCAGTCAGTTGCAAGATACCTTCATCGACCGCCGCCACGGTCAGCCAGGCTGGCCGACCGGACTCGACGCCGGTGACGGTCACCGGCAACTCCACCGTCTGGCGCGGCGTCCACTGACCCGGCGCATTCAGCGCAATGTTCAGCGTGCGCGGCGCGGCGTCCAGCCCGGCCCAGACGACGCCAATAGCCCGGCCCGGCCCGCGCGCCGCTGCGTTGTCCGCCGGACGGAACGCGGTGGCGGCGATGTACACGCCCGGCCCCCATTCGGCGGGAACAGGCAATTCCACGGTCGTCCCTTCCACGGGAACCTGGACCGTTTTACTCAGCCAGAGCCGGTCTCCGACTACATTCAACAGCACCTCGCCAGCGAAGGGCGCACGCAAAAACACCTTGGCGGTCGCTCCGGCGGAATAGCGCGGCTGATCCAGCGTCACTTTCATTTGATCCGGGGTGTCGCCCTCACCGGGGCTTTCACTTCCAAACCAGCCTGCCGTGAAGCGCACGCTGGAGGCCACGCCGGTTTTCGGGTCGAGAACGTCCAGCCGATAGTAGCCCCAGCCCTCCAGCCCCCGTTGCGTCACCAGCGCCGGCTGACCGGGAGTCAGGGTCAAGGTTTGGCTGGCGACCACGGTGCTGTCGCGGATCACCAGTTTGTAATTCCAGCGGCCCTCATCGTGGTACCAGTAATATTGATACTCCTCGCGCACCAGTTTGACGCTCAAGCCATCCTGCGCCTGCGGCTGACCGAGCAGGTCGAGCGCAATCACGTCAAACGCCGCTTCCTGGCCGATCTGCACGCCGCCATCGCCAAAGCGCGGCTTGATGCCAATGGCGAACGGTTGTGCACGATAGGGCAGTTCCAAAGTACGGGTGACCGGGCGGCCGCCCGGTTCAAACAGGGAAACCCGCACCCGGGCTTGCAAGGGGCGCGTCGTATCCGGCGCCTCTTGCAAACTGATCGACGCCTGCGCCTGACCCTGGGCGTCAACACCCGTCAGTGCGACCGGAAAACGCTGCGCGGTCCAGGTCTCCTGGGCCAGCCCGAAGCGGTAGCCGGGAAAAGCCGGGTACGGGTTGGGGTCTTCACGCAGCACTATTTCGGCCTCGGCTTTCAGATCAGCAGCGGGCGCGCCATACAGAAATCGGCCATTGATCTCCACGACCGCCGGCTCGCCCGGTTTGAGCACCGGCGCGGTGGAACTCAGTTCCAGCTTCAGTTGCTGCGGGACGAAATCCTCAACCTGAAAACTGACCTGACCCACCGATTCGCCCTTCGGATCGGTGTAGGCCTTAACCGTCCACGTTCCCGTGCGGGCGTTTATCGGCAGCGGAATCGGGCTGTGATAACCGCCCAGCACTGGATTGGCCGGACGCAATTGGGCGTTTTCCACCTCGTCGGGGCGGAAAACTTTCAGCGTCAGCGGGGCGTCCAGCAGGGCGTAACCCCGACTGTCGCGCAGCAGGGTCATCAATTCCACCGTTTCGCCGGGCCGGTAAACACCGCGCTCCGGGTAAAGAAACGCATCGACTGCGCCCGGCGCCGCACGACCGGCAACGCCCCGGTCGCTCAGATCAAACGCAGGCTTGGTCAAATCCAGAAAGTTGTAATCGCCCTGGCCAAACGCCATCAACGCCGCCGGCTCCCGTCCGCCCG
>Ga0209573_1005513_pt1 | contig 11348 bp, 7 predicted proteins | sample TNRBio252014_DNA_FD_185870 | JGI IMG/M metagenome (GOLD analysis project Ga0209573, IMG submission 185870) | Wastewater treatment Type I Accumulibacter community from EBPR Bioreactor in Madison, WI, USA - TNR Reactor_6/25/2014_ DNA (SPAdes)... | ecosystem: Engineered > Bioreactor > EBPR >...
CCCGGAATCGTAACCGCTGCTGATAAAGATCTGATCGTCAAATCTCATGGGCTGAGCAACGTTGATCTTGTACTGATTGGTCCAGGGATACTCCCATAACAACCTGCCGGAGTCGGGATCCATACCTGCGAGACCATCGCCATGGAAGACCAGCAGTTGCGGGCTGCCACCAATCGACTCAATCCGTGGTGTGCAGTAGCCCGCTTTATGATTCCCATTCGCCCAGAGGATACTGCCGTCAGACACGCGATAGGCGATGACCGCCTGATTCTGTGTGCCTCCGGCGTCGACAATCACCGTGTCGTTCCAGATCAATGGCGAACCACTCATTCCCCATTCCAGCACATCCGCGTGTGCATCACGACAGATGTTTCGCTGCCACAGCAATTCTCCCGTGGCTGGATGCAATGCGTTCAGAATCCCTGTGGCCCCCAGCGAGAATATCGCTTCTGAGGTGACAGTCGGAGTGGCTCGGGGGCCGACAGCGCCCTGAGCGGATTCGTATCGAGCCTGATCTTCTCGTCTCCAGATTTCTTTTCCCGTCGCCGCGTCGTAACACACGACGCACTCCTGCTCACCTCGTTGCTCCTGTGTAAACAGAGATGTGCCAACAATCGTGAACGACGACCAGGCATCACCAACGGGCCGTCGCCAGAGCTCTTTGGGAGGATTCTCATTCCAGTTGAAACTGCAGAGTGGCTCGCTGATCACTCGGTTGCCACCCGGGCCACAGTATGTTGGCCAATCCTGATGGGTGATTTCCAGGTGAGATGGCATGGCAGTGAAAGCGGCTTCGGCCTTTCTTGTCGCCGGCTGATTGGCCTCCAGCCACTTCTGAGCTTTCTCACTTGCGGAAGGTGCGTCCCAGACAAATTCCAGTCGCGGCCGCATGTCGCCCTCAAACCAGACATTGCGAATCGTCAGTAGACCGAATGTGGCCACCAAAACAATCCCTGCGATCCCCAGGCCTGTTCGCAGCCGAAGTGATACTCCGGAGAAAACAAACCACCACACCGTCATCAACAGGATTGTGATGCCTGCCCCCTGGAAGTTGCGAATCATCCGGTCGGTATCGTCTGCCGCCATTCGATTGGCAAAGACGGTCCCTGTGATGCCAAGCAACAGGAGGCATAACCCGGAACGCCATCGCAGCCGATGCCTTCCAGGAAGTTCAGCAGCGTGATCTGGCCCTGTTGAAGCGGGCAGTTCCTGAGTGGATTCAATCATTCCGAAGTTTCGCCCTGAAACAGCCGTTTTGCGATCTGAGGATTGGCCGCACCGACCAGGCAGTGTGAATTTCAGCGAGCCGCATCAGGATCGGTCGTGCGATTCTCAATGGAATACAGTTTGGATCGTCCACGGAGCAGCAACTGGCGTCCCACAGCAACCGGAGATGCGTCAAATGTGTCGTTGAGTCGATTCATAGTCTCAACTTCACCGGATCCGTCGTCTTTCACAACGACGGCCGTTCCGTGTCTTCCCAGCAGAAAGACATGTCCGCCGGCGGCAACAGGTGATGCATACACATCGCCAATTCCCAGACGCTTTTTTTCGACCAGAAGTTTGCCGGTTTCTGCGTCAACGACAGTAAGCAGATCATTGTTGCCAGCTGTGAAGTAGAGCCGATTCTGACTCAGTAGCGGCGACGGAACATAGGGGGTTCCGGACTGCAGACTCCAGCGGATCTGCGATGTTCCGGTGACTTCGCCTGTGGCATTCAGCGGAATCGCCAGACACGCCGCGCCACGATATCCACTCATGCAGATGACCGAGTCAGCAAAACGCACGGGCGACGGAATGGCGTTGATGGTCTGACCGCCACATTCCCACAGAACGTCTCCGCTGGAGACGTCGTAAGCGCGCGCCTTTCCGGAACCATTCACAACTGCGATGGTCCGTCCGTCATACTGTGTGATCAGCGGCGTATTCCACGAAGTCGCCTCGCCCGGACGATCCCTGCGCCACAGCTCAGCTCCTGTCTCGGCGGAAAGTGCCGTGATGAAGGAACCCTCTTCCTGATCCCAGTTGACGATCAGAGTATTTCCGGCAAGCGCAGGTGTGACGGCTTCGCCCCAGCCGAAACGAGTTTTCATGTCGCCCAGATCGACCTGCCAGATCAGTTCCCCATCCAGTGAATAGCAGTAGAGGCCTCGGGAGCTGAACGAGGCATACAGCCGCTGACCATCGGTGACCGGAGATCCCGCCGCATACGTATGTGTGGAATGTTTGCCTTCATGCGGAACCTGTTCAGTTGCCGTCTGCTGCCAGATCTCGTTCCCGGTATGACGGTCCATGCAACTGACCAGGAATCGATAGTAGTGAGCTGGCGGCTCTGTCCGCGCATCGTCGGCCTTCGACGAGGGCTGCTCAGAGGACTTTGAAGTCTCCTCCGCGGACAGCACAAACACTTTGTTGTGCCACACGACAGGAGTCGCTGAGCCTTCGCCCTGGAGATTCGCTGTCCAGGCAACGCCAGCGTCTTCGCTCCAGGTGACTGGAGGATCAGCGTCCGGTGCGGCCTGTCCGTTGAAAGCGGGACCGCGCCAGTTCGGCCAGGTCACCTCGTCCCCATCTGCCTCGGGAGGCAGACTCAACAGCAGGGATCCCAACGTGCTCAAAATCGTCAATCGGCAAAAGTCAGCACACATCTGGCGCTCCGCGGGTTTGCTGAACGCCGCGGTTGACTGCTGGAAGCCGGCAGAAGCCAATCTTTGCCGATGATTGCTGCAGAGTACCGCGTGCGGAGAATCAGCGGTCGTCATTGTACCGCGGATTTGGATTTGCCAGTAGGTACGCTGCGCTACTGAAGTGACGCGAATTCACTGCTGTTCAGGTACGCCCACAGCATGTCTTCGGTGGCGACCTGCATCGCTTCCTGCTGCGGCAGCGAACGGGCCAGTGCGCGATATCGCGTCCGAAAGACTTTCTCTTCACTTTCGCTGGGCTGCCGATTCAACGTGGCCATTGCAATGCGATTCAGAGAATCCAGCACGGCAGCAGAACCGTTCTGCATGGTCTGAGTGATTTCTGCGGCAGCAAGTCGGATTGCTTCCTGGATATCATTGCCGTTCATCATTAGCAGTGCTGTCGCCAGATTGCCTTCGAAGGAAATCTGCTCATCGTTCTCATCTGTGCCATAAGACCGGACAAACTGTTCAACCCACTGGCGACGATGAGATGTCCCGACGGAAGAATCAATGGGACGCTGAGCGGCTGAGCGAATGGCCACACGGATGGATTCGTAAACCTGCTCGGGCCCCAGCGGGCGCGAATAGGAACGGGAGAACAGCGGCGATCCACCTTCTTCCGGATTGTCAGCCACCAGACCAGCTTCGTCCTGTCGGGATGTGAGGCCAAAGGCCTGTGACATTGCCATCCACCGCATCAGTCGCTGCAGATCATAATTGGAATCGACAAACGCTGTGGTCAGTTCATCGAACAGTTCCGGATGACTGACCGGGTTATGAGCACCCAGGTCATCGACAGGATTGGAAAACCCATATCCAAAGAAGTGTGCCCACATGCGATTGACCATCGAGCGGGCCACCCAATGCTGGTCATCCTTCGTCAGCAGTTTTGCCAGTTCTGCGCGGCGAGCGATCTTCTGATCCGGTGGCAGCGTCACCCCGGCGAACTCGGGAGGGACAGCCTTCTTCAGACCGCGGAGAGTATCGAAGAACGTCATCCCCACATCGCCGGAATCCCGCAGGACCCACACTGATTTTGTCTTTCCCGACGCGTCCGTCAGATTTTCCCGACTGCGAACGGCCGTCTTGAAAAAGGCATTCAAAGCCCAGAATTCTTCCTGTCGTCTGTCCCTGGCAAACGGGTGATCATGGCACTGTGTGCAGTGGACCTGTCGACCAAGGAACAAGCGGGCTGCCACGGCTGTCGCAGGCGTGGCCTGATCATTCAGATGAGCCAACAGAAAATTCGTGGCCCCGTTTTCATCACTGCGCCCTTCTGCAGCTATCAGTTCACCGACAGTTTCCATCCAGGGGCGATTCCGGGAAAACTGGTCCTGCAGAAAGGACAACATGGCATCCTGATCCACACCACGCGTATTCGCGCGGCCGATCAGCAGGTTTGACCAGGTCACCGCCAAATGCTCGGCAGTGCGAGCATCCGTCAGAAGTTTTTCAGTTACCTGCCGACGCCGCTGATCAGCCGGCAATGCCTGAAACGATACGACTTCCTCGATCGATGGAATCCGCCCGGTCAATGTCAGATAAGCCCGGCGAATCCATTCGAAGTCATCGGCCTGGGCTGCCGGCTTAACCTGATACTCCTGCCAGCTTGTCTGCAGATAACCGTCAATCATGGCGACCACCGCCTGATCGTCCGAGCCCCGAAGCAGCGTGTCACGGGGTTCATCGGTCGTCACGGTCGCGATCGGATTCTCTGCAGGATTCTCCGGATTCTCTCTGTTGACGCCATCCAGTGTCAGCGGCTTCAATTCGCTCGGGTTTCCTGCCTTCGGATTCTCACCCGCACCTACCACAACCGGGGCATTCTGAAATGTCTTGGCCGAACGCTCTGCCTGTTCTGATTCAGCGATCTGCTGACCATTTCGCTGACCGCCGAAATACAGCATTCCGAAGATCACGAAGGTCAGCAGGGCAATTGCAGAGAGCGCCACAGTTCGCCCGGAAGTCATTCTTCCCTGAGTTGCAGGAACGGCAGGACGCCTGACCGTTTCCCGCTGCGGATCTCCGAAGGCCAGTTCATCAGGGAGCATTGGACGATGCGACATCATTCCAACGTCCCATGCCAGCAGCCCATGCAGCTGCACATACTCAATGAACTGCATTCGCTGAATGTCAGAACTTCGCAAAAGATGCTGAAGTCTAGCCCGATCGTCAGAGCTGAGCTGCTGTTCGCAGAACTGCCCTGCCAGCCGAAGAAGTTCGTCACCAGATTCGCTCACTGGACACCTCCGGTGGCCAGCTTGCGTCGAACACATTCGAGTAATACGCGTCGGACCCGGCCCAGGGACTGGTAAACAGAATTGGCTGGGCGTCCCAATTGATGAGCGACATCATCGCCTGTGGATCCCGCCGCGTAGCGTCGACGAATCAGATCCTGATCGGCTTCCCGCAGTTTGCTGATGCAATCGGCAAGAGCCTCTCGCTGCTGGTCAGTGTTAGCAGGTTGGTCATTCATCTTTTCGGCCAGCATTTCAATCACATCGTCGTCCAGAAGCTGCAGACGATGATGCCGTGCACGACGGAAACGGAAAACTTCCAGCCTGGCAATGGCTCGGCACCACGCCAGAAAGTTAGTGCCAGGCTCAAACTGATACCACTTGCTGAGAATCACAACATTGGATTCCTGCAGCACTTCTTCCGCGTCCTGCACCGAATGAACCAGCGGAAGGATAAACAAATACAGGGAACGCTGTGACTGAGTAAACAGTCGAATGAATTCCTGATTCGGACCGCCCGGCATCACAGCCGAATGATCATCAATGCGTTGGGAATCACTCATCAGCGAACCATGGGTTCAGACAGATTAAGAAGCAATAAACCCATGAACCGTCTCTGGGCAGATCTGATTCATGGGCTTAAAGTCGTTCAACGTTGACTTCGAGCTGGCAACCAACAACCCGGACAGCTCAGTGATGCTGAGTTGTCGTTGCCAGGCGAATCTCTGATCGAACACTAGCCAATGAGTTCCTGGATTGGCGTTCCACCATTGGCCAGCTTCATCGGACGGCCTCGTTTTGAAGTATGAACGGTGTTCACAGGAATCCCCATCGCCATTGCGACCGTTGCCCAGATATCTCCCGGCAGATAGGCCTTGCTGCCCTCCGCGATCTGAATCCCGTCTTTATCTGTGGCTCCAACAGCCTGGCCATTCTTCAGGCCACCGCCACCCAGCATCACACTCCAGGAAGCAGCCCAATGATCACGGCCGACATCCTGGTTGATTCGCGGAGTTCGTCCAAATTCTCCCATCCACACCAGGACAGTGTTGTCCAGCATTCCACGCTGTTTCAGGTCCGCAGTGATTGCGGCAATTCCCCGATCCAGCTGCGGAAGACGCTGATTCTTCAACGTATTGAAAACGTCTGCATGAAGGTCCCAGCCCCCCATATTGACTTCCACAAAGGGAACGCCAACCTGGACCAGCCGACGTGCCATCAGAAGCCCCTGACCAAATCCATTGGTTCCATAGGCATCTTTCGTTGCCTGCGACTCGGTTTCCAGACCCAGAGACACATCAGACTTATTGACATCGAATGCCGCCATTTGCCGCGAAGTCATCAGGTTCTTTGCATTCAGGTAGACGTCCATGTGAGCTTTGGGGAGCTCACCGCGACCCGACTGAATGAAACCGGATTCGATTTCATCCAGCATGGTCAGGCGCGCATCCAGACGCTTCTTGCCTTCTTCCGTGGGAGCGTTCTGGATTCGCCCTGTGTTGTCCACAGAGAACGGAGCATGCGTCATTCCCAGAAATCCGGCCTGCCCGGCACCGCCGTCAATCGAAACAAAGGCCGGGATCTCCAGCGCCTTTCGGTTTCGGCCGATTTCGTAACTGACCACCGAACCAAACGTGGGATGAACCACCGTAGGGTTAGGCACGTACGAGGTCTGCATGTAATAGCGACCCCGATTGTGATCGGCTTCGCGAGTGCTCATGGATCGCACAAGCGAAAGATCGGTGAAGACTTTGGCGGTTTCCGGCATGTGTTCAGAAATCTGCACGCCAGATGCTGCGGTATCAATCGGTCGGAACTCGCCGCCGTTCTTTGACCCCGGTTTCAGATCCCAGATGTCAATCGTCGGTGGACCGCCACCCATCCACATCAGGATGCAGGCCTTCTGCTTTGATTTCACCACATCCGCATTTGCCTGCAGATGGGACAGAAAGTTCATCGCGGGAATGGTCGCAGCAGCAGTCGCCATATGCTGCATGAAGTGGCGACGATTCATTCCGTAGTTTTTCCAGAGTGACATTACGAGCATTCTCCAGTGAAAGGAAGTGGTGTCTTCAGATCGAGTGTGGTGACGTCACCAGTCTCGAACGGGCCGGATCAGTGGTTCAGTACAAACTCATTGGAATTCAGCAGTGCCCAGAACAGATCCTGATATCCGGCCAGCTTCTGATTCCGATAGGCCGCCAGAGCCTTCTGCATTTTTGCGGCTTCTGCTCGCGTTGGTTTCCGACTCAACGCCGTCAGGTAAAGATCCTGAATCTTCTGAGCATCCGTTCCCGGCTGACTCATCATCTCAAACAGGAAGCTGCCCCGCTCGACACTGACAGCTCGCTCCATCAATTCGCTGTTCATCATCATCAGCGCCTGAGGAATCGTGCCGTTGAACGTTGTCGATTCGTCATTCTCATCATTGTCGAACGCCACGACGAACTGCTGCATCCAGCGACGCCGCTGCTCTTCCTGCGCGCCCCAGCCTCCCTGGCCGGATTTGTGTGCGTTGCTGGCAACGATCAGCGAATCATACATCTGTTCGGCCTGCATGGACTTCAGATACATGTGGCTGAACAGAGGCATCTCGCCGGCACCTGGATCATCGATCTTATTCTTCTCGCCGAACCGACTGCTTAACCCATACGCTTCTGAAGAAACGATCCAGCGAATCAGCTGCTTGATGTCATAGTTCGAACTCACAAATTCCCGGGACAGTCGACTGAGCAATTCCGGATGACTGGCGGGATTATGAGGACCCATGTCGTCCACAGGACGGGTAAATCCATATCCAAAGAAATGACTCCACATCCGGTTGACCATGGCCTGTGCAATGTGCGGTGCCTGGTCATCCACTGATTCCGTCAGCAGCTTCGAAAACTCGATCCGGCGGTCAACACCCGGACCTGGATCAACTTCCCGACCTTCGTACTTCGGAAAAGCGACCTGCATCATGCCGCTGCGCTTTTCGTAGTAAACCGGACCGGAAAACTCCTGCCAGACAACCTCAGAATAATCATCCACCATGCGGCCGGTGTTCGGATCCAGCTTCCGATGATCAACGCGGTTGACCTGTCGAAAGAAGCTGTTGTATTCCCAGAACTGATCCTGCTGCCACTTGTTGAACGGATGATTGTGGCACTGAGTGCACTGCACCTGCAGGCCCAGAAACAATCGCGCCGTCATCGCGGTCAGCTGCACGCCCTCATCGCGGTTCTGCATCTGAGCCAGGATGTAGTTGACAGCCCCGTTCTCTTCAAAATGACCCGATGCCGTGATGATGTCGACCACAATCTCATTCCATGGTCGGTTGCGAGCAAAAGCTTCGCGAAAGAATTTTTCCATCCCGGTACGACTGACCTGACGCGGTGTTCCTCGACCGATGCTGTAGTTCGTCCAGATCGTGGTGAAGTTACGGACGTAGTCCTCATGATCCAGCAGTGAATCAATCAGGATCGATCGCTTGCGGGGATTCTTGTCGTCGAGGAATGAACTGACTTCCTGCAGCGTCGGAATTCGCCCCACCACATCCAGATAAACACGACGGACCCACTCTTCGTCTGTGGCCACCGGAGATGGCTCAATTTCGTTGTCCTGCCAGCCCTGACGAATCTGCTGATCGATGAACTCAAAAATCGAAGCCTCGGCTTCGCTTGCCGCCTCTGCTGAGGCTGTCCCTTCATCCGCTGACACAGCCCGCCCAAACGGAACGCCCGTAAAGACTGCCGCCCACATCAGTGTTGAAAGAAGGATTAAACCTGTTCGCTGCACCTGAGTACTCCTGACTAGCACGGGCCATTTCTGACAAAGCCTTGCCGGTATGGATCTTTACATCACCAGCAACAGGGAATGTTCGAGGCTTTTTCACCGAATCCCACAGCAATGTGAGAGATACTGTTCGTGTGTACAAAATTCAACAGCTTCCCGACAACAAACGTTGACGGATCGCCACATCAGCGCAAACACTTCGCGCCATCCTGCAAGTGACGCGCAGACGGGCAAAAGAGCCTGGACGGCAATCTCGCGGATCGGAAGTTGTCAATGCGAAACCGCCGATCGCCTGTTTCAAAACGCGAAACGATCTGACTCAGGCGTCAGGAACTCTCGCTTTTCGAGTCAGACGTCGTCCATTGGGGCTGGCGGAGTGTAGTCCTCCGCATCGATTGCATGTTCCAGCAGCACCTCCATGGAGATGTGCTCAATCGCGGAAATGTGAGTGGCCTTCAGCATCAGCTTTGGAGCCACTCCCGCCTCCAGTGCCTCCAGCCAGCGAGGAAGGCACAGGCACCAGCGATCACCGGCCTGCAGGCCGGGAAAACGGTATTCAGGAATTGGCGTTGAAAGATCGTTGCCAACCCGTTTCGAAAACACCAGAAACTCGGCCGTCATCTCGGCACATACCGTATGCATCCCATGGTCATCACCACAGGTATCACACTTACCGGTTCTGAAGAAACCTGTCAGCGGGTCAGATGAGCAGACCACCAGGTCTTCACCAAACACGTTCTTTGCCATGATTACAGACCTCTCCGAAACCCAACAAGGAAGCTGAGAGCCCCCCTGAACCAAAAAAGCCTGACGGCTCACTGAGAGCAATCCGCCCGGTCATTCGCTGCCGGGAGAAATGCCCGATGCCGCCTATCCGCGAATCTGTCCTTCGCCTCGAACAACAAACTTATAACTCGTCAGTTCCCGCAGTCCACAGGGACCTCGAGCGTGAAACCGATCCGTGCTGATGCCAATTTCAGCGCCCATGCCCAGCTCGCCGCCGTCATTGAATCGAGTACTCGCGTTGATCATCACGGCAGCAGAATCCACGTCGGATTCGAATTTCATCGCCGAAGCCACGCTGTTGGTCACAATCGCATCGGTATGTGCCGACCCGTATTTTCGAATGTGCTCAATGGCGTCTTCGATGGAATCAACAACCCTCACGGACATAATCAGATCCAGATGCTCGGTGGCATAGTCGCCTTCCGAAGCGACTTTTCCATTTACGGCAAATGGCAGACTGACAGGGCAGCAGCGCAGTTCGACGCCGCGGTTCTGCAGCTCCTTCACAACCGCGGGAAGCAATCGATCTGCCGCAGCTCGGTGAACCAACAATGTCTCCGCCGCATTGCACACCCCCGGACGATGACACTTGCTGTTGACCGTGATGTCCACAGCCATCTTTTCCGGTGCATCGGCATCCAGATAGACATGACAGATGCCGTCAAAATGCTTGATCACCGGCATCGTGGCTTCCCGAGTCACTCGTTCGATCAGCGAACGACCACCTCGCGGAATCGTCACATCAATCAGGTTGCCCAGAGACAACAGATGCCCTACCAGACTGCGGTCAGTCGAGTGCACAAGCTGCACGGCATGATGCGGCATCTGTTCTTCACGAAGGCATTCCTCGATCACACCCTGCAATGCATGATTGCTGTGAATCGCCTCGCGACCTCCTCGAAGAATCACCGAATTCCCGCTCTTCACGCACAACGCTGCGGCATCAATGGTGACATTCGGACGCGATTCATAAATGAAAAACACAACTCCCAGTGGTACCCGGACGCGGCTGACAAACAGTCCGTTGGGACGCCGCTGGCCGTCAGTCACCTCGCCCACCGGATCCGGCAGTGTGATGATGTGTTCCACAGCAGCAGCCAGCACATCAATGCGTGCCGGAGTCAGCTTCAGCCGGTCCAGCATTGCTGCACTCAGCCCTGCGGCCTCTCCGTTTTCCAGATCCCGCTGGTTGGCTTCCACGATCTCTGTCGCACGATCCCGCAGCCGACTGGCCAGTCGCTGCAGCCACGCGTTCTTCCGTCCCGCAGACATCGGAGCCAGCTGAGTCGCCGCAGTCCGTGCCTGTTCCGCAAGTCTTCTGGCGTACGCGACCGCATCCGTCTCCGTCGTCGTTTCGGTCTCCGTCTCAATGCAATCCGACATCGCTACACACCTCCCAGCACCGTGGCGCGGGCAACTCGTCCGATGCCAACCAGGTACGCAGCAACTCGCAGAGAGACTTTCTTTTCCGTCGCTGTCGACCAGACTTTGTCAAAACTTCGCGTGAGTGTTCGTTCAAGTTCCTCGCGGACTCGACTGAGATCCCAGCGGAAATATTGCTGGTTCTGTACCCATTCGAAATAACTGACCGTCACGCCGCCGGCATTCGCCAAAATATCGGGCAGCACCACCTTTTCCTTCGTACGAAAGATCGCGTCCGCTTCCGGAGTCGTCGGGCCATTCGCCGCTTCAACAATGAACTGAGCCCGAACGGCATCCGCGTTCTCACCAGTCAGAACACCACCCAGCGCCGCGGGGATCAGAATATCCGCATCGATGGCCAGCAGCTCCTCGTTGGTGATGGCAACTCCTCCCGGAAAACCGGCCAGACGCTTGTTTTCGGACACCCAGGCCAGAGCGGCGG
>Ga0209573_1005514_pt1 | contig 11345 bp, 11 predicted proteins | sample TNRBio252014_DNA_FD_185870 | JGI IMG/M metagenome (GOLD analysis project Ga0209573, IMG submission 185870) | Wastewater treatment Type I Accumulibacter community from EBPR Bioreactor in Madison, WI, USA - TNR Reactor_6/25/2014_ DNA (SPAdes)... | ecosystem: Engineered > Bioreactor > EBPR >...
TCGGTTTCATGGCCTTCAGCATCGACCAGAATGACAATCCGTTCAGCGGGTTGCGCGGCGACAGTCAAAATGTCCTGGGGCAAAATCAGCCCCTCGGTACGCTGGCGCAGGGTGTCCAGCAACAGTTGCCGATCCGCCAGGGTGTAGCGGTCGATCTTGTTCAGCACCAGCACCAGGCGCTGCGCCAGACTTTTCACCTGGCGCAACGCTTTCAACTCGGTGTCGGTGATGTCGCCATCAACCACGAACAGCACCAGATCGCTGCGGCTGGCGACTTCGTGGGCGAGTTGTTCGCGCTCCTCGCCGGCCACCTCGTTGATGCCAGGGGTGTCGATCAGAAACACCCCGCCGGCGTCGTACTCCTGCCAGCGGGCGTGCGTGGCGCGGGTGGTTTCGCCGTGCAGGGGACTGGTGGAAAACTTCGCTTCACCGAGCAAGGCATTCAACAGCGCCGACTTGCCGACGCTGACCCGGCCAAACACCGCGATATGAATATGACCATGCTCAATTTTTTCCAGCAGCAACTGCAACTGCTGGTAATCCTCGGCCAGCGCCGCCCGCACCGGCGGCGGCACGCGCTGATCGTCGAGCAACTCGCGCAGGCTCTCGCGGGCCAGCGCCAGATGGGTATCGCCGCTCACCGACGCCGACTCTGGTGCTGTCGCCGTCTCTTCGCCATGCCGGAACCAGTGCGGCCAGCGCTCGAACCAGTGATGCAGACTTTCCCGGACATGCGCCAGGTAATCATCACCGCTCGCCGACGGCGGTTCCGGCGTTGTCGCGGTCTTTTTCTCTGGACCAGACCAGTTGGGCAAAACGTCTTGCACGCGCTTCCAAATCTTCACTCAAGTTATCCTCAAACATCCGCAGGGTCGGCCCATTCACCAGATCGCCGCGACTTTCCAGGGAGCGGGCCACCGCCTTCCCCAGACTCTCGAAGATCAGACCATAAACCACGGCGTGAATCATGCCGCCCACGACGGTGCCCATGCCGGGAAAGGCCTTGAACACGTTGCCGACCAGCGCCAGCAGCAGATTGAGGCTGCGCTTGATCTGATTGCCGGCCAAATCGAGAAACCGCTGCATGTCCATCTCCCGCGCCGGCGCTTCATACAGGGCGCACAGCTCTTTGAGCAGGTTATAGCCGAGATAGCCCTGAATCAGCACATCGGTTCCCGGACTGACCGCCGCCAGCGCCCCGAATACCGCCTTGCGCGAATAACTTTGAATAATCACGTCGGCCTTGCCGCGTCGATATTCGGCGACCGCGCAATCGAGCTTCTGCTGGGCCAGGACAAAAACCGCCGTATCGCGCAGTGCGTCCAGCACCTGGGGATCGGCGTCCAGATAACGCTGCAAGGCGCGGCGCAATTCCTCGACGTGGGGCTGACGCTCGCGCAGCGTGGTTTCTTCGCGCCCGTCATGGTAAATGCGCGTCACTTCTTCCACGCCGCCGCACTGCACCGGAACCATTTCGATCTGTTCGCCAACCCGCTCCGCCAGCCGTTCCCGCACCCGCTCCAAGTCCGCCTCGCTGTAGCGGTCCACCTTGTTCAAGGCCACGATCACCGGGCTGCCCAGATCAACCAGCGTGCGCAGCGCCTGATACTGATCGCGGGTCAGGTCACCCTCACAGACGTAGAGGATCACATGGGCGCGCAGCGCTTCATCGCGGGCCATACGGTCCAGGCGGCCGTCGGCTTCGTTCAAACCGGGCAGATCAGCCAAAATCAGCCGGTCGCCGGCCGAGCTGGTCCAGGTGTAATAGGCAATTTCCCGGGTGGTGCCGCCGCGCACGTCCACCGCGATCTCGGTGCCCGGCAACAGGGCGCGGATCAGCGAGGATTTGCCGGCGCTGATTTCGCCAAACACCGACACGATGATCTCCCCGGCGGCGCGGCGGCGCTGCAATTCCTCCAGTTCACGGCGAATATCAGCCACCGCAACGCCCGCTGCTTCGCTGCGCTCCAACCGCTGGCGCAGGGTGGCTTCATCAGGCGGCGGCTGCGGTGCAGCCGGACGGGACGATGGGCCGGCAGGCCGACCCCAATGCAGAACCCGCCAGACGCCATAGGCCCCGCCGATACTCAATCCGCCGAGCAGCAGCAGGTAGATGATCCAAAAAGCGGGACCGCGCTGTTGCAAACGCTCCCAGACCGACAGGCTCAGATCGGTGATGTACAGCACCAGCACCAGCAGGAACGCCACGCCGATGCTGGCCCCAACCGCCAGCAGCAGGCGCACCGGCAGCCAGGCGCGGGCGGCGGGCGACAGCGGCAATTTAGACAGCGGCATCGGAGGTAAACAGATCGCGGAAAGGCTGCGGGGTTTTCTGCACGGCGCGCTGCTGATAATCGAAGAACACGATGCCGGTTTTAGCGCGAGCGACCTCGCGACCACTGGTCTGTTCGGTCACCCGGTACACAAAATCGCAGCCGTATTTGTTGAAATCAGTCGCGGTGACCGCGATGTTCAGCATTTCGCCGGGGAATGCTTCGGATTTATAGACGATCACACTGTCGGCCATGATGATGCCCGCGCCGCCAATATCGAGTTCGCTCAACCCATAGTGCGCCAGAAAGCGCACCCGCGCTTCGTGCAGCAGACCGAGCAGGGAATCATTGCCCATGTGGCCGCCGTAATTGACATCGGTGATTCGCACCCGCAGTTCGGTGCTGAAGGGAAAATGCTCCGGCAGATCCAGTTTAATTCGCGCCATGCCTTGCCTCGCCATCCGGCGAAAATTCATTCTACTAATGAGAGGGTTATTTAAACCACGCCGCCGGTGGGCAGTGCGGTCGCCGCAAGGATTGTATACGATTATCGGACAAAAGAGGCGCAGCAAGTCGTACCGGGCCTTGCTGACGCGGCGAATCAACCCTGGGAATCGGCCAGCACTGTACAAACTACGCGCCGATCCTGGCGGGGACCGTCGAACTCGCAGAAAAAGATATTCTGCCAACGTGATAAGCCGAGTTGGCCGTCGATGATCGGAATCGTCTCCGACGGCCCGACCAAGCCCGCCTTGAGATGGGCGTCGCCGTTACCATCCTGTTGATCGTGCCGCCACACTCCACGCGGAATTAGTTTGCGCAACAGGTCGATGACATCAGTCTGCACGCTCTCGTCCCAATTTTCCTGAATCATAATGGCCGCCGTCGCACCCTGGGCGTAGACCGAAATCAGCCCCTGGCGAACGCCACTGGCTGTGACTACTGCTGCGGCTTGTGGCGTGATGTCCAGCAGTTCTTCCCGACGCCGGGTAGACAGGTGAATGATCTGACGCATATTGTTGATTTCTTAGGTGATTTCCACAAAAGGTTATCCCAGAACGGTAGGTCAGGCAAAAGCGGAGCGTTGCCCGACAACGCGCAGGTCGGGCACCTCCTGTGCCCGACCTACAGGTATATTCTTTTCAGGAAATCGCCTTACCAAGGGTCGGGTTTGCCCTGAACCACCCTGGATTTCTTTAAGGCCTGTTGGTTTGAGTCAAACCGACATGGTTTGCTCGGTAAATTGCCGATAGTAGTTTGCCTCTGCCGGCGGGATACAGCCGTAGTCTTGCTAACAGTTATCCCCAAATAATCTGTGCCGGAGATCGTTGAGTACCTGCATATTGAGTATCTGGGAGTTTAAAAACTAATTGAATTGTTTATTTAAATTTTTGTAGTTTTAGCAGAGCAGTATATAATCGATGCCCAAAATCGACGGGGCCTTTGATCAGTTGTTTTTTAACTGGCGATGTTTAATTTCATTCCAGACTTGTTCATCCAATTTGCCCTCCTATGCGCATCGCCTACTTCTGCAAGCGTCAATACATGCGCAAAGACGTGCTGGATGACCGCTACGGCCGGCTGTACGCGCTGCCCTGGCAACTCGCCGCGCGCGGCCATGTTATCCTCGGTCTCTGCCTCAGCTACCGCCCGCGCCCACAAGGATTTATTCAAGACGAATTGGATGGCGCGCTCGCCTGGCATTCCTGCAACCTGACGCGCCCCGACCGCTATCTACGCCACAGCCTGACGTTGCTGCGCGACTTTCAGCCCGACCTGCTGCTCGGCGGTTCTGACAGCCCTCACATCATCCTCACCGCCGCACTGGCTCGCCAGTTGCGTCGCCCCTACGTCGCTGACCTCTACGACAATTTTGAAAGCTTCGGCCTCACCCGCCTGCCCGGCATTCGCTTCCTCTACCGCCGGGCGTTGCGCCATGCCCAAGGCGTTTCCTGCGTCAGCCTCACTCTGGCACGCTACATCAAAGCGACCTGCCAGCCGACCGGGCCGGTGATCGCCCTGGAAAGCACAATCAGCCCCGGACAGTTTCAACCCCTAGACCGCGCAGCCTGCCGCCAGCCACTTGGCTTGCCGCCCAACGCCCGTCTGATCGGCGCCGCCGGCGCCCTCGACTACAGCCGGGGCATCGACACGCTCTACCGCGCTTTTCACCGGCTCGCCGAACGCGATCCTCAGCTCCACCTCATCTTGGCCGGGCGCGCTGGCCCCGACTCCCCGATACCCACCCATCCCCGCCTTCTCTATCTGGGCGAATTGCCACACGATCGTATGCCGGTCTTTTTTAACGCCCTGGATGTCGCCATCCTCTGCATCCGCGACACCGCTTTTGGTCGCTACTCCTTCCCGCAGAAAGCCTACGAAATGCTGGCCTGCCGCATCCCTTTGGTCGCCACTGCAGTCGGCAGCCTTGGCGACTTGCTCAAAGACGCACCGCACTGTCTCTATCGACCGGACGACGCCCAAGATCTGGCCGATAAAATCGCTGATCAACTGAATCAGCCCCAACTGCCGGAGCTGCCGATACCCACCTGGGCCGATCAGGCGGAAAAGCTGGAACGGCTGCTGTTCAATTGCTCAGCCAATTGATCTCCCGGGGCGTCGTCCCGGGCTAAAATTAACACACCCCTTTGGGGTTTTAATGCATGAAAGTCTGCTTTTAACAACGCTCTGGGACGCTTGAAGGTGACCAAAATCCGCCTAAAACCGCATCAACTCCCGCCGCGTCACTGCCAATTCCTGATACCCGAACACCGCGCTCAGATGATGCAGCAACGCATGACCGCCCTCCTCGCGCCAGTGTTCATTCAGCGTCTTCTCCACCGCTGCATACCGCGCTAACGGCTCCTCCGGCCAGGTGCCGGTCTTTTGCAGTTCCCGAATCAACTCCAGCCACAACCAACTCACCCCCATGATGAAATACGGCCAGGCCGCCTGCATCTCCGGCGACCAATTCTTATCGGACGTATCGCCTAGGCCCGGACGCTGCGGATGGTCGGGGTCCTCATAGACCACAGCCTGCACCACGCCAGTTTCCTGGAGACGGACCTCCCATGGATTGGCCGCAATGCGCGCATTGACCCGTCCCGCCGTCGCCGGCGACGCCCGGAAAATGAAACTGAACTGCCGCCCCGCCCCATCCCGGGCCGCCCGACGATGAAACCGCCACAAGGTTATCGCTGCTCCTTCCGCGTCCAACACCGGACCGATGACCCGATCCGCCAACAACAAATCCGGAGACCACAACGGCTCTTCCCCGTCCGGCCATGTCAGGCGAAAGCGCACAAACCACCAACTTTCGGCGCTGACCCCTGGCGTCATGGCGTCTGCCTTGACCGGGGATACGACCGCTGGCGGCGTTGCGCATCCCCCTAAAAGGCCAAAGCCCAGTATCCATATCCACCAGAGCGTGCGGCTGATCATGACGATTTCGTCATTAAGTTAGGGATACAGGCGCTTTTTAACGGCTCAGGACGATAGAATAAACACCACCAGCTCCTTCGGCCCATGCACGCCGAACGTCAGGGTCAGTTCGATATCCGCGGTTTTGGACGGCCCGGAAATCAGCAGCGCATTCGTCGGCATCCCCTGCTCCAGCCAGCCCTGACGATCTATCGCTTCAGCGAACGTGTTAAAGATCGCCTCCGCCTCCAGCACCGCAATATGCAAACCCGGCGTCAAAGACATCAACCGGGGCTCCGCTGCGCTCGGCCACAGGATCAAGGCTCCGGTTTCGGCAATCGCGCCACGGGTGGACGTGATGCCCGCATCAATGGCGAATAACGACTCCCGGCACTGCTCCACCGGCTCCACATAGGGAACCAGCGGCGGCAATCCCTCCTCCCAGGCGGCCTCCAGCACTTCACCGAGCGGCGTCGCCGGCGCATACAGCAGCCCATTCAACGCCCGGGTCCGCAACAGGGCCTTGAGTTCATCGAGCCACTCGCGGGCAGCGACTACCCGCACCTCGGCGTGCATCACTTCCAACAGGCGCTGCAACCGGTCGATCCGCTCCTCCCGACTCAGTTCCAATCCGGCGATGACCGGCGCTTCCGGCACGGTGAATCGACTGTGAGTCGTATTGGCCCGCAGCCGGGACAGGATATTTTCACGAGCGTTAGCGGTCATCGTCCAATCCTCGTTCATGGGCCAGTTCATGCAGCGTTTTCGGAGCAAAAGGCGGCGAGGTGCGGACGCGGGTCCATTCTTTCAGCGGCCCGATCATCGGCAGGTGTTGGCCGAACTTGCCCAACACCTGCGCGCCGATCCGCGCCAGCGCCGGGCTGGTGTTGTACAGCGCCCAACTCTTCCAGCTCAACGCCTCGACCGTGGTATAGCGGTAACCATGGCCCTGCACCTCATGTTCCGATTCCCCACGGGCGTAGGCCTCGTTGCGCAACATCCGCAAAATTTCGGTAAACGGGATTTTGACCGGACAGACCTCTTCACAGGCGCCGCAGAACGTGGAAGCGGTCGCCATCACCCCGGCCTCGTCCAGCCCTTTCAATTGCGGCGTCAGAATTGAACCGATGGGGCCAGGATAGACATGACCGTAGGCGTGGCCACCCAGCCGGGTGTAAATCGGACAATGGTTCAGACACGCCCCGCAGCGGATGCATTGCAGGGTGGTGCGGCGTTCGGGATCAGCGTAAATCCCGGAACGGCCATTGTCGAGGATCACCAGATGCACCTCGTGGGGACCATCCAGTTCTCCCGGACGGCGCGGCGAGGTGATCATGTTGAAATACGTGGTGATCGGTTGGCCGGTGGCCGATCCGGTCAACAGGCGCAGCAACGGCGGCACGTCCTGCAACTTCTCCACCACCTTCTCCAGACCCATCAGCGCAATATGCACCGGCGGCGCGGTGGTGCACATCCGACCATTGCCTTCATTCTCCACCAGGCACAGCGTCCCGGTCTCCGCCACCGCGAAATTGACCCCACTGATCCCGACCTCGCCGGTGCGAAATTTTTCTCGCAATTCCCCACGGGCGATAGCGTTTAACTCCTCCACCACCTCGGTATAGGGCGCATCAGGAATCTGCTCGTGAAACAGATGGGCGATCTGATCCTTATTCTTGTGGATCGCTGGCACAATGATGTGCGAGGGCGTTTCGCCATCCAGTTGAATGATGTACTCGCCCAGATCGGTTTCCAGTGCCTCGATACCCTGCGCCTCCAGGAAATGGTTGAGATGCATCTCCTCGGAAACCATCGATTTGCCCTTGATGGCCCGAGTCGCGCCATGCCGGCGGAGGATGTCCAGTACAATGGCGTTGGCGTCTGCCGTCGTTTCCGCCCAATGCACCTGAATACCGTTAGCTGTGCAACGCTGCTCCAGCCGCTCCAGCAACTCCGGCAACTGGCTTAACGCCCGGCGGCGGATGCTCTGGCCCAGGGTGCGGAGTTGTTCAAACGCCTCAGCATCGGCGAACAGAGCGCGACGACGCTGGCTCATGGTTGTCATCGCGCTGCGCAAGTTGCGGCGCAATTGCCCATCCTCCAGCGCTTTGGCGACATTGCGCTCAAAAATCGTGACATCCTCAGTTTTGGCCATGAGTGCGCTCCAAAATGAATTCAGCCAGATGCTGGGTGGGAATCTGCAAGCCGCGATAGCCGAGGGCGCCAGAGATGTTCAGCAGACAACCGCAGTCGGTGGACAGCACCCGCACCGCACCGGTCTGCACAATATCGTCGACCTTATCGTTGACCATGGCCGCGGAAATCGCCGGCTGTTTGACCGAGAACGTGCCGCCGAAGCCGCAGCATTCCCTTTCATTCTGCAATTCCACCAGCTCCACCCGCTCCAGTTGCCGCAACAAGGCTTTGGCGTAGGGAATGATGGCCATTTCCCGCAGCGCGTTGCAGGAGGAATGCCAGGTGACCTTGATCGGTTCGCCGCGATCCTCCAGTCGGACATTCAGCACCTTGATCAAAAACTCGCTGAGTTCATAAATCCGGCTGGAAAAGCGCAACGCCTCCTCTTCATCCGGCTGCCCGGCGAACAGTCGAGGATACTGATGCTTCAACATCCCGGCGCAGGAGCCGGACGGTGCGATGATGGGATAATCCTTGGCGAACGCCTTGATCTGATGGCGGGCGACCTTGCGGGCTTCATCGGGGAAGCCGGAGTTATAGGCCGGCTGGCCGCAGCAGGACTGCTCCGGGGGAAAGATGACCTGGACGCCCTCACGTTGCAGCAACTCAATACCGGCCAGTCCGGCCTGGGGAAAGCAGGCGTCAATGACGCAGGTGCCGAAGTAATAGACCTTCATGAGAACGCCCTCGCGGTTGGGTTCTTGACAGTCCCTTAAACTGTAGTCCAACTCTTGAGAATATCATCTAGATCGCCGGCTGAAACCACGCCAGTTGCGAATGCAATTTCACCACCTCGCCGACGATCAGCAACGCCGGCGAACGCACGCCTGCCAACTGTTCCGGCAAATCCGCCACTGTCCCGATGTACACCCGCTGGCCGGGCAACGTCCCCTGCTCCACCAGCGCCGCCGGCAGGTCTGCAGACACGCCATGTTCCTGCAACTGCTCGCAAATCGGGCGGATGCTCCTGAGTCCCATGTAGAACACCACGGTCTGTCGGGGCTGTGCTAAAACCGGCCAGTTCAGATCCAGCGTCCCATCCCGTAAATGCCCGGTCACAAAGACGCAACTCTGCGCATAATCCCGATGGGTCAAGGGAATGCCAGCGTAGGCCGCGCAACCCGCCGCCGCCGTGACGCCGGGCACGACCTGAAAGGGAATGCCCGCCGCCATCAGTGTCTGAATTTCTTCCCCACCCCGCCCGAAAATGAACGGATCGCCGCCTTTCAGTCGCAACACTCGCTTCCCCTGCCGGGCTAAATCGACGAGCAGTTGGTTAATATCTTCCTGCGGCAGGGTGTGATGATCCGGTTCCTTGCCGACGAAGATGCGCTCGGTCCGGGGTTCCAGCAGTTCTAGAATCTCCGGGCCGATCAGCCGATCATATACCGCCACATCGGCCTGTTTCATTAACCGCAACGCCTTCAAAGTCAGCAGTTCCGGATCGCCGGGGCCGGCGCCCACCAGATACACCTCGCCGACGCTCAATCCCTCCCGACCCCCCTTTTTCAAAGGGGGGAGTTCAATGCCGACCTGCTCACGACTATTCGTTGCCATGCAATGCCTCATTGCGGCGGGCCAGAAATTCCTGCATATCGTCATTCACCACTCGCGCATAAATCGCCTCAACCGGCAACCGCAGATCAATTGCAGCGAAATACGCTTCATCGCCTAGATAATAATGTTCCGATTGCCAGTGACGTTCCCTTCGACAGATTTCAACATCGACGAAATCCTGTTCAATCAGCACATATTCCTGAAGACTGGGCAAATTTTGATAAGCCAGACGCTTCAGAGCTTGATCCGTTCGGCGCGTTGATTTTGAGAGGACTTCCACGATAAGGATCGGTGATTCAGTGTAATACTCGTCTTCGGTTTTATCGTCACAAACCACGATCACATCCGGATAAAAAAAATCTTTTCCAACCTTGACCTTCATATCGGAGGAAAAAGGCTCGCACGGCGTATTTTCCAAATGATTACCAAATCTTCGAGAAACATTCCCGGCGATTCGGTCATGATTTTTGCTTGCTCCCACCATCGCATAGACATCGCCATTGATATATTCATGCCGGACAGTGCTGAGGCGTTCGCTTTCCAGATAATCCTGCTCACTAATAAAATTCCGCTGATAATTTAAAGCCATCGCTAAACTCTCCAGTTACCGCAAGCGCTCCGCCCGCACCCCGGCCAGCGCCAATTCCAAACGCCGCCACTCTGACTCCACGCCCGGCAAGCCAAAGCGCAATCCCGGCGGATCAGAAAAACCCCGTACCAGAATCCCGCGCCGCGCCAGGGCATCCTGCCAGAATTCCGCTTCCGGCAGAGGAACCCACTGAAACAACGCCGTCCCACCCGCCACGGGCAATCTCTGCCGTTTCAATAAATCCGCCAGCCGCCTTCCCGAACGATGCAGTTCAACCCGCATCCGCGCCTGCCCCTCCCGATCATTCAACGCCTGCGTCGCGACCCAGCGAGCCGGGCCGCTGACCGTCCACGGTCCCAGCGCCTCCCGCAACCGTTCCAACAGCGTAGGCTCCGCCAGCGCGAACCCCATCCGCGCCCCGGCCAGGCCGAAAAACTTGCCCAGCGAACGCAGTACAATCAATCCCGGCAACCCGATATAACTGGCCAGACTGTCCTCAGGCGTCGCATCCATAAACGCCTCATCCACCACCAGCCAGCCGCCGCGCGCCGCCAGTCGCGCCCGCCAGTCCAGCAGCGTCGCCTGATCAAAGCGCTGCCCGGCAGGATTATTAGGATGGATCAACACCAGCGCCTCCAGCCGATCCACCGCCCGGTTTAGCGCCTCGACGGCCAGCGCCTCCACCTCATGCCCGGCCCGCCGCCAAGCGTAAGCATGTTCCGCATAACCGGGATGCAGCACTCCCACCCGACCCTGCTCACGCAATAGTGGCAAGGCCTGAATCGCCGCCTGCGAACCGGCGACCGGCAACAAATATGGAGTCCCGTAGTAAGCTGCCGCCGCATCTTCCAGACCATCCCCCGCTTCCGGCAACCGTTGCCAGACTGTGGCGGGAATGGGCGGAACCGGCCAACCCTGGGGATTAATGCCGGTGGATACATCCAGCCAGTCGCTCAAGGGAATGCGGTAACGGGTCGCCGCCGCCCGTAACGCGCCGCCATGTTCAAGCAAGGATCAATCCCCCCAGGGCAATGACGCCCAACCACAACCACAACGTCCGTTGCGTCAATTGAACCGCCCGGCCAATATCCTCGGTGCGGGGCGCCAGTCCCTCGCCCAGCGCGGGACGATTCTGCCATGCGCCGTGATAGCAAGCGCGCCCACCGAGCGCCAGGCCCAGCGCTCCCGCTCCTGCGGCCATCACCGGCCCGGCGTTGGGGCTTTTCCAGCCCGGCGCCTGTTCCCGCCAGCAGCGCCAGGCCAGCGCCGGATTCATTCCCATGGCGACATAGCTCAAGGCGGTCAAGCGC
>Ga0209573_1005516_pt1 | contig 11341 bp, 5 predicted proteins | sample TNRBio252014_DNA_FD_185870 | JGI IMG/M metagenome (GOLD analysis project Ga0209573, IMG submission 185870) | Wastewater treatment Type I Accumulibacter community from EBPR Bioreactor in Madison, WI, USA - TNR Reactor_6/25/2014_ DNA (SPAdes)... | ecosystem: Engineered > Bioreactor > EBPR >...
TCGACCTGTGCGATGTTGCCGTCATCACCAATATCGGCATCGGCGACCATCTGGGCCTCAACTTCATTACCACGGTCGACGAGCTCGCCGTGGTCAAGCGCGTCATCGTCGAGAATGTCGCTCCCGATGGCAGCGCCGTCCTCAACGCCGCCGACCAGGTCGTCGTCGCAATGGCGCAGCATTGCCCCGGGCAGATCATTTTCTTCGCCCGCGACCGGATGAATCCGGTCCTCGCCACACACCGCGCACAGGGCAGGCGGGTCGTTCATGTCGAGCGCGACGCCATCGTCTGCGGCGAGGGGCGCAAGAAGCACCGCTTCCCGCTCGCCAACATCCCGCTGACCCGCAATGGCGCCATCGGCTTCCAGGTCGAGAACGCGATGGCGGCCATCGCCACCGGCTGGGCGCTGGGCATCGCGTGGGAAGTCATCGAACGCGCGCTGGCCGGCTTCGTGAACGACGCGCAGACCGCCCCCGGCCGCTTCAATGTCTTCGATTACCGGGGCGCCACCCTGATTGCCGACTACGGCCACAACCCGGACGCCATCCAGGCTCTCGTCGATGGCATCGCCAACATGCCGGCCAGGCGCCGTTCGGTGGTCATCAGCGGCGCCGGCGACCGCCGCGACGACGACATCCGCCAGCAGACCGAGATTCTCGGCGATGCCTTCGACGATGTGATCCTCTATCAGGATGCCTGTCAGCGCGGCCGTGCCGATGGAGAGGTCATCGCCCTGCTCCGCGATGGACTGGCGAACGCCCGCCGGACCCGGCAGATCGATGCCATCACCGGCGAATTCCTGGCCATCGACACCGCCCTCGCCCGCCTGGAGGCCGGCGACCTCTGCCTGATACTGATCGACCAGGTCGAGGAGGCGCTCGCCCACATCGCGGCCCGCATCGCCGAAGCCAGTTGAGTTCAGGCGCGCCCGTCGATCGACTCCCGACAAGGAAGCCCGGCATTGCCGGGCTTCTTGCTTTCCGCCGCACGAGTGCGGAAATGACGTCGGCCTGGCACTTCGACTCGGTCGGCGATGCGCCGGTTAGCAGCTATTCAACCCTTGGCGGCCATCAGTGGCCGTTTTCGTTGTCGGCGATAGACAGCACCCGACCCTAACCTGACATTGCAGCCACTCGCAGCTACGGCAGCAAACGCCTCACTGCCGCCGTTCACTAGTTGCTGGCTGGTCGGCTCTACCCGACCCAAAGGAGCCGGTCGTCAAGCGTTGAAGCTGTCGTTCGTCTACTCAGAAACTGTTGGTCATTGCCGGAGACGCGTGCGGCGTGCGTGCAGCGCCAACGTTCGGCGGCAGTGGGCTATAATTGCAAATAGCATGCCGTCGCCAGCGTCTTGTTCGACCATCAGCAAATTTCGCTGCATCAAGTTACAGGGAAACTCGGACGCTGCTTGCGATTGCCGGGAGCAGAGTTGAATCTCGGCTCACGGGAAGAAACAATATGCATATGTTCAACAGCCCCAAGGAGGCTCCAATGTCGATTCTCGAAACCTTATGCGATGTAGTCCAAGGGGCAGTACAAGGCGCGGTCGCGACGGGTGCGGTCCTCGGATCCGCCGCCGCTCGCTTCCCAGTACTTGCGCCGGTAGTGATCCCTGGCACTGTAGTAGGCGCCGTGGTCGGCGCGGCCGATAGCATCATTCAGTCGCTGGATCCGAAGTGATGGATCGCAAGCGGGGAACAACTATGAAAAGTAGTCTCGAGCCAGGCATGCACCTGCTGAACGGCCGATATCGCCTCGTCCGGCGGCTCGACCGATTGGCGGACTCGGACCAAGAGAGTGAAACCTGGGAAGCGAGAGATGAGGACGAGACGCCTTTCCTTCTCAAGGCGTGGCTAACCGATGTGGAGCCAAACTTGGTGCTGCGTGCGCTCTGGGACCGTGAACTGCGCGTTCTTTACAGAGCGTCCAGTTCAGCCGGTGCGGACACCTGCCTGCTTGTTGTTCGGGAGGCTCAACTTGATCGCCAAATCGGTGCGTTCGTGTTGGTTTCGGAAGGCCCTGGTTATGACACTCTTGCAAGCGCACTGGGTGACCGACAGTCCAGTCCGTGGCTAATGACTTCGACCCTCAGGCAACGCGATCGCCGGGCCTCGCTCTGGAAAGGGCTGCGGAGAGTCGCCGTCGCGATCCGGACGCTGCATCGACAACAAATCATGCATCGCGCAATCGGCCCAGAGCGCGTCTTTCTCGATCTCGAAGACGGCCCGTCTAGTATGCGCCTTGGTTCCTACGAGTGGAGTGTCCGAGTGGGCGCCACGATGGAGCAACCGCCCGCAGTCAGCTGGTCAACGCCTCCCGAGATTCTGGCAGACAAAGGGGGCTACACGTTTGACGCCGACTGGTATGGTTTCGGCATGCTCGTCGCTCGCTGTTTGGTTGCCGCAGAGGGTTGGAGTGACCGCGAGCCGGAAGAGCGCCGAAAACTGGTGTTTGACACGCTCGGCTCTTCGTCGATTCTGACCGGCAAGGAGCGTGACCTGGTGCGCCGGTTGATCGACCAGGACCCGCGAGCACGCTTGACATATGCTGAAGAAATCTTGCGGCACATGGATGAGTTGATCATCGGCCTTGCCGTATCCCAAGGCAACGAATCGAGACCGCTGAACCTGGTTATCGCGGCGACAAATACAAAGCTCATCGAGGCGCTCATGGAGGTCGGATACGTACCCGACCAAGCCAAGCCCGACGCGCCTTACAGCCCTCGTGATCCGGCCCATGTCGGCTCGCTCAGGGAGTTCGTTCGAACTGACTTGCAGGGGGGCTTGGTCTACGGATTGTCCCAGTCAGACCGTTGCGTTGTTCGCGGGAAGCGAACTTCATTGCTGCTTCGTCCCTACCGTGCCGATCGGCAGGAGGAGGCCAGTTGGGACTTCGCTCATGTCAGCCATGCGGTCTCTCTGTCCGCCGACGAAGTCAACTTCAGGCCGCTGCAGCTTGGACCTACCGAGATCAACGTGATGACGCCAAGAGAAGTCGGCGGTGCGCGTGCGAAGTGTGTGCGGTCGTGGGAGGGATTTATACCGCGCGCAGAAGAGGCAACAACGCCCTCTAGCACACTGGCGCGCTTCCAGGACTTCTTGCGCTGTACCAACCAGCTCGACCTCTTGATGAGGGACGCAGAAGTTACAGCCTACGAGGTTGTGCGGCAGCGAGTTACAGATGACCGTCGTGAGGTTGTAGAGATCCTTGAGTGCGTGAGACCGCGTGCCCAGCTAGCGTTTTGCCGGATTGATGGCGGCATGATTGAAATCCTGCAGCGCGAGATCGATATGAGGAAGCCGAACTGGCGCCGGGTGATCCTGACCAAGGACGACTCATTGCAAATCCAGATTGACCCCTCAAGGGACTATTGGGAGATCGATACCGAGTTCGATATGGCGGTCGGAACGGTGCGATTGAGCCGGACCGTGATGGAAGGGCAAGTACCGCTCGCGAAGCAGGGGTTTCTGCGAACGTACGGCCACTACGCGGCGGTGATGCTGGTTCGACGCCGAACCGAGGCGATAGATCGCCTCCAAGAGCACTCCTACGTCCTGCGTGCGCTGGCAGAACCTGGACAGGTCTATATGGACACCCAGATCAACGATTTGCCGGCTGAACTGGATCCTGCGGCCGTGGACCAGAGCAAGTCGGCCACAATTATGGACAGCCTGCGTGTGCGGCCAATGTACGCGCTACAGGGGCCGCCCGGGACTGGCAAGACGACACTGGTCGCCCACTTGCTTCGTCAGATTCTGGCCGACGATCCTGTAGCGCAGATTCTCGTTACAGCGCAAGCGCATGGGGCGGTGGATGTTTTGCGTCGCACGGTAAGAGAAAAGGTCTTCGGCAGCACGCCGGAAGAGGAATTGCCGTTGGCGGTGCGGCTGGGCCAAGGAGAGAAGGATGAGCGTCCACAAGACGTCGAGGGCTCAGTAGCAAATGTCACCGCCGACCTGCTTCGGCGCGTTAGCGCAAGGCTGGAGCAAGGCACTGGACAGTCGGCGTGCCAGCGCCGATGGCACGAACTCGCTCGGCAGCTGGCAGAACTTGCTAATGGCACAAGCGCGCCGAAGCAAGCAGAGCGGTCAGTTCAGGGCGAACGCGACTTGGCCGACTTTCAAGAGCTCGTCAAACGCAGCGCCAGCATCACATACTGCACAACGAGCGCCGGGGACTTGAAAGACCTGGCTGACAGCAACCGGAGCTTCGACTGGAGCATCGTTGAGGAGGCTGGTCGCTCGCACGGCTTCGATCTGGCCTTGCCGCTCCAAGTTGGCCACCGTTGGCTGCTGCTTGGGGACCAAGCCCAATTGCCGCCCTATCGTATCAACGACTATGCCGAAGGGATCGATCAGCTTAATCAAGCTGTAGAGGCACTGTCGGGCCTCACGAGCCAGCAACTGGTAGATCGGGACTGGCTCGCGCGTTGGTCTCGGCAGTTGGCGCAAGATCAAGCGGACTTTCAAGAGTTCTGCAAGACTTGGTTGCGAACCTTCGGCACGTTGTTCAACCAGCTCAAGGAGGGCATCTTCGGAACGGAGCGCATGACCTTGCGGGAACCGGTCGGCGCAGCGACGGGTCGTCTTTCGATCCAATATCGGATGCACCCGACGATCGGGACGTTGATCTCGAAGGCCTTCTACCCGGAATTCGGTGGCATCGACAACGGTACCGCCGGGGCAGATGGGAAGCCCCTGCCTCGCATCCTTCACACAATCGATTCCCCGTTCAAATTACTTGGCAAGGCGATTCTCTGGATAGACACACCATGGTGTCAGCAGGATCCAAGAGCTGAGGAGTTGGGGCCAAAGCAGAGGCGGCCACGCTTCGAGAATCCACGCGAAGCGGATCTCGTCGCAAGGTTCCTAGATGTGATCGACCGGACGCGAGGCGAAAAGGGTGACGTCGCCGTGCTTGCGCCGTATACCGCACAGGTCCGCCTGCTGAACCGGAAACTTGAGGGCGTCGCAGCCGCAAGCGGCTTACGCTTCCGTCAGAGCATCGGGCGCCAGCCCAACGAGTCCGCGGATAAGCGTTGGGCACATACCGTTGACTCATTCCAGGGTAATGAGGCGGACATCGTAATTGTGAGCATGGTTCGGAATAACACAGAGTTGCCGGGCCAAGGGCTCGGATTCATGGCCGATGACGCATCCCGATTCAACGTGCTGCTTTCGCGTGCACAAAAACTGCTGGTTATTGTGGGGAGTTGGGATTTCTTTGCCTACCAACTTGCGAACGTACCTAGAGACAATCGTTTCCACGAGCTATGGGCGATGCGCACAGCCATTGATGAAATCGCGCTGGCAACGAGCGAAGGGCGCGCGGCTCGCGTTTCGGAATCAGAGCTTGCCAGACTGCTGGGAGAGACCAATGTCAATTGAGCGGACTATTCTCATACCCATCGATCGATATCGTGTGGACTACGAGATCGGCTATGGGACACCGTTCAGTAGCTTCGATCTCATCGTGCTCGGGGCAATCGCGGAGGACCAAGGGCGAGGCATCAATGACCTCGCCCGCATCTTGTGTTTGCCGCAGCGTGTACTGGTCGAATCAATCGTGTCGCTCACTCGTGTCGGTTGGATTGCGGTGGCCAGCAGCGACAAGGAGTTCGAGGTAACGCGCGCCGGCCGGATTGCTATCGAGTCCGGCGACCCTCCTAGGCCGGAGCAGATTGAAGCTCGGCAGGACAGTGTAGTGATGGATCGGCTGACAGGACAGTTAGCGACGTTGCGGGATGTCAGTTACTGGACGACCAAGCGTCTAAAGGATACCAAGATTGAAGGGCGTTCCATCTGGGAACATGCTGAACGGCTAGAGCGCAACCCACGCCTGCCGTTGTTGGATGCCGGCCGCGTCAAGCCGCTGTTGCGCAGAGGAGGCGAGCACAGCGGATGGATTCGCTGGATCGCTGATCCTATCCCGCAGTTGGAGGCTTGGCTTAAAGTGGACATTGGGCCCGGAGGGAGAATCATTGGCATGCCGGACGCGTGGCGTGCGGCGCTTGAGCCCAGGCTCTCTGAACAGTTTGGCCTGCCAGGACAGGGTAAGCAAGCCCCCCGGGAGTATCGCGGAACGGAGGCCGACACGGAGTCAGCACGGTCTTGGTCGATCACATCGCCAGAACAATTGGCCCTGCTCAAAAGCGGAGCAGAGCATTTGGCTGCTCTTCAGTTGGCATTCGGCAAAGCCAAATCGCAGTTGTTGGTTGCATCAGCCTTCGCGAGTGCGGACGTCATCGAAAAGGATCTCCAACCGCTAGTTGTCGCAGCGGTCGGACGCGGAGTTCGTGTCGATCTCATGTGGGGCTACTCGAAGGGGCTTGGCGGAGACGAAAAAACTGTTCGGGCTCTGAAGTCCATCCGCGCCGCCTGCAGCAACGGACACCTTCTTCGCTTCAATGAGTTGCCGTCAGGCTCGCACGCAAAGCTGCTCCTTTGGGATGACCCTATGGAAGGCTTCCGCACTTGCGTAGGCTCGAACAACTGGCTGTCCGTCGCACAGGCAGACTACGGGGAAAATCATTTCGAAGTGTCCGCAGAGGTTCGACATTGTGGAATCGCATCCGACTTGTGCACAACCGTCGCTGGTCTGTGGTCAAGGACGGATGCCGCGCTTGCCGGTGCGTCCGACATTTGGCATCGCACGGCCGGCGACCTGGAGCGGCAGATAATTGGCAGAGATAACGTATCGAGGGGCGACGGCTGCAGCGAAGCCGTCGATTTGAACTCGGCGAGGCACCCGATTCTTTCAGTTGTGCACGACCTGGAGCACGAAAAGACTATTCGCAATCTGCTGCTCGGAACTTCCCAGCGACTTGGCATTGCCTCGCACAAACTCGGGCCCAAGGCGCCGGTCCGGCTAGCAAGCGTCCAGTACTGGCCGCAGGCCTCTCGTGACGCGACGCGACTGCAAGTTGTTGTAGGTAGTCGTCCGGAGAACGATGATGCGCTCAGGGAGGCTTCTGAACTCGTACACCGCGCGGGTGGCAATCTCAAGATACGACCCGGTGTTCACGCCAAACTAGTGGTCGCCGACGATGCGGTTCTCGTAAGCAGTTTTAATCCGCTTTCAGCCGATCCGTTTGGCACTGCGGAGAATGCTCGTGAGGTAGGCGTACTCATTCGTAGTAAGGACATTGCTGACGCAGCCTGGGCTTGGATCGATGAGCAGGTGAAGGGGGCCGATGCTTGAACTCCCGCGCACACTCGTGGTGGACAATGACCGAGAGTTCATACTGGATTTGTCCCAATGCCTTGCGCGCCGGTCGCCAGAGATGGCGGTGCTGAAGGTTGCGACGCTCGACGGTGCGGTTCGTGAGCTCGTGGACTTCAGACCGCACATCGTCTTCCTTAACTGGAAGCTCCGCGCGCAACGTGATCTTGCGATGGGCCTGCTGCGGACGATGTCTGACTTAATGGAGCGGGAACATGCCGCTGCATACAGGCATCCGTTTTTCGTCCATCGGAATTGGACGCATGAGGACAGAGAGTCTTGGGAGTCGCTACAGGAAGTGACCGATAGCTTGGACAATCCGTTCAAAGGGTTGCGTGAGAACGAACCTCTCGAACCCTTGATCGACGCCCTATACGAGAGGCGGATTCAGTACAGACGAGTGCTTAAGTTGAACAGCACCTTCATTCCAGTCGGGCAGTGCGCATACATTCGAATATCGGACCCCGGCGGCATCAATTTTTGGGATGTCGGTCGGGGCTGCGAAGTTACCCTTGATCGACATCGGAAGGACAACTTCCAGGCAATCTCAGAATATCTTGTGTCGTCGATGAGCGTTGGCTACCCGTTGCCCGGAATCCGGTCCTTGTTCGTAAAGGCCAATGAGCGGAACCAATGGGTCAATCTTGCCTTTGCAAAGCGCATCGAACGCGACACCAAGGCTGCGCTGGTGTTCGTCATGGCTGGTGGAGCGGGCCAGGTGGCATTGACTGATCGCGCTGCACAGGCGGTTGCTCGGACGCTTGAGTACTTGAAGCAGCAGGGCTGCTGGTGTCATCTCGAGCATCTCAAACTGCCAGCTTAGACTATGGCGACGCGTCGTGAAACTCGCTGCTCTCCATCGGCAATTGGGCCACTGGGTCGGTTGCAACACGCCAAGTTTTTTCTGTTGTGTCACGTTCGGTCACCGCGGCGAGGCTGAGAGTGCTCTGACGCCGCTTCCTTCCTCTCGCCTTCTAGCTCGACATACCCAGCATGAGGGCTTCACTGCCAAAATCTCAGGCTGGTAAAGCTGGCGTGCCTCAGAATCTCGGAGACTCCCGGCAAATATAGTTGGGTCGCTGCCAGCCCCTCATGGCACCTTCGATGATCGGCTCATTGCCGTTTGGTCTGGATGAAGGGCCGCTTTGCGATTGCACGTTGACCGTCCGCTCTTGGCCGACTGCCGAAATAATGGCGCCATCGCGCCAATTGCGGCAGTAGGCTCGTTGCCGACATAGACTTTCGGCAGGCCAGTGACAGCAGTTGGCCGACATCGGACATATTCGGCTCTCGATGCGACTGTCCGCTCCGGCCAACGAGTTGCCGGCGAAGAATCCTAGCCAGCGCCGGGTTCGCTCCATTACCTGCCTTTGGATGGCTCACGGCACGACTGGCCGCAGAGGGGTCGTAAGCCGCCGTTCCGCGTGACCCGATCAGCCGACCCACCGCAAGGCGGATGGTTAAATTTGACCGTCTTTTCGGCGTCGACCGTAGCAGTGCGGCACGGAAGCGATCGACCGTGCGCTCAGTCGCCGAGCCCGTATTCCTTGATCAGGCGGTAGATGTTGCGCTCGCTGATCCCGAGGACGGCGGCGGCGCGGGCACGGTTCCCGCTGTAACGCAGCAGCGTGCGGCGCAGGTAGTCCTTCTCGATCTCGTCCAGGCCGGGCTCGTGATCGAATGCGAGTACGACCGCATCGGAGCGGCGGGCAACCAGCGGACCGAAATGCTCGGCGCGGATGCGTCGGTCACGGCCGGCCAGAATGACCGCGCGCTCGACGAGGTTGCGCAACTCGCGCACGTTGCCCGGCCAGTCGTAGGCAGTCAGCAGCTTGAGCGCGTCGGCGGTCAGTTCGCGCTCGATGCCGCGCGCGAAACGCTGCAGGAAGTGCTCGGCGAGCAGCGGAATGTCCTCGCGCCGCTCACGTAGCGGCGGCACGCGAATCACAAAGCTGGCCAGACGGAAATAAAGGTCGCTGCGAAAGCTTCCGGCCTCGCTCATCTCCCCAAGTTCACGGTTGCTGGCGACGACAAAGCGCACGTCCGCCCGCAATGTCCGGGTGCCGCCCAAGCGGCGGAAGGTATTGGTTTCCAGCACGCGCAGCAGCTTTGCCTGAATCGCCGGGCTGGCTTCACCAATTTCATCGAGAAACAGCGTGCTCCCCTCCGCCTCTTCGATCAGGCCCTTCTTCTGCCGGTCGGCTCCGGTAAAGGCGCCGCGCTCATGGCCGAAGATTTCGGATTCGAACAGGGTTTCCTGCAATGTTCCGCCGTCGACCGTAACCATCTCGCGAGCGTATCGGGCACTGCCGCGATGCAGAGCCTGGGCGACCATTTCCTTCCCGGTGCCGGATTCGCCCTGGATCAACACCGTTGCATCGGTCGGCGCGACGGCCGCGATCAGGTCGAGGACTTCGTGCATGGCGCGCGAATTGCCGACCAGCGGACCCGGTCGCCGGGATTCCAGTTGCCGCCGGTAGAACGCATTGCGACTGCGCAGTTCCGCCCTGTCGAGCTCGCGGCGGATGATGATCTCCAGTTCATCGAGCCCGACCGGCTTGGTCAGATACTCGACGGCCCCGGCCTGGATCAGGCTCACCGCGTTGCGAATCGAACCGTAACCGGTCAGGACGACGACCGGATACTGGGCGGAAAGCGTTTCCACCAGCTTCGGCGTGTCGGCATCCGGCAATTTGAGATCGAGAAAGATCAGGTCCGGCTCGGTCTCCAGAAGCCTCTCCGAGGCCTCCTTCCAGTTGAGCGCACCCATGCAATCCAGCCCGAGGTCGGCAATCTGCTCGACCAGAAGCTGATTGAAGACGCGGTCATCATCGACCACCAGAACCTGTTTTTTCATTTCACGAATTTCCCACCCAGGGCAGGCCCACCCTGAACACGGCGCCCTGCCCGGGAACGCTCGCCACCTCGATGGTGCCGGCATAGCGCTCGACGATGGTCTTGCAGATGGTCAGACCGAGCCCCGTCCCGCCCTCGCCGTCGGCCCGATGGCTGAAAAATGGATCGAAAATGCGCTCGATCCGCTCGGCGGAGATTCCCTTGCCGGTATCGCGCACCTCGATCACCGCCGAACTGCCCTCGCCATAAGTCCGGACGGTCAGGCTTCCTCCCTGCGGCATCGCATGGTGGGCATTCTGGGCCAGGTTGAGCACCAGCATGCGCAGGTCGCTATCATCGGCCAGAACGCGCAGGTCGTTCGCGCCCAGTTCCAGATGCTGGGCGATACCGTGGCTCTGTGCGTCGAAATCGAGCAGTTGCAGCGTGTCGCTCACCGCCCGGTTGAGCGGGACGATCTGCGGCTGCTGCTGCGGCAGGCGGGAAAGCAGCAGCAGGCGCTGGGTGACTCCGGTACACCGGTCGATTTCCGCGTTCATCATTTCCAGGTAGCTGCAGACGCGTTCCCGATCGCCACTTCCCTGGCGGAAACCGCGCAACAGGCCGTCGACGGCAAGGCGCATCGAACCCAGCGGATTGTGAATTTCGTGGGCGATGCCCGCTGCCAGCAGACCGAGTTCGGACAGGCGCTGTTCCTGGGACAGGCGCGCGGCATCCGAAAGGTCGCTGCTCGATTCGACGATCAGCCTTTCGCTGCCCGCCCGGCCCGAACGCTCGACCAGAACGGCGTGCACCTCGACCGGGAACTCGCGGCCATCGGCGAAGCGATGCCGATGCCGGCACTTCAGCGACTGCCCCGGCTCCCGCAATTCGACCGCCGGGCAGATCAGCAGCGTCGGCGGGCACGGCCGGTCGCGGCCATGGCTGGAAACATGGCAGAGCTGACCGACCGCGGCCTCTTCGCTCACCCCGAGTTGCCGGCAGTAGGCCCGATTGACCGCGAGAATGCGCAGGTCCGACTGGCGGATGACGCGCACGCCGTCCGGCAGTCCGTCGAGCAATTCCTGGAGATAGCGCTGCTGTTCTTCGGCCCCATCGATCTGCTCGACCAGACGATCGGCCATGCGATTGAAGCTGACGGCAAGGCGACCGGGTTCGTCGCCGGCCAGCACGGCCGCGCGGACGGCGAGATTGCCGGACGTCAGTTGCCGGGCGGTGTCATCGAGCTCGCGCAGCGGTTCGACCACGCGCAGGCGCACCGTGCGCC
>Ga0209573_1005519_pt1 | contig 11337 bp, 10 predicted proteins | sample TNRBio252014_DNA_FD_185870 | JGI IMG/M metagenome (GOLD analysis project Ga0209573, IMG submission 185870) | Wastewater treatment Type I Accumulibacter community from EBPR Bioreactor in Madison, WI, USA - TNR Reactor_6/25/2014_ DNA (SPAdes)... | ecosystem: Engineered > Bioreactor > EBPR >...
CGGACGGCGGAGATGGCGCGCGGCCAGAACGGCGCCGAGGCGATGCCCCAGGTCCGCTGGAAGACATCCGGGAGGACGAGCATCGCCATGTCGCAGCGGACGCCGTCGCACTGCGTCGCAACCCGCTTGAGCTCGCCGAGCATCGCCTCCTGCAGGGCGGGGTTGCCGTAGTTGAGCTGGAACGTGTCGGGCCAGCCGTCGAAATAGGGGTCGCGGCCGTAGGCGAGGACGCGCCCTCCCGTCCTCGTCGCCGCCCGGGCCCAGTTCTGCGGCTGGTGGGCGAGGAGCTCCTCGTTGCCGGCCACGAACCAGTCCGGGTGCTCGGCCACCCAGGGGTGGTCGGGCGCCATGTGGTTCGGGACGAAGTCGAGGATGAGCCGGAGCCCGCGCTCTCGAAGGCGCCCGCGGAGGCGGGCGAGCGCCGCGTCCCCGCCGAAGTCCTCATGCACCCGGTAGTCGCGGATCGCGAAACACGACCCGCAGACGTCGGACTCGCGGAAGTCGGGGAGGACGCGGCGGTACTCGGCCCGCCAGCCTTCGTTCGAGGCCGACACGCGCCGTGCCGCTTCTCCCGTCTGCCAGACCCCGAGGAGCCAGACGAGATCGAAGCCATCCGCCGCGAGACGGTCGAGCTCGGCGTCCGGAACGTCGTCGAGAGTCGCCGGCCGGCCGAGCTCGGTCGAGAGCTCCGACAGCCGGACCCGCGTGTTCACCTGAAAGAGCGACGGGTAACGCGGGCCGGCCATCTCGTGCCTCCTACTCGCCGTGCACCTGCTCGCGGACGAGCCGCGCGGCGAGGCCGTCCTTCGCCGTGATCAGGATGTCCTTCCCTGTGACGCGCCCGAAAAGGTCCATGAGCGGGGCGATGCAGCCCGTCCAGCCGGTCTGGTGGCTGGCGCCGAGACCGGCCCCGTTGTCGCCGTGGAAGTACTCGTAGAAGAGAATCAGGTCGCGCCAGTGCGGGTCCTCCTGGAACTTCGCGGTCCCGCCGTAGACCGGGCGCTTGCCGCTTGCGTCGCGCAGGAACATCGCCGAGAGCCGGCGGGTGATCTCCTGCGCCACCTCGAAGAGGTTCATCCTGTTTCCCGAGCCCGTGGGGCACTCTACGGTGAGGTCGGCTCCATAGAAGGCGTAGAGGTTCAGGAGCCCGCGGACGATCAGGACGTTCACCGGCATCCAGACCGGTCCGCGCCAGTTCGAGTTGCCGCCGAACATCCCGTTGTCCGACTCGGCCGGGAGGTACGAGACGACGTGGGCCTGCCCTTCGACGTGGAAGACGAACGGATGCCTCTCGTGGAACTTCGAGAGCGACCGGATGCCGAAAGGCCCCAGGAACTCGTTCTCGTCGAGGAGGTACGCGAGGACGCGCTCGAGCTTCTTCTTGTTGAGGACGGAGAGGAGCCGGCGCCCGCCGTACCCGATGTACCCCTCCTCGGTCGGGGCGATGTGCGAGAAGACGTCCGGGTGCCGCTGGCGGAAGAGCGCGATCAGCTCCCGGAGCTTGGGCATTCGCTCCAGCGACTCGCCCTCGAAGACCGTGGCGGCGCAGAGCGGGAGGAGGCCGACCATCGAACGGACCTTCAGGCGCGTCGCACCGCCGTTCGGGAGCCTGAGGACGTCGTAGAAGAAGCCGTCCGCCTCGTCCCACATCTCATCGTGGTGCTCGCCGATCCGGTCCATCGCGTAGGCGATCCACGCGAAGTGCTGGAGGTACTTGAAGGCGACCTCCTCGTAGGCCGGGTCGTCCTCGGCCAGGATCGTCGCGATGTCGAGCATGTTCTGGCAGTAGAAGGCCATCCATGCCGTCCCGTCGGCCTGCTCGAGGGTGCCCCCGGTCGGGAGCTGCGCGCTCCGGTCGAAAACGCCGATGTTGTCGAGGCCGAGGAAGCCTCCCGCGAAGACGTTCTTCCCCGAAGGGTCCTTGCGGTTCACCCACCAGTTGAAGTTCAGCTGCAGCCCCTGGAAGGCGCGCTCGAGGAACTTGCGGTCCGCCCGGCCGAGGTTCTTCTCGTACTTGTAGAGGTAGAGCGTCGCCCAGGCGTGGACGGGCGGGTTCACATCGCCGAAGTTCCACTCGTAGGCCGGGATCTGCCCGTTCGGGTGGAAGTAGAGGCTCCGGAGCATCAGGAGGAGCTGGTCCTTGGCGAAGTCGAAGTCGACGAGCGAGAGGGCCACCGTGTGGAACGCGAGGTCCCACGCCGCGTACCAGGGGTACTCCCACTTGTCGGGCATCGAGATGATGTCGCCGTTGAACATGTGGAACCAGTCGGAATTCCGCGCGTCGCGGGCCTTCGCGCCGAGGAGCGGGTGCGCCTCGTGCTCCTTCAGCCAGCGGTCGACGTCGTAGAGGTAGAACTGCTTGCCCCAGAGCATCCCTGCTATTGCCTGCCGGTGGACCCGTCTCTGGTCCTCCGTGAGGGAGTGAGGGGTGATCCGCCCGAAGAACTCGTCGGCGTCGGTGTGGCGCGCAGCGAAGGAGGCTTCGAAGCCCGGGCCGAAGGGGACGGCCGGCCTCTTCGCCGAGAGGCGCAGCCGGACGACGGAGCTCCCGCCCGCCGGGACGTCGAGGACGAAGTGGACCGCAGCCTTCGTCCCGATCCTCGCCGGGTTCACGGCGTCCTTCTTCCCGTCGACGACGTACTGGTGGAACGAGTCCTTCACGTAGGGCGAAGGGTTCAGCTGCCCCCAGAGCCGATGGACGTTCGTCTCGTTCTCGGTGAAGAGAAGCTCGGGGTACCCGTCGCACGAGAGCGTCATGTCGCCGAGCTCGGGGTGCGAGGCGAGGATCGTGCCCCCCTCGGCGCGCAGGGACGGCTTCGGCTCGCCCTCGCCCCAGCTCCAGGTGTTGCGGAACCAGAGCGTCGGGAGGAGGTGGAGCCGCGCCGCCTCGGGACCGCGGTTGCAGACGGTGATCCTGACGAGGACGTCCTCCGGGCTCTCCTTGGCGTACTCGACGAAGACGTCGTGGTACCGGTCGCCCTCGAAGGCGCCGGTGTCGAGAAGCTCGTACTCGAATTCCTTCCGCGACCGCCCGCGGTTCGTCTCGAGGAGGTCCCGGTAGGGGTATTCCCCCTGCGGGTACTTGTAGAGGTACTTCATGTACGAATGCGTCGGCGTCGAGTCGACGTAGAAGTAGTACTCCTTGACGTCCTCGCCGTGGTTCGACTCGCTGTTCGTGAGGCCGAACATCCGCTCCTTCAGGATCGGGTCCTTCCCGTTCCAGAGCGCGAGCGCGAAGCAGAGACGCTGCTCGTCGTCGCTGATCCCGCCGAGGCCGTCCTCGCCCCACCGGTAGGTGCGCGAGCGCGACTGGTCGTGCGTGAAATAGTCCCAGGCGTTGCCGTCGGGGCTGTAGTCCTCGCGGACGGTTCCCCACTGGCGCTCGGAGAGATACGGCCCCCACTTCTTCCAGGGGACCCCCGCTTCCCGCGCCTCGTTGAGGCGCTTTTGCTCGGCGCAGTCGACGAAGGGAGTTGGCTGAGGGTTCTCGGGCATGACGGCCTCCTGCAAGTGCGCCTTCCGGCAGCGTGGTTGCGCTTTTCTTCGATTCTCCCCCGATCGGGCGTTCCCGGCGACCAGTTCAGGAGTACCTCTTGGGGCATAAACCTCGGACAGCTCCTCTGCGGTCCGCTTCTGCCGTTTTCCGACAATTGACACCGCTGGAGGAACGGCTCCAGACTGCCCGCCGTCGAGGATGACAATCGTGCGAAAGATCGCGCCGCTCCTGCTGCTGATGCCCGGGCTTCTCCTTGCGGACGAGGTGTTTCTCGAGGGTGGAGGCAAGTTCACCGGCCGGATCACCGAACAGACCGAGGACAGGATCACGGTGGACATCGGAGACGGTTCGGTGGGCTTTTCGATGGAACGGGTCGAACGCATCGTCAAGGGAAAGTCGGCCCTGGACGAGTACGACGCGCAGGCGGGCAAGCTGACCCCGCAGGATGTCGAAGGCTGGCGCGGCCTGGCCCGGTGGGCGACGACGAAGGGGCTTTCGAGGCAGTCGCGACTGGCCTGGGAGAAGGTCCTGGCGGTGGCGCCCGAGGACGCGGAGGCGAGACGGGCGCTGGGGTTCGTTCAGCTCGACGGCCGCTGGCTCACCGAGGAGGAGAGCTTCCGTGCCCGGGGCTTCGTGGAGTACGAAGGCGAGTGGATGACGCCCGCCGAGGTGCAGGTGGCGCAGTCCACGGCGGCGGCGGAGCAGGCGCGCCGGGATGCCGAGAGGCGGGCGATGGACGCCGAAGCCGCTGCCTCCGAGGCCGAGCACCGGGCCGAAGAGGCCGAGAAGCGCGCCCAGCAGGCTCAGCAGGGACAGCTGGACAACAATCCCGTCTACTGGGGTGGGTTCGGCTACGGCCCGACGACCTGGCCTTCCCCTCCGATCGACCGGCCGCCTGTCGAACGTCCACCGGTCCAACGGCCGGCGAATACCTGGTCGGGGCCGCCTCCGGCCGGAGGTCTGGAATGAGCACGAACGTCCTGCCTCGACGCGGGCATTCGATGGCGGTCCTGTTCGTCGCGGCCCTGCTCGCCGCGCCCCGAGCCATCGCCTCACCCCCTGTCCCAGCTGCGCCAGCGACGCTGGCCGCACCGTCCCCGACCGTCGACGAGATCGTCGCGGGCTACGTCGCGGCCCGGGGAGGAATCAAGAAGCTCAGGTCCCTCCAGACGCTTCGCCAGGAGGGGCGCGTCAACGCGGGGGCGGGACGCGACGGCCTCGTGACACGCGAGATCAAGCGTGGGGGACGGATTCGATTCGAGTTCACCGTCCAGGGCGTCACGGGCGTCTTCGCCTCGGACGGCCGAACCGGCTGGAAGGTCGACCCGTTCGGCGGCGAGATGGGCCCCAGGCCACTCGCCGACGAGGTCGTGATGGAAGCGGCTGACCAGGCCGACATCGACGGGCCTCTCGTCGACTGGAAGCGCAAGGGGCACCAGGTGGCGCTGGCCGGCCGCGAAGCCGTCGAAGGCCGCGAGACCTACAAGCTGAAGCTCACCCTCAGGCACGGCGGGGTGCTCTTCGCGTACCTCGACGTGAAGTCCATGTACCTCGTCCGGACCGAATCGACCCGGCAGGTGCGCGGGAGGCCGGTCCGGGTCGAGACGACCTTCGGCGACTACAAGGAAACGAAGGGGATCCTCTTTCCCCGCCTCGTCGAGGTGAGGGCCGCCGGCCGGCCGCAGGTGCTCCGGGTTGTCGTGGACACGGTCGAGGTGAACCCGCCCCTGAGCGAGGCGCGCTTCGCACCGCCGGCGGTGGCGAAGGACTGACAGGCCGGGGCGCGATGCGCCCGCTTCCGCTCAGCCTCTCTCGACGCGGACCGAGACGCCCGACAGCTGGACCTGGTGGATGATGATGGCGACGTTCGGGAACTTCTTGTTCCCCTTGGAAATTCTGACCTCGTTGCCGCTCAGCTTGACCTTGTAGTCCGCGCCGAGGGCGATGGAGACCTCGCGGTGGATCTGCTCGGCGATCTTCTTCTCCTTCTCCTTGGCGAGGATGTTCACCGACACGAGCCTGGCGGTTCGGCCATCCGGCTCGACCACGAGTTGGATGTTCCCGGCGTACTCGGCCTTGCCGTCCACGACGATGTTCACCTTCTCGTAGAGGATCCTGGGCGGGGTCGAGGCAGCGGGGGCCGGCGGCGCCGCCGGAGCCTCCGGTGCGGCCGCCGGAGCCGGCGCGGGAGCCGGGGCCGCGGGATCCTGTGCCCACAGAGCTCCCGGCGCGGAGAGCAGAGAGACGGCGAGCAGGGTCAGTATCGATTTCATTGCTCCTCCAATCCCCACATTCTAGTTCGGCCCGAGAGGTCCTTTGCTCCACTCCTCTCTGACCCTTCGAGGCCCGTGGCTGCTCGTCGCCGGTCGAGGCTCGTCCTCATGCCCCTTCGGGCAGTCCGCACAGGCGGATAGTCGGTCCTCCGCCGATTCCCCTCTGCTATCGTTCCCAATGGCCCAGTAGAAATTGGCCAAGGAGGACCCCGAAGTCCGACACCGGCTTGGGGATGGAGCACGATCTTCGCGGTTGCCGGCCGTCCGCTCACGGTCAACCGGGAGGTCTACAGGTCCGTGGCCGATGCCAACCAGCGCAGCCAGGCGATCTCGATAACCCTGACGCGCCGAAACCGAAGTGAGGAACCCGGCCCTTGCCGCGAGGCCGGCGTCGATACGGCAGGATCAGGACCACCCGCCGGGAGCCGGCGGAGCGGGAGCTCGAGCGCCTCCACGTCGAGCTGGTGAAGCTCCAGAGATGGGTCGTCGCGAAGGGCCTGAAGGTCTGCATCGTCTTCGAGGGGCGCGACGGGGCCGGGAAGGGCGGGACGATCAAGGCCATCACGGAGCGCGGCAAGCCGGGCGGCTACGTGGAGACGACGCACCCGTTCAAGTACGTCGACGAAGAGTTCTGACTCCTCCGGGGCCCACTGTGCGGCCCGATCGGCTTCGGCCGGCCGGGCCGGGCACTCCTCCCTCTTCCAGGCCGAAGCCGTCCCGTGGACGATGCTTCTCATCGCTCGAGCGACGCACTCGACCCCGGATTGCCGTATTCCGATGCACCGAGCAGATCCTCGAATTCTCCTGCCGGGGCTCGCCCGCCGGGCGAGAATCACCCGGACTGACAAGCGCAGGCCGTGAGCACGGGCGAACCGCCGAACCCGGCCACGGGTTGCACCCTCCGACGGCGCATTCAGGAGGCCCAGGATGACCGACACGAAGACCGAGACGCAGTGGCCGGCGCTCGACTGGCTCCCGGGATATCGAAAGGAGTGGCTGACGGCCGACGCGGTCGCCGGCGTCACGTCCGCCGCCGTCGTCGTGCCGAAGGCGCTCGCCTTCGCGACGATCACCGTCGGGCGGGCCTTCCGCGAACGGGGCGAGGAGCAGCCGGAAGCCGACCGGGAGCTCGTCGCGCTCGGCGTGGCGAACGTCGCCGGGGGCTTCGTCGGCGGCATGCCGGCCGTCGTCCTCGGGACCCTCAAGGGAATCCTCGTCGCCGTTCTCCTCTGTCTCGCCTCCCTCAACCATCACGTCCGCGAGATCGTCGGGCGCTCGTCGCTCGGCGCCACTCTCGGGCGTGAGCGGATGTTCTTCAACCTGCAGCAGGCGCTGGAGAATGTCCCCGCCCTCCTCGATCGCGGAGGGTCGGCCGCTCCCCCGACTCCTGCCTGAGGCATCGCCGACCAATGCGCAAGGCCCGACCGCGCCGCCCCCGGCTCCCGAGCGTCGTCGTCCTGCTCGCCCTGCTCTTCGCCGGCGTTTCGGCGGCACAGGAGCCCGCGGCGCCAAAGCCTTCGCTCCTCCGCGACCCGGAGGACGGCGCCATCGACCTGAGCGGCTGGCTCGGGTCGAGGACCGGCGTCCTCCCCATCCCGGTGCCCATCACGGAGCCGGCGGTCGGCTATGGCGGGGCCCTCGCGCTCGTCAAGTTCCAGGGAGGGGGGCTCGCCGGCGCATTGAAGTCCCCTCCAGGGCCGAGCGGAAAACCGGTGCCGCCCAACATCGCAGCCGTCGGGGGGGGTCTCACCGAGAACGGGACCTGGGCCGTTGCCGCCGGCTACATCGGCCACTTCAAGGAAGACCGCTGGCGCTACAAGGGGGCGGCCGCGCGGCTCGCGCCGACGCTCGACTACTACGGTTCGACCGGTCAGGCCTATGCCTTCACCATGGACGGCTGGGCCGTCTACCAGGAGATCGGGCGCCGACTCGGAAAGTCCGACCTCTTCGCTGGCGTCCAGCTCGCGTGGCTCGACTCGACGGTCTCGTTCGACCTGCCGCAGCTCCCGCCCGAGATCCCGAGCCCCGAGATGGAGATGAGCGAGTCGGGCGCCGGCCCGTTCGTCGAGTGGGACGCGCGGAACAACAGCCTGACCCCGAGCAGCGGATTCAACGTGAAGGCCTCGGCGATGTTCCTCGGCCCGTGGCTCGGGGGAGACAACGCCTTCGAGCGCTACACGGGCAACGCGAGGGTCTACTGGGACCCGAAGCCCCGGTTCGTCCTTGCCGCACGGCTGCAGGCGCAGGGCGTCTCGGGCGACGCCCCGTTCTACGCCCTCCCGTTCGTGTTTCTCCGGGGGATCCCGGTGATGCGCTACCAGGGCGACACGGCGGTCTCCGTCGACGGCGAGGTGCGCTGGAACGCCTGGAAGCGCTGGTGGGTCGTCGCCTTCGCTGGCCAGGGGTGGACCGAGGACGCCCCGGGCCTTTCGAAGGAGGGCGAGAGCGTGCACGCGGGAGGGTTCGGCTTCCGTTACCTCATCGCGAGGCGCCTCGGCCTCCAGGTCGGGATCGACTTCGCGAAGGGCCCCGAGGAGAACGCGCTCTACGTCGTGGCGGGAAGCTCGTTCTGAAGCAGCCGGGGCGCGCGAGCGCCCCGGCCAGCGCCGCGTCTATTTCACCGTGTATCCGCGCCCCTCGAGGCAGGCGCCGGCCGCCTTCTTGAAAGTCTCGATCGCCTGCTGGTTCGCCTGGGTGGCCTGCTGGGCGCCGGCCTGCGCGGCCTGCGCCTCGACGGACTTCTTCTGCCGCCGCCCCCCGATGGCGCCTGCGACGGCGCCGATGGCGGCGCCCTTGCCCGCATCCCCGGCGATCGCGCCGATGGCGACCCCGGCGACGGCGCCCTTGGCCGCGCCGGCGACGGCCGCCCCCTGCGTCTTGTCGGCGGCCTGCTGCTTGGCGGCCGCCGCCGCGGCTTCGGTATTCACGGTCCCGGTGCTCGGGGTCAGCCCGGTGTTGGTCTCGGCCCAGGCGGTGCAGGCGGCTTCGTCGGCCTTCTGCTGGTCGGGGGTCTGGCCCTTGGCCGGGTAGATGAAGAGGCCGAGCTGCGCGAGGGTCGGCTTCGGGGCGGGCGCCGCCACGGGCGCGACGGTCTGCGCGGCGAGAGGGCCCGCAATCAGGGCGAGGACGAGTGCGGCGACGGTTCGCATGTTTCTGTTCTCCCTGGACGGCACGTCGGGCTACTTCGCGACGGACTGGTGGAAGTGCACGGCGCGCCACTCCCCGTTCTTGCGGACGAAGATGATGGTGGCCCCGAGACCCACCGGCTCGGAGGTGAACCCGGCCTTGTCGGTGTAGGTCCCCTCGCCGACGGCGGTCAGCACGGCGACGTCGGGCGAGAGCAGCCGGACCCGGCTCGTGGTGATTTCCGTGTGCTGCTTTTCCAGCGCCGAGTAGGTCTCCCGGAACCGCGGCAGGATGTCGTCGTAGCCGGTGAGCATGAGGTCGCCCGTGATGAACGTGAAGTCCTTGTCCTTCGTCGTCACCGCGAGCGCCTTTTCCGCGTCGACGGCCGCGGCGCCTTCCATCGCCTGGCGCATGGCGGCGTCGATCTGGGCCACTACGGCGGGGTCCTCGGGGTTGAATGCGACCGGTTTCGGCTGGCATGCCAGCGCCGAAAGCGCCAGCGCGGCGGCGGCGAGACGGACGGGCGAGCTGAAGAGAATCATGGCGGCTCCTATCTGACGGTGCGACGAAGGTCACGCGGAATGGTTCGACTGCGTCGAGGATTGTATCGGGCCGCGCGACTTCGGCGGTCACTTCCTCACCCCCGGACCACGCAGCGCGCCTGGTCGCCGGACGCCGTGCGGCTGCAGCTCGTCGCGAAGGTCCCCTCCGGCGTGATCCCGTGAAGTCGGTTTTCGGCAAATACGCCACGAGAGTTCCGGGACGTCGACTCCCGCGTGGCTTCGAATTGGCGCTGTAAACTTGCTCGGCTCGCGGCGACAATGTCTGCGACTGCTTGCTCCCTCTGTTTTCGAAAGGAGGGGTCCATGAGATCCCACAAGACCTTCTTTCTCGTTGCACCGGCCGTCGCACTCCTCCTCCTTCTCACCTCGCTGCAGGTTCTCGCCCAGGGCTCCGCGGACTGGGTCGCCGTCAAGGGGATGGACGAGCGGTTCCGGATCGACGTGGGGGGCTTCTTCCAGAAGTTCGAGACGACGATCCGCGTCGACTCCCCGACGACGGGCCTCGGGACCGAAGTGGGCCTCGAGGACGACCTCAACCTCGAGTCGAACCAGGCGAACTTCAGGGCCGACGGGTACTGGCGGCTCGGCCGGCACAGCCGGCTCGACTTCGCCTATACGGCGTGGAACCGGAAAGGCGGGAACGAGATCGATCGCGACATCACGATCGGGGACACGACCTACCACGCCGGGGCAAGAGTCGACTCGCGGCTCAAGGTGACGCTCGCAGAGCTCTACTACGGCTACTCGTTCTGGAACACGCCTCAGTTCGAGGCCGGCCTGCAGCTCGGCTTCACGGCGCTCTTCAACAAGGCCCTGTTCGAGGGCACCGGGACGATCTCCGGTGGCGGGGGATCCGTGACCGAGACCTTCTCGAGCGAGGACCGGACCGTGACCGCCCCGGTGCCCGCGATCGGGGCCCAGTTCCGCTACACGCTCTCCCCCGGCTTCCTCCTCAGCGCCCGGGTCCGGGGCTCCGGGGCCACGATCGACAACATCAAGGCCAGCTCGCTGCAGTGGAGGGCGGCCCTCGACTACTACCCCTGGAAGAACGTCGGATTCGGCGCGGCGTACGACTACATGGACATCACGATCGAGAAGCAGTCCGACCGCACCGTCGAGCTCGACTACCAGTACAGCGGGCCCATGGCCTACGTCTCCTTCGTCTTCTAGACCTCACGTTCCCGAAGGGCCGGGGTCGGGCCCTCCCGTGAGGGACCCGACCCCGCACCCGTCGCGCGCGGGCGTCGGGTGGAGCGAACTCCCGCGGGAGGTTCGATGACCTGGCTGACGCGTCACCGGCTGCGGCGATACCTGAGGTCGTCCCTCTTCCTCGCGCCGGCCGGGAGCATCGTCCTTGCGCTCGCCTTCGCACCCGTCGTGAGGTGGATCGACGACCGGACGCAGTGGACGCTCCTCGGGTTCGGCACGGGCGGAGCCAGCGCCGTCCTCTCGGGCCTCTCCTCGTCGCTCCTCGCGCTGATCGTCTTCGCGTTCAGCATCCTCCTCCTCGCGATCCAGATCGCCGGGGGGCAGCTCTCCCCGAGGATCATCGCCCGCGTCTTCCGCCAGCCCATCCTCAAGGCCACGCTCTCGGCCTTCGTCTTTTCGTACACCTACTCGCTCGCGGCTCTCTCCCGGATCGGCGAGCGCGTCCCCCAGCTCCCGGTCCTGCTCGCCATCTACGCGAGCCTCGTGAGCCTCGGCGTCTTCATCTACCTCGTGCAGCGCATCGGCGAGACGTTCCGGCCGGGCACGGTGATGACCTCGGTCGCCGCGGAAACGCGGGGCGTCCTCGACTCCATGTATTCCGGCCCCTTCACGCCGGGCGGCGGTCAGCACGCCGCGCTGACGCTCGACCCGGGCCGGCTCGACAGGGTCG
>Ga0209573_1005520_pt1 | contig 11336 bp, 9 predicted proteins | sample TNRBio252014_DNA_FD_185870 | JGI IMG/M metagenome (GOLD analysis project Ga0209573, IMG submission 185870) | Wastewater treatment Type I Accumulibacter community from EBPR Bioreactor in Madison, WI, USA - TNR Reactor_6/25/2014_ DNA (SPAdes)... | ecosystem: Engineered > Bioreactor > EBPR >...
CCGAAGACTGGTCAGGGTCCCCGGGGCGGGCCGCTACGTTTGCGGTTACCCGGAGGCGCCGGTCCCTCTCACACTCACCGCCGTCGCGACAGGCGCTTCCCATGAGAGGAACTGGGATGATTGTCTCATGGTGCGCGAGAGAGGGGATAAAATCGCCGGCAATTTTGGCAATAAAAATGACAAGTGATTGATTTTGCTTGGAAACGGATGTGAAGAGGCTGGAAATCCGTTCACACTTGCTGACACAGGCTGACAGTGCCGGCGCCGTTGGTGGGGCGGAGTCAGGCGCCGATGCTCGGGTCAAGCCCGACGATGACGAAGCGGAGAAGATCGTCCCAGGCTGACGAAGCGAAGAAGACCTCGCCCCGTGACGAGAGGGATGGCAGCGCCTCCGGATGATGACGCGTGATGGGCTGCGCCACAGGAAGACAGAGCGGCAGCGCGCTGCGCCACATAGGGCGTGTTTATCGATCCAGAATCTGGCGGACCTCAATCAACTGCGAGCGGACGCGCAGGAGATAGAAGCCCATTGTGGCCAGATGCGATGGGAAGATCGCACTGGACTCGTTGCCATTGGAAATGATTGCCGGCTGCATGTTGAGCGAGATGCGCAGCTGGTCCTGCATGCGGTCCCAGATCGCAGTGAGATTGCGCTCGGCGACAACGCCGGCAAAATCCTGCCGGGCGGCTGTCAGGATGCCATAATAGGCATAGAGCTGGCCATAGGCGAACCAGAAACGGTCGTCGGCGCGTGGATCGAACCAGCCGGCGTTGGAACTGTCCAGACGAGCGCGTAGAATATCGGAGGTTGAGCCGATGTCTGAGGCGATACGGTCGAGGAACTGCTGCAGATTGTCAGCGCGGGCGTCAAAGGTTGAAGTACATTTGGCCAGACTGTCATTGAATGCATGCAGCTTGCTGATGGCTTCACGGTAAACCGATGGAGTCGGGCGGGTCGGGCCGCGCAGACCGACATACCAGGCGTCTTCATCCCAGGCGAGTGCTGTGCGGGCATCCTGCAGGTTCTGGTCGATTTGCGACGTGCCACGGATACGGCCAAGCGTGTCGACCAGTTCGGTCGTGGTGCGGCGCATGACCTGATTGATGCCAAGCTGGAAGGCCGCCTTGTTGTCGAAAAAGGGCGTCTCGCGCCATGGAATGCCGAAGAATCCGAGCTTCGAGGCAAGCATGGAGGAAATCCATGGGTTCTGATTGACGTTGAAGTCGATCAGTTCCGCCGACACATCGGCGATGGCTGAGCGGTTGCAGCTCTGCGCAGCAGGCGGCGTCGCGGCAGGGGATGGTGCGGGCTCGGCCTGCGCCTGTGTCTGACTTGATGCAGCCGGAGCAGCCGTGCCGGCATTGGCGGTTGTTGTGGTTCCGCCCATCGGTTGGCCGACCGGATCACCGGCGAGCGTGCGCTGACTGGTGGCCTGTTCGGCGGCGGCGACCTTTGGCGCTGGATAGTCCGGATTAAAATTGATCCAAAACTGGGTGACGTAGAAAAAATAGGCGTAAGCCGCGATGAAGCCGATGACCAGCGCGCCGACGATTGACTTCAGCGCCCATCCGCGTCCGCCCCACCAGCGGCCAAGCAGCATGAACGGCCAAAGCAGAATGCCGACGATCCAGCCGATAGCACGGCCGATCCACTGGAAGATGAGGACGAAAAAATTGACGATCGGCTCAACCATTGGTGGCTCCCAGCTTAGTCCGTCAGGCCGTAGAGACGCGCGCGGAAAGCGGCCTTGTCGACCAGATATGTGCTTTTCAGCGTCTCGACAACATCTTCACGCGCGGGTTCGCTGAGTTGTTCGTAATCTTCGTAGAAACCCTGCTTGTTGAACACGTAACGCGAAACGAAATCAAACTTCACGAAGTCGGAGATCAAACGGTTTGTGAGCCAGGCGTCGGGATGGTCCGGTTTGGCGCGCACGACCAGGAATCGCTGCTGCGGGAAAATCTCCTCCAGCTTGATCTGGCCGAAGCGGGCGATTTCACGTTTGGCGGCATTCAGGAATGGAAACGTGCCTTCCTTGGCGATGAGGTCGGCATGTGCGTGGATCCAGCTCTGCAACCAGACCTTGTCGACCTTTGAAATATTGCGCCGGGGTTCGGCGCGGCGGATCAATTCGCGCACAGCCATTTCTGCGCGGTGCTCAAGATAGCCAGACTGTTCAATCCACGAGGCGCGGGGCAGTTCCAGCCGACCTGTCGATGCCAGAAAACGAAAGACGCGGTCTGCGTCGGTGATCGACAAATAGCTGACCTGCCAGGGCCTGGAGCGCTTGAAACCAGGCGCGGTCGGGTCGCCGATGACGGTGGTGACGTCCTTGTCGATGAAGATATAAAGACCGCCAAAATGGCTGGTCCAGTAAGCGCTGTGGCGGAAGATGACCTGATCGGGCACCAGCGCGTTTTCACGGATATCGCCGCATACCTTGGCCAGATCCACCATGCGGTTGAGCATCGGGTCGTCTCGCCAGGCGTCGGGCTCCTGCTTGAGCCGGTCAACCAGCTTGCCGAGCTCAGCGGCCTTGCCCAGAACATCTTCGGCAGACAGGACTTTGAACTCGACCTGATTGATTGACAGCAAGTCTTCGATGGAGTCGACTTTGGCGACGTCATCCTCGATTTCACCGTAGATGACATCCTTGATGGTCAGCGCGTTGATGGCGCGCTGGTTTCGCGACATGAATTCATACATCAGCTGGCCGGTGTTGGAGAACGCGGTGTGGACCACAGGCAGATCTGCCTGCGCCGGGGTCAGGATGATAAAACGGCGGTTGATCTGTTCCGGGTCGAGATAAAACCTGTCTTTCAGCTCGTCAGCGATCTGGGGCGAGAAGCCGGTGCGGTCGATCTCGAATTTCTTCAGTTTGGTGGGTTTCAGCCCGAACGCCTTGAGCGCCTTGTTATATCGCTCGATCAGATGCGGCTCGTCGACCGGCAGCAGCCGACCGTAAATCAGGGCGTTTTTTTCGAGAAGATCCATGCACTCGTCCTGTAACGCCGCAGTCGAAGCAGCTGAGACGAACGTAGTCTGCACAAGCCACGCTCTCAAGAGCTGTGGCTGCACTGTTGGGTCTTTACTTGCGTGGCCAAGATGGCGACAGATGGAGCATTGACCGCCGATAGGGGGAGCGCATGATCACCGTGTTGAAATGGCTTGTGATGGCGGCGGTCGCCTTTGCCGCCTTTGTTGTAGTCGCCCGCTTTCTTTTTCCGCTGCCCGACCGTTCAGTGATTAAGCCGAGCCAGGCGATCCCGCTTTCCGAAGACACCAGATGGGGCAGGTTTCTGAAGATCGCCGGAGCTGACTATCCGGGAAAATCCGGGGTCATGCCGTTGCCGACGGGCCATGAGGCGCTGGGTGCGCGGCTGATCCTGACCGCCAAGGCAGAGCGGTCGATCGATCTGCAATATTATATCTGGCACGACGACGTGTCGGGCCGGTTACTGCTCAGCGCGCTACATGCAGCGGCAAAACGCGGCGTGCGGGTACGGCTGCTGGTCGATGATAATGGCGTTCCGGGCATGGACGGCATCTTTTCGGCGCTGGACGCGGTGGACAATTTTGAGGTGCGCATGTTCAACCCGTCGCGCATCAGGAACCCGAAGCTTTTGGGTTATACATTTGACCTGTTCCGGATGAACCGGCGCATGCACAACAAGGCGTTCATTGTGGACGGGGCGGCGGCGATCCTTGGCGGCCGCAATATTGGCGATGAATACTTCTCGATCGGCGACCATACCTATTTCCTCGATCTCGATGTGATGGCGGCTGGCGCGATTGTGCCGGACACGGCGGCTGACTTTGACCGCTACTGGAACAGCCAGTCTGTATACCCGATCGACCTGGTTGTGGGCGGCGTAGCGCCTGCGTTGCCGCAATGGGTGGACGGCGAGTTGGGACCCGGCGCGCCCGACTGGATCGCCCGACTTCCCGAGATTGAAGCGCAAATCGACAGCGACATCACGTCCGGCAAAGCGCCGCTGGAATGGACGGACGTCAAGCTGGTGAGCGACGATCCCGCCAAGGGGCTGGGCGAAGCCAAGGGCGATCAGTTGATGATCAACCAGCTTGGCCGGGCGATCGGCGCTATCGACAAGTCGCTTGATTTGATCTCCGCCTATTTTATTCCGGGAACGAGAGGCGCTGCGTTTTTTGAAGACGTCGAAAAAGCAGGCGCGCAGGTCCGGATCCTGACCAATTCGATGTGGGCGACCGACGTGGTGATGGTCCATGCCGGGTACACAAAATACCGGCGTGCGCTGCTTGACGCGGGTATCGAACTTTTTGAGCTGAAGCCGCAACCGGGCGTGCCGATGGGCGATACCGAGCTCTCATTGCTGGGCTCATCAGGGTCGAGCCTGCACGCCAAGTCGGTCAGCATCGATGCTAACCGCATCTTCGTCGGATCGTTCAATTTTGACCCGCGCTCAGTGAACTTGAACTGCGAAATGGGCTTCCTGATCGATAGTCCGGCGATGGCGGGCGAGATCAGTGCGGCATTCAGCGATCAGATCGCGCGCGGCTCCTATCAGGTGGTGCTGCGCGATGGGCAAATGCGCTGGATCGAAACGGGCGCTGACGGCAAGGAAATCGTCCACAACGACGAGCCGAAGGTTTCCGCGTGGGATCGCCTTATGATCACAGTTGTCGGCTGGCTGCCCATCGAGTGGGCGCTGTAGGAAAGAAGCGCGGCCGGGCCGCAATCGCTCTTCCTGCGCTTCCGGAGTTCACGTACCCGAATGGCAGGCTGCTGATCGAGTGGGCTCCGCAGACCTACCAGCGCCCGGCCTTCTTCAGCGCCTCGACTTCCCTGACGGCGCGCTCCTGCAGGCGGGCGTTGCGGATCATGCGATTGACGTCAGCGTCGTCGGCGCGGTCCGAGTAACGGAACTCTGAATCGGCGTAGCGGTTGATCTCCTGCATGATCATGGCCATGTCGAACGGACCCCGCAGTTCCTCGATCATGGCTTTCTTCTCGTCATATGGTTTGTGCATGAAGGTTTCAGGCTTCTCGAACCAGTCGTCGGGCAATTCGATATCCATGGCGCGCATCTTGACCGCGTCGGTGACATTCTTGATGGCGCGGCCGGTGAAGCGCGGTTCTGCTTCCTTGATCAGGTGTAGATATTCGCCGACATCGGCCAGCGTCTTTGGCGCGCCGTTCTCCTTCATGAAGCGGTCATAGACCTTCATAAGCCCGTCCTCATGCGGCTTGGAATGGCTTTCATAGGCGGTGCTAACGGCGCGCTTGATTTCCTGCGCTGCGTAAAGATCGTGTTCGCCGAGCGGAATCTTGTGGTTCTTGCCGGCCAACAACACGAAGATGTCGATATAGTCCTCGCGCGTTTGCGGGCCGTCGACCAGCCAGCGTGCGCCAGCACGTTGACGCAGCGCATCATCGACATTTTCTGGATAGTTGGAAAACATTCCGAACGAGCAATTGCCGCGGATTACGGTATTTGTGCCGGAAAACGCTGACATCAGGACGCCGGTGACTTCGTGCTGGCCAGCGGAGGCGCGGTCGTCTGAGCGTTTGGCGGCGACCTGATCGATATCGTCGACCGTACCAAAACCGATGACGCGCGGGTTCAAGACGTTGTCGATGAACTGTTTGCAGTTCTGGCCGGATTTTCCCTGGTATGACGAGATCTGGTCGACGCCGAAATTCTCATAGTGGAAGGGGTAGTTGGCGATCTGGCAGTAGCCATTGACCAGGCCGGCGATCATCTGGATCAGCGTCGTCTTGCCGGTGCCAGGCGCGCCGTCGCCGATGAAGGTGAAGAGAAAACCGCCGAGCTCGACAAACGGGTTCATCTGCCGGTCAAAGTCATAGGCCATCAACATCTTGGCGAGTTTGACCGATTGATATTTGGCGATGTGGTTGCCGACGACTTCGTCGGGCTTCTTGAACGTCATCTCAAGCGGCTTGGATTTTTTGCCGGGTGGCGCGTCAAAGCCGTCGAGTGTGAAATCGTCGGAATCGATGCGGATATGCGCGTTCTCGAACGGTCCAAGACCATCAAAGCGGCTTTTGCGCGAGATCAGTCCGTCCAGCGCCACGCGCGCATAAGTGTCGGCGCGCAGCATCAGATCGGCGTCGTCTTTCGCGCCGGCGATCGCGGTGTCGAGGCCCGCGACAAGTGATTTCAACGCATCCTGTGCGGTGTCGAAGAGATAGGCTGGTTCGGCGACGTCGTTGGGCGCCTCGCCGTCCGAATCGATCAGCTGCGACAGGTAGGACGCAAATGAGAAGGCGGCGACATAGGCTGCGGCGTTGAGCAGCTTCTTGAAGTGGGACGCATCTTCGCCGTCGAGCGGTGCGCGTGCGTTTTTGGCCTGAAGGCTTTCAAGGTCCGTGCCCTTGGCGAATACATCAGCCACCGCAAGCGCCACTGCAAGACCACGGCGGGCGCGATAGAGCAATGTGTGCTGGCCGATGCCCATCAACTGATCATCTGGCTTGATGGACATGACAGACTTGGTCAGCTCTACCTCTCGGGTCTTTGACACGCCGCCGGACGATACAGGCGAGATAAAGCGGCGGCCGGTGCCTGCGAGCGCCGTGCCGGATTTGCCGTCGGCGGATTCGAGAACGACGATGCGGGTGATCATCGACTGCGCCGTGGCGCGGTGCTTTTCGATATCGGCTTCAGCGATGGTGGTCAGGCCTGCGTCCATAATGTCCTCGATGGTTTGGGCGCCGTTGCGGGCTCACACGTCTGAAATAACCTGCCCCTGGGACAGGATGTGCACCTTGTAGCCGGCGAAAATCTTCTGCGCCTCGCCATCGGCGTAGAGCGCCTGATACGCCTCGTGCGGGATCAGCGCATGTTTCTCATAGGACGAGACGCCCATGCGAGCGGCCTCAAGATCGTCGGTGTTGATGTAAAATTCCTGCGCTGCCTGTTCGCTGGACCACAGACCGCGGCGGGCAGGTTTTTCAGATTTGGAGAAAATTTCCTGGATAGTCCAGGTCAAGAGCCAGGCGTTTTCAGGCTTGCGCACTTTGGACAGGACTTCAGACACGGTGGGGTTATTGTCAGTGACGCCAGCAGTATAGAAAGGGCCTAGAACAAGACGGCGAAGTTGCTTGGGGTGCAGGTTGGCAAAATCCTTGTCCATATTGTTGGCAATGGTCGCTGGTGACAGCGAATAGGCCGAGTTTTTTTCTGTGAAGGCGTCAAATTGATGCGCTAGCTCCGGATTCAACAAACCATCGACGGGCAGGGGAATGTCGATTTTCTCGTTGAGCTTGTTGTCCCGGGTGACCAACTGGCTGACAATGTCCGGCGACGAATCCTCGATGGTCGCCATATAGACGAGCGGCAAGTTTGCGCTGCCATCAAAACTCGCCCAATGGACCAGATAATAGGGCCGCCCATTGTTGGGGTTGACCGAAACCTTCTCCGTCTGGGCCAGGCTGAACGGACCGAACATATTGCCGTTGCGGACTTCCTCCAGATAGAGGCGTTCGGCCATGCTGCGCTGCAGCGCATCCGGGAATTCCTTATGGCGCAGGATGAAGTCCGCCATCTCGTTGCGCAATTCGTCCGGCTGGGGAATTGCGGCGAGGCGGCTCTCGGCCTGGCGGCGGTCGTTTTCCAGTTCGAGCACGTTCTGGAAGACCGGAAAGCCGCTTTCAGCGCGCGAAATGCGAAACTTGTCCATGAAGCCGAGCTTGTTGCGCCAGCACAAGAAGCTCTTTTCCAGCTTGTCGATATATTCCGCCGCGATCTTTGCGACGATGCCGTGCCGGTAGAGCGGCGAGCGATCATCGCGCATGAATATTTCCAACCCGTCCAGCGCTGAGGCGATGGTGGTGAAATACTGGACAGCGGGATCGTTGGCGGGAGTCATGGTAAGTCCTTATCCAACCGACCCAGATAGCGCACAAGTTTCTGCAATTTCTCGACCCCACTCCGTCTAACGATCGCTCGCCTGGCGGGCGTCGTGCGCCGACCCTCCCACCACGGGCGGGTGAAGCGCGCGATCAGGTCCGTACGTAGTCGGCGGAGTTATGTTTGCGCATAACCTCGTCGAAACGGCGGGCGAATGCCTCGTCAGCCAGCTTTTTGCGGCGCTGGATATCGGCGGTGGTGACCATGTTCTTTTCGTGCAGCTCAAGCAGGTCGCCAATGTGCTTTTGGGCGGCGGCGCCGATGCCGGCCATGGTTTCTTCGGCTGTGTTGTCGACCTTGGAGCCCAAAGTGTTGATCTTGTGGGCGACGTCCTGCTGGGCGGCGGTCTTCAATGAATCTTCCAGCGCCTTGTAGAGAACGATGCGCTGCTCGGTGTCGATTGACAGTTTGTTGATCAGCGTATTTTGCGCAGCGATCTGGTTGTTCAGCGAGTCGACAAAGGTCTGGAACATGGAGGTATAGCGCTCCAGCGTCTGGCTTTCGGCCAGCAATTCCTGCTCCTTTGCCTGCTTCTCGTTATATTCGGTGGCCAGCTTTGAGCGGCCGCCTTCCAGTTCGGTGCGCTCTTTCTGGTTGGTCGAAGCGGCGATCTTGTTTTCGATGTCGAGCAGCATCGGGTTCAATTCCTCGATGCGCTTCTGGGTTGCGGTCAGCGCGTCCATTGTCACCTTGCGGCGTTCAATGACTTGCGACAGGCTGGCTTCGGAGGTTTTGTAGCGTGTGTCGAGGACCGCTTTCTGTTGCCTCAAAATACCGACGATCGTGTCGGATTTCGACAGAAGCTCCTGCAGGTTTCCGGCCAATGACATGTTGCGCACGCGGTCTGTGCGCATGCGCTGCTTGCTCTCTTCGGAAAAAACGCCAACCACGGTTTCCCAGGTGGTGAAGCTCTTCATGTTCTCGAATTCGGAACCGAACGCGTTGGTTGCGTCCTCAAGCCCAATGATCAGGTCGGCTATGTTGCCCTCCATGACCTTCTGCTGTTTGAGCACGTCGTCGATACGAGCGTTTTCGATATCGAAATCGGCCGAGCCAATCTTCTTGTCGCTGTCAGCGAACCGGTCCAGCACCTTGCCGGACTGCTCAATCTTGGTTCGCATTTCCTCGACGACTCTTTTGGTCTTTTCGATTTCGGCGTCGAAATTCTGCAATTCAGCCATCGTGTTCCTCCGGAGCGGCGCCTCTCAAGTTGCGGCGAATATAGGGGCGCTGATTTGCGATTGAAAGACGACGCCGTCCTGATTTCGCAAGTCTGGACAATACTCAGTTTACGCTATTGCCGGGCAAATCCGATCATATCTTCCGGTTTGGTGCGGCCCATTTCCTCTTCCCAGTGGCGGCGGCAAAGCGAGACGTAGGCCTCTTTGCCAATCGCGACCTGCTCGCCATGGTGGGCAACCTTGCCGTCCGGCCCAAGCCGCACCACCATGGTCGCCTTGCGCCCGCAGCTACAGATGGTGCGAACCTCGCGCAACTCATCAGCAAGCGCGAGAAGCGCCATCGATCCGGGAAACAGATTGCCTTGGAAGTCGGTGCGCAGACCGTAGCACAGGACCGGAATGTCGAGCCGGTCGGCCACGCGCCCGAGTTGCCAGACCTGCTCGCTCTGGAGAAACTGCGCCTCATCGACGAAGACCGCCTGAATAGGCGTGTGGTCATTATGTTCGGCGATATGGGCGAAAAGATTGTCGTCGTTGCGGAACATTTCGGCTTCGGCCTCAAGGCCGATGCGGGAAGAAATGTAACCTCGATCACCCTTGCGGTAATGGCCGGCGACAAACAGCATGACGTCCATGCCACGGTCGCGATAGTTGTACGCGGCCTGCAAAAGCAGGGTCGACTTGCCCGCATCCATCGCGGCGTAGTGAAAGTAGAGCTTTGCCATCGCTGGCGAACATAACAACGCCTTTTGCAGATGGGGAGAGTCGCAGGCGGGCCTTCCACTGCTTTCGCCCGGCTTGCCGGGCGCGTGTCGCTAAGCGGCCAGCGTTCGCCGCGTCTGACATACCGTTGCGGCTTGCATGCGCTGCAAAATGATGTTTGGCTCGCAGGATAGAGGGCAATCAGGACCGGGCAATACCGGCCGAACCAATCGGGAGTGAGATTGATGTCGCGCATGAAGATTTTTGCCGCAATGCTGGGCGCCGCCACGGTTTTGGCTCCGGCTTCGGCGTTTGCGGGCGACGCGGCCAGCTGCAAAAAGGTGCGGCTGTCGGATGTCGGGTGGACGGACGTCCAGGCGACGACGGGAACCGCGTCAGTGGTGCTCTCCGCGCTGGGTTATGAACCGGAAGTGACGCAGCTTTCAGTTCCGGTGACCTATGCGTCGCTGAAGAATAACGACATTGACGTATTTCTCGGCAACTGGATGCCGTCACAGACCGCCGACATCAAGGATTATGCAGCCGATGGATCGGTCGAGACGATCGGCACCAATCTCGAAGGCGCAGGCTACGGTCTGGTCGTCCCGACCTATATGGCGGATGCCGGGGTAAAGTTGCTGACTGATTTCGCTAAGCCTGAGGTCAAGGAAAAAACCGGCGGCAAGGTTTACGGCATCGAGCCAGGCAATGACGGCAATCGAATCATCCTCGACATGATTGGTAACGCCGAGAGTGGCCTCGCAGGCTATGAGCTGGTCGAGTCGTCGGAAGCCGGAATGCTGACCGAAGCCGAATCACAGATGAAGGGCGACAAGTGGATTGTCTTCCTGGGCTGGACGCCGCATCCGGTGATGGGTGAAATGAAAATCAGCTATCTGGACGGAATGGGCGACAGCGGTTTTGGCGCGGCCACCGTGCACACCAATGTGCGCAAGGGCTACACAACCGACTGCCCGAATGTAGGAGCGTTCTTCAAAAACCTGAAGTTTACGCTCTCTGCTGAAAACGTCATGATGGACGGCATTCTTAAAGGCGGCGCTCCAAATGACGTGGCGAAAGAATGGCTCAAGGCGCATCCGGATGCGGCGGCGCCATGGCTGCAGGGCGTCACGACCTTTGACGGCGGCGATGCAGCCGAAGCGCTGAAAGCGGCGCTGGCCGGCTGATGCACGCATGACGCGGTAAATTCAAAGGGGCAGTCTGCAACTGCTGCCCTTTTTTGTCGCCATGCCAGGGGAGGGCAGTTGCGATGGACCCGGTCTCGGACCTGATAGCGACAAACAAGATACCGATCGGTCAGTGGACAAAATCGCTTTCGGACATGATCGTCGAGGCGTTCGGCACAGTGCTGCGGGCGTTGTCGGGCGGGCTGGGCGATTTGCTCAATGGCGTTGTGACCGGCCTCTTGTGGCTGCCGCCTTCATTGCTTGCCCTGCTGGTCGCTGCTCTGGCCTGGTATCTGCAACGCTCAAAGGCGTTGGCTGTGGGCGTGTTTGTCGGTCTGATGTTCACGCTCAA
>Ga0209573_1005521_pt1 | contig 11336 bp, 9 predicted proteins | sample TNRBio252014_DNA_FD_185870 | JGI IMG/M metagenome (GOLD analysis project Ga0209573, IMG submission 185870) | Wastewater treatment Type I Accumulibacter community from EBPR Bioreactor in Madison, WI, USA - TNR Reactor_6/25/2014_ DNA (SPAdes)... | ecosystem: Engineered > Bioreactor > EBPR >...
CATGGCAAGCGGCACTGTGTGATCGAACGGTATGTCTCGGCCCGCATGAAAGACGACGCGCAAATCGTCCTCGCCAAAGTCGGCACATCAGCCATGCCGTGAAAAATTTGCCGCTTAGCCCTGCCTTGATATCCATCTTGGTTCCATAATATCGATTATGCGAATCGCGAATGCAGACCGGTGGATTCTCATTTGAAGCGCGACAGTTGAGGTCAATCACCCTGGTCACCCTGGTGTGCGCCAAGTTGGGGTGCCGCCTTTCCTCGTGATGGATGGGAGATGGCGGCATGGGATGTGATCAGGGATGCGATGCGGACAGGCATGCACGCTTGCCATTCACGGTGCGGTGAGCGGTTGCGGTAGTCTGACGGAAAATTGTGATCTTTCAGTGGGTTCGGTGATCTTGGCGATGTGCGGGTCTGTTGTCTCGGGGAATTGCGCCGTGCCGGCGGCTTGAGGGCGGTGTCGTTTCGCCCTACCCTCACGCCGTGACAACGGGCAGGCAGAGCGGGATCATGACCTTCACCACATCGACGACGGAGCCTGTGGCGGCCGACCCTGTTGCTGTCGCGCCGCGCCCGGCCGCGGCATCGGGGCTTGAGCGGCTGGTGGCGATCATGGCGGCGCTGCGCACGCCGGTCACCGGCTGCCCGTGGGATCTGGAGCAGGATTTTTCGACGATCGCGCCCTACACGATCGAGGAGGCCTATGAGGTGGCCGATGCGATCGAGCGCGGCGATATGGTCGATCTCTGCGACGAACTCGGCGACTTGCAGCTTCAGGTGGTCTACCACGCGCAACTGGCCGAGGAAGCCGGCGCCTTTGCCATTGAAGACGTGCTGGCCGCCATCACCGCCAAGATGGTGCGCCGCCATCCGCATGTCTTCGGCGATGTCGCGGCGCGCACGGCCGGCATGGCCAAGGGCGCCTGGGAGGCGGTGAAGGCAGCGGAAAAGGCCGACAAGGCCGCCCGGCGCGGCGGCGCGGAACAGCCCGGCGCGGTGCCGGCCACCAGCGCGCTGTCGGGCGTCACCGCCGCCCTGCCCGGCCTGACGCGTGCGGTCAAACTTCAGGACAGGGCCGGCGCCGTGGGGTTCGACTGGAACGATCCGCGCGCGGTGATCGCGAAAATCCGCGAGGAACTCGCCGAGGTCGAAGCGACGCTGGACGAGAGCGCAGCGCAGGCGGCGCGCGAGGAGGAAATCGGCGATCTGCTGTTCGTGGTGGCCAATCTCGCCCGTCACCTCTCGGTCGATGCCGAAAAGGCCCTGCGCGGCGCCAATGCCAAGTTCATCCGCCGCTTCCTGTTCATCGAACGCAGCCTCGCCGCGCACGGCGGCACGCCGGCGCAATCGACGCTTGAGGAGATGGACCTGCTCTGGACAGAAGCCAAGCGGGCCGAGAAGACCCCGGTCGGTGGTTGAACGCGCTTGCCTCCCCCGGCGGATCGCGCTCTTATCGAAGTCTCAGTGCATCAACCCGCGCGAGGTGTGCCATGTCCGAGCCCAAGGCCAGCCAGGAGCAGTTCGACGCCCTGCGCTCGCCCGATGAGATGAAGGAAGAACTGGCCGAGCAATTGCGCCGCGCCAAACGCGAAAAGGAGCAGCAGCGCAGGGTGTCCGATGATTCGGGATCGGAGGGTGCGCCGCTGTTCAGCAGTGACGGTGACAGCGAGAGCGGTGGTTCGCTGTTCAGCAGCATCGGCAATGCGATCAGTTCCGTTGCCGGCGCCATCGGCGGCCTGTTCAGCAGCGACAGTTCTGCCAGCGATGGCGACAGTGGCAGCAGTGACAGTGGCGGCAGCGATGGGGGCGGAGACGGCGGTGGCGGCGGGGACTGAGCGCGTCCCTACTCCTCCAGCCCGAACCGGTGGCGCAGGCGTGAGAGCTTGTCGCCCGGGGCGCGCACGACGAAGCTGATGCGGCCGTCTTCATGGTCCTGACGGCTGAGCACCTCGCAATTCTCGTAAAGCCAGTTGATGCCGGCGCCGTCATCGCCGCGCACCGCGACATCCATCTGCATGCGCCCCTGCGACAGGCGCTCCTCGATGCGGGCCAGCAGGCGGTCGATGCCTTCGCCGGTGGCGGCTGAGACGAGCACGGGCCGCCCCCCCTCCCCCTCGCGTCCAGACAGCGTGGCAAGGCGCTCGCGCTCCTCCTGCGGCAGCAGGTCGGCCTTGTTCCAGACCTCGACGACGCGGCCGCCCGGTCCGGCCTTGATGCCAAGATCGTCGAGAATGCGCAGCACGTCCTCGCTCTGGGCTTCGGCGTCCTCGTGCGCCACGTCGCGCACATGCAGGATCAGGTTGGCCTCGATCACATCCTCCAGCGTGGCGCGGAAGGCCGCCACCAGCATCGTCGGCAGGTCCGAGATGAAGCCGACGGTGTCCGACAGGATGATCTTCATGCCATGCGGCAGGCTGATGGCCCGCGTCGTCGGGTCGAGCGTGGCGAACAGCATGTCCTTGGCCAGCACCTCGGCGCGGGTGAGGCGGTTGAACAGGGTCGACTTGCCGGCGTTGGTATAGCCGACCAGCGCGACGGTGGGGAACGGCACCTTGTCCCGGCTGGCCCGGTGCAGCCCGCGCGTGCGCGTCACGCTTTCAAGATCGCGCTCGATCCGCTTCATCCGCTCCTGAATCAGCCGGCGGTCGGCCTCGATCTGGGTCTCGCCCGGGCCGCCGAGAAAGCCGAAGCCGCCGCGCTGGCGCTCCAGATGGGTCCAGGAGCGGACGAGGCGGCTTTTCTGATAGTCAAGATGCGCCAGTTCCACCTGAAGCGCGCCTTCGCGCGTGCGGGCGCGGCGGCCGAAGATTTCGAGAATCAGCCCCGTGCGGTCGATGACCTTGGCGGACAGGGCCTTTTCGAGATTGCGCTGCTGCACGGGGGAGAGCGCGCAATCGACCAGGACGAGGCCGATCTCCTCGGCCTCGACCAGCGCCTTGAACTCCTCGATCTTGCCCGACCCGATATAGGTCGCCGGTTTCGGCAGCTTGATGGGAGCGATATCGGCCCGCACGATGTCGAGATCGATGGCGCCGGCGAGGCCAACCGCTTCGGCGATTCGTGCCTCGGGAGTGCGGCTGTTGGTGACCGTCGCGCGGCTTCCCGTCAGATACGGCCCGATGACCAGCGTGCGCGTCTGTTCGGCGATTCGCTGTTCCGGGGCGGGAACGCCGCCAAAAACCGGAAGATCGGGTCCCTTGCGGCCGCTCAAGAGGTAGTCAACTCAGGCAGGGATGCCATCAGGCCTCGTCGTCCTGCGGGCTGGACAGGGTGATGGGAGCGCCGGGCATGATCGTGGAAATGGCGTGCTTGTAAACCAGCTGGGAGACGCCGTCGCGGCGCAGCAGAACGCAGAAATTATCAAACCAGGTGACAACCCCCTGCAACTTCACGCCGTTGACCAGAAAGATCGTCAGGGGAATCTTGTTCTTGCGAACATGATTCAGAAAAACGTCCTGGAGGTTTTGCCCTCGTTCATTCGCCATTTCAGAGCCCCACGGTCGTGTAGCCGAAGTCATTGCATGTCTGAGCGACGGCGCGCCGTCACCCTTCGAATAAGCTTATCGTTACTGGCATAGAGGATGTTTATGCCACAGTGCAACCGTTCTCGCGACACGGCCGTCGCCGTTTGCAGAATGCGAAGCGCGAAACGGCGCGGATAATCGACAGCACGATGCGGCGTCGAGTCCCGGGGTGAACAGGCCAGATGGCCCCGGGCGTTGTGCCCTGCGGATAAATTCCGGCACCGGTGCACGGCGTCATACGCCCAGGGATTTCAGCTTGCGATGCAGCGCGGAGCGTTCCATTCCCACAAACTCCGCCGTTCTGGAAATATTTCCCCCAAACCGGTTGATTTGCGCAATAAGATACTCCCGCTCGAAGATTTCCCGAGCCTCGCGCAATGGCAGGCCAAGCAACCGCTCCCCCCCTGCCCCGCTGGGCGTGCCGGGGGCCGAGGAGACGAGTTCCTGCGGCAACTTGTCCGCCGTAACCGCCACGCTGGCATCGCCGGTGGCCAGAATCATCAACCGTTCGATGTTGTTGCGCAACTGCCGGACATTGCCGGGCCAGTCGTTGGTTTGCAGCACCGCCATGGCATCCTCGGCGATCTGGCGCCGGGGAAGCCCGGTTGCCAGGGAAATCTGCTCCATGAAGGCCTCGATCAGCTCGGGAATGTCCTCCCGGCGCTCCGACAGGGCGGGCACGCGGATCGGCACCACCGAGAGGCGGTGATACAGATCCTCGCGAAAGTGACCGGCGGCAATCTCGGCTTCAAGATTTCGTGAGGTCGAGGAAATGATGCGGACATCGACGAAGATGCGGGCCGCCCCGCCCACGCGCTGGAAATTCTGATCGACCAGAACGCGGAGAATCTTGTTCTGCGTCTCGCGCGGCATGTCGGCGATCTCGTCGATGAACAGGGTGCCGCCGTGCGCATCCTCCAGCGCGCCGGAGATGCGGTTGCGCCCCTCGCCCGCCTCGATACCGAACAGCGCCTCCTCCATGTGTTCGGGCGTGATCGTCGCGGCATTGATGACCACGAACGGACCGGAAGCGCGCTGCGATGCGCCGTGGATGGTGCGCGCCACCGCTTCCTTGCCGGCGCCGGAAGCGCCCATGACCAGAATGCGCGCATTGGTCGGGGCGACGCGCTCGATCTGCTGGCGCAACTGGTTCATCACCGTCGAGCGGCCGACCAGCCGGTCGGCCTGGCCCGAGCGGGTCTTGAGCGACTGGATCTCGCGCCGCATCTGCGTCGCTTCCAGTGCGCGGGCCGCCACCAGCACCAGCCGGTCGGCCTTGAACGGCTTTTCGATGAAATCATAGGCGCCGCGCTTGATGGCGGAGACGGCGGTCTCGATGTTGCCGTGGCCTGAGATCATCACCACCGGCAGATCGGGGTGCAGTTCCTTGACGGCGTCAAGCAGTTGCAGGCCGTCCAGCCGGCTGCCCTGAAGCCAGATGTCGAGGAACAGCAGATGCGGCCGCCGCGTCTCGATCGCCTGCAACGCCTCGTCGGCATTGCGGGCGATGCGGGTCTTGTAGCCCTCGTCCTCAAGGATGCCCGCCACCAGATCGCGGATATCCGGCTCGTCGTCGACAATCAGGATTTCCTGGCTCATGTGCGGGTCCTTTCGGTCATGCGTGCGGTCGACGGTACTTGCGCCGGGGAGGCGATGACGAGACGCACCCAGGCGCCCCGCCCGTCCGGCGCATCGAGAAGCTCGATGCCGCCGCCGTGTTCTTCGAGAATTTTCGCCACGATCGCCAGGCCAAGGCCGGTGCCGCCCTCGCGCTCGGTCATGTAGGGTTCGAGCAGCCGGGCCCGGTTCTCGGCCGGAAAGCCCTTGCCGTTGTCGATGATGTCGACGCTCACGCGCCCATCCTCAAGCCGGCTGACGGCAACGCGGATGCGCCCTGCCCCGCGCTGGTCCGCCGGCACGGCGGCAATCGCCTCGGTGGCGTTCTTGATGATGTTCTGCACCGCCTGGGCAATCAGCCGCCGGTCGAAGCGCGTCACCACCGGTTCGGGCGGAATGTCCTCGTCGATGACGATGCCGGGATGGGCGACGCGCATCAGGAACACCACCTCGCGCACGGCGCCGCCGACATCGTCGTCCGCCAGCGTCGGCTTGGGCATGCGCGCGAAGGAGGAGAACTCATCCACCATGCGCTTGATGTCCTCCACCTGCCGCACGATCGTATCGGTGCACTGGTCGAAGATCTGGCGGTCCTCGCTGATCACCTTGCCGAACTTGCGGCGGATGCGCTCGGCCGAGAGCTGGATCGGGGTCAGCGGGTTCTTGATCTCGTGGGCGATGCGGCGCGCCACGTCGGCCCAGGCCGAGGTCCGCTGCGCCGACACAAGATCGGTGATGTCGTCGAGCGTCACCACGAAGCCCTTGCCCTCGCCGGCGGCGCCGTGCTCGTGCGTCACGCGCACCGACAGCGTGCGGTCGCGCCCGGCGCGCGACACCTCGATGGTCTCCTGAATGAGCCGCGCGTTGCCCGACAGGATGTCCTGCATCATCGGCCCGAGCTGCGGCAGCAACTCGCCGATGGAACAGCCGAGCAGCGGATTGGTGTCGGTCTGGCCCAGCAGCGTCGCCGCCATCGGGTTGAGCACCCGCACCACCCCGCCTGCATCGACCCCGAGCACGCCGGCCGGCACGCCGGAGAGCACCGCTTCCATGAAGCGGCGGCGCTGGTCGTTGAGGTCGTTGGCGGCAATCAGGCTGTTGTGCTGCGAGCGCAGCACGTTGGTCATCTTGTTGAAGGTCTCGCCGAGATGGCTGACATCGTCGTTCGACTTGGTGACCGGGACCTGCACGTAAAGATTGCCGCTCGAAACCTCGTCGGCGGCCTGGATCAGCCGCCCGATCGGCCGGACGATGCGGTCCGCCAGCCCAAGGCCGAGCAGCACGGCGGCGAGCGCCACCAGCAAGGTCACCATGGCAAAGACGATGGCGATGCCGAGCTGCGTCGCCTCGCGCCGCGCATCCAGCACCTGATATTGTTCGACGCCAGCCTGCGCGATCAGCGGAAACTCGATGGCCTGCTTGTTGATCGGCCGCCCCACGACCAGATAGGCCGCCTGAAAGCCCTTGAGCTGCATGATCGAGCCGAGCACCTCCTGGGTGAGGATGCAGGGCGGTTCGTCGGTGCCGGCCAGGGTGAAATCCTCGCTCGACGGGGTGAACTGGCCGGAACTGGAGGCGACATCGGCCTTTTCGACCAGCGAGCCATCCTGCCGCATGATCGCGGCATGGGGCATGCCGAGAAACACCGCGCGCGAGGTCATGAAATCGCGAAACAGCTTGCGGTCGGCGTTGTAGACGCCGCTGGTGTAGGCGCGCTCGATGTCCACCGCCATCAGCCGCATCTCGCGCACCACGTTCTGGCAAAGCTGCTGCTGGTATTGCCGGGCGATGCCGCCGGCGTTCTCGACCAGCACCTTGAGATTGCCGGAAAACCACGGGGTCAGCCCCTGCTCCAGCGCCACCAGCGCGGCGGCGGCGACCATGCCGGTGGGCAGTGCCGTGGCCAGCCCGAACAGCAGCACCAGCCGCAGATGCAGCTTGGCGCCGGCGCGGCCGATGTTGCGCGCCTTGACCAGACTGTAGAGCCTGTAGCCGACCAGCAGCAGCAGCAGCCCGACCAGCAGGAGATCGACCCCGATGATGATCGGGATCATGCGCTCGCTGGGGCTGCCCCAGATGCCCATCAGCGAGAGCAGCGTGCCGATGGCGGCGGCCAGCGTCAGCAGAAGCAGAAGCAGATCGCGCGCGCGCAAGCCCGCCCCGCGCGGTCCCCGGGGCTGGGTGGCCGGGGCGGGCGAACGATCCGCGGTCTGGTCCGGGGTGGCGGACAGTGGCAAATCCTCAGGTTGCGGCGCTCACGCGCAAGACATCGTGGGGCTGCTGCGAGGGCAGCAGCCTCGCCTCTCACCCGCCCGAGAGAACAGGAAGTGACGATTCCGCGCAACACTGTTGTTGAAATGTGACAAATGTTCGACCGCCCGCCGCAATCCGGGAGATCAGGGCGTGAAAGCGCGGTTCAGCGCGCGATGCTCATCAGCTTCAGGTTGAGGTCCTTGATTTTCTTGCGCAGGGTGTTGCGGTTCAGACCGAGCAGGTCTGCCGCCTTGACCTGATTGCCGCGCGTGGCCGCCAGCGCTGCCGCGATCAGCGGACGCTCCACCTCGCGCAAGATGCGGTCATACAGGCCCGGTGGCGGCAGGTCGTCGCCGAAACCGTGGAAATATTCGGTCAAATGCCGGTCGACGGCGGCTTCGAGCCCTTCGCTGCTGCGTGCCGCAGGCGCCCAACTGGCACCATAGGCAACAGGGGGGGCGGGGCTGCGGGGGCTTTCCTGCACCGGGGCGGCCTGCGCCGGCGATTCAGGATGCGAACGGCGCCCTTCCGCGAGTTCGATGTCCACGGCCTCGCGGGTGATCACCTCGTCGGGGTAGAGCGCGACGAGGCGCCGCACCATGTTTTCGAGTTCGCGGATGTTGCCGGGCCAGGAATAGGCCTGCAACCGGGCCAGCGCATCGGGCTGGAACGATTTGCGCGGCAGGCCGCTCTTCTCCGCCTGGGCCAGGAAGTGGCGGGCGAGATCGGGCACATCGCTGGCGCGCTCGCGCAGCGGCGGCAGGCGGATCGGCACGACGTTGAGGCGGTAGTAGAGGTCTTCGCGGAACAGCCCCTGTTCGATCAGCGCCAGCAGGTCCTTGTTGGTGGCGGCGACGATGCGGACATCGGTGCGGATCGGCGTGCGCCCGCCCACCGTGGTATATTCGCCCTGTTGCAGCACGCGCAGCAGCCGCGTCTGCGCCTCCATCGGCATGTCGCCGATCTCGTCGAGGAACAGCGTGCCGCCCTCGGCCTGCTCGAAGCGGCCGGAGGAGCGCTGGGCCGCGCCGGTGAAGGCGCCCTTCTCGTGGCCGAACAGTTCGCTCTCGATCAGATCCTTGGGGATCGCGGCCATGTTGATGGCGACGAACGGGCCGCGCTTGCGCTTGCCGAAATCATGCAGCGCGCGCGCCACCAGTTCCTTGCCGGTGCCGGATTCGCCGGTGATGATCACCGTCAGGTCGGTCTGCATCAGCCGGGCCAGCACGCGATAGATGTCCTGCATCGCCGGCGAGCGGCCGACCAGCGGGATATCCTCCGGCGCGCCCTCGCCGTTGCTCCTTGAGGCCGGCTTGGCCGCCGCCAGCGCGCGGCCGACCAGGCTGACCAGTTCATTCAGATCGAACGGCTTTGGCAGGTAATCATAAGCGCCGCGCTCGGAAGCCTTGATCGCAGTCATGAAGGTGTTCTGGGCACTCATCACGATGACCGGCAGGTCGGGGCGCATGTGGCGGATGCGCGGCAGCACATCGAAGATGTTTTCATCCGGCATCACCACATCGGTGATGACAAGATCGCCCTCGCCCGCCGCGACCCAGCGCCAGAGCACCCCGGCGGTGCCGGTGGCGCGCACCTCGTATCCGGCACGCGTCAGCGCCTGGGTCACCACGGTTCGGATGGCGGCGTCGTCATCGGCAACGAGAATGGTGCGTCCGCTGGTCGGCATTGCGTTTCAGTCCTCAGCTTCGACTTCGGGCGGGGTCCCGCAGAACCGGGAGCAGGATGCGCAAGCGGGTTCCCCGCTTCACGCGCTCGCATTCGATGACACCGCCGTGGTCGCTTACGATCTTTGCGACCGTTGCAAGTCCGAGGCCAGTTCCAAAACTCTTGGTGGTGACGAAGGGTTCGAACAGATGCGCGACGAGGTCGTCCGGCACGCCCGGACCATTGTCGATGACGCAGATCTCCAGCGGCACGCTGGTGCGCTTGCCGGTGGAGGGCACGGTGACGTGCACGCCGGGCCGGAAGGCGGTGGACAGCACGATCTCGCCATCGAGCGCATCCGGACCGATGGCCTCGGCGGCGTTCTTGACCAGATTGAGCAGCACCTGCACCAGCTGGTCGCGGTTGCCGTGAACCGGCGGCAGCGAGGGATCGAACTCCTCGATGAAGCGCACATGCCGGGCAAAACCGGTTTTGGCCAGCCGGTGGACGTGATCGAGCACCTCGTGGATGTTGATCGGTTCGAAGCGAGGCGGCGCCCCTTCCGAAAACACCTCGAACCGTTCGACCAGCCGCACGATACGGTCCACCTCGTCGCGGATCAGGCTGGTCAGTTCATGAGCGCCGGCATCGGCGGGGTTGTCGAGCAGTTGCGCCGCGCCGCGGATGCCGGACAACGGGTTCTTGATCTCATGGGCCAGGATCGCCGCCATCGCCGAGATCGAGCGGGCCGCGCCGCGCGTGCTCAGCTGGCGCGTCATCTTGTCGGCCATCGAGCGTTCCTGAAGCACGACGATGATGTACTCCGGCGAGCCGGCCAGCGGGCTGGCATAGATGTCCAGCGGTCGTTCTCCGGGCTTGGTGTCGACCAGCAGGCGGTTGGTGACCACATCCACGTCATGCTCGGTGATGCCGGCACCGCGTGCCCTGACCTGGGCAATCAGGGTGGTCAGCGGCGAATCATGCGGCACCAGGTCGGCCAGCGTCTTGCGCTGAAGCAGCGTGCGGCTGAGGCTGAAGAAGCGCTCGGCTGCCGGGTTGGCGTCGATCACCTGCCCCTGCCCGTCGAGGCAGAACACCGCATTGGGCAGGGAATCGATCAGCACCCGCGCATCGGGCGGCACCGGACAGGACAGCGGTTCGGGGATCATGCGCGCGCCCTCTCCCCGCCGGATGGGTCCTGCATCACAAATGCCTCCTTCAGGCCGGCGATCACGGTTGGCGCGCACTCGCTGGTCAGCAGCCGCACCGCATAGCCCTCGGGCAGGGCCGCACCGCCGCGCACCGCCTCATCGAGATAGGCGGCAACATGCTTGCGGGCGTGGCGCAGGCCTTTTTCCCGCCCCATCGTTGCCAGCAGCCCCTCATAATGTTCGATCGCCGCCTCGGCTTTCTGCGTCGCGGTGGGCGGTGTCCAGCCCATGCCGGAGAGCGCTGCGCCCACCTGCCCCACCAGCCACGGCCGCCCCATCGCCGCGCGGCCGACCATCGCCATGTCGGCCCCGGAGGCGAGCACCGCCTGTCGCGCCGCCGCCGGCCCGTCGATGTCGCCGTTGACCACCAGCGGCACCGAAACCGCCTCGCGCACCGCCCGCACGGCGCGCCAGTTCGCCCGCCCCTTGTAGAACTGCTGCCGGGTGCGGCCATGGATGGTGATCAACGTTACGCCAAGATCGACCGCGCGGCGTGCCAGTTCCGCCGCGTTGAGGCTGGTGTCGTCCCAGCCGAGGCGGGTTTTCAGCGTCACCGGGCGCGAGGTTGCCGCCACCGTCGCCGCGATCAGCCGGCAGGCGTTGTCCAGATCGCGCATCAGCGCCGAGCCCGACCAGCCGTTGGTCACCCGCTTGGCCGGGCAGCCCATGTTGATGTCGATGATGTCGGCGCCTGCCGCCTCCGCCGCGCGGGCGCCCTCGGCCATCCAGTGCGCCTCGCAGCCGGCGATCTGCACCACATGGGGCAGGATGCCGCGCCCTTCGGCGCGCAGGCACGCCTCGCTCTCGCGCAGCGCCAGCTGATCGGAGGCGACCATCTCGGACACCACCAGCGCTGCGCCAAACCGCCGGGCGATACGCCGCATTGCCGCATCCGTGACGCCTGACATCGGCGCAAGCGCCGCCCGGCCGCTGAGGACGACCGGCCCGACGCGCGGAAGAGATGCGAGATTACTCACCATGTTGCCTATGTTTTGTGCATTTGCTCAAATGCCAAGCATACCGGCTCGCGGCGTCCACCGCAAAGCATCATGGCCGATTGA
>Ga0209573_1005522_pt1 | contig 11332 bp, 4 predicted proteins | sample TNRBio252014_DNA_FD_185870 | JGI IMG/M metagenome (GOLD analysis project Ga0209573, IMG submission 185870) | Wastewater treatment Type I Accumulibacter community from EBPR Bioreactor in Madison, WI, USA - TNR Reactor_6/25/2014_ DNA (SPAdes)... | ecosystem: Engineered > Bioreactor > EBPR >...
GAAATTCCGAACTCAGACTCCTCGAAAGCGTTCGACGCCATCCGTCTGAAATCATCCTCGATTGGTCCTTCGACGATGTCGAAGGTGAGTTGGTCTGTCAGGGAATTCATGTCACGGATGACATTGTTTCATGCGCAAATTCTGCCGAACTGCTTTGATTCTTGCTGTCTGCACCGGATGTGCAGCGAATCGCAGCAGGATTCCGATGTCGGAATCGCGATCGACGACAGGTGCATCGCCTGTTGCACAGTCCGAGGCGACTGACGCGGCATCGCAGGTGTCTGAGTCCACAGCGGCGGCAGCCGACACGCCGGATGATCGCGCCGTCATCAGCCCTGTTTCGTTTGTGGAACCTGGCGACGAAGGCCAGAAATCCACTGCGTTGCAGAACTCTGCGACGGAACCCTCGCCCTCTGACAATCAGGAGCCAGCGTCGAACATTCCGGAAGCCCCCGAACAGCTGACTGACAGCTCGTTACCGAAGTCTGCTGCGGAGGAATCTTCGATCGTGCCGCAGGGCAATCCATTGAACGACGATGGATCACCAATCGGATCGAACACAGTCGCGGCTGCGCCGGTGCAGTTTGATCAGGTGGTGGATTCGGTCTACCGAAGTTATCCGCTGCTGCAGGCGGCCCTTTACAACCGCAACATCGCGCTGGGTCAGCAGATTGGTGCCCAGGGAGCATTCGATACCAAGCTCAAAGGCGCCAGTGAAAATAACGTGCAGGGCTTCTATCAAACCTATCGTCAGAATATCGGAGTGGTGCAGCCGACGTACTGGGGTGGTGAAGTGTTTGCCGGGTATCGTGTTGGTCGAGGCAACTTTGAGCCATGGTATCTGGAACGCAACACCAACGATGGGGGTGAGTTCAAAGCCGGCATTCAGATTCCGCTCGCACGCAATCGGGAGATCGACGCGCGGCGCGCAGAACTGTGGAAGGCCGGCTATGGGCGTTCGATTGCCGAACCGGAAATTCAGGCGGAACTGATTCAGTATGTGCAGGAAGGCACATACGCATTCTGGGACTGGGTGGCGGCTGGCGAGTATCATCAGATCGCACAGCAAATTCTGGCGCTGGCTGAAGATCGCACCACTCGCATCGAAGCGCAGGTTGACGCTGGTCTGATCGACCCGCCGGAGTTGACCGACAATCTTCGACTTGTGGCAATACGTCAGGCTAAGGTGGCTGATACCCGCCGCAAGCTGGAGCAGACGGCTTCAAAGCTCTCGGTATTCCTGCGTGACGACGCTGGTCAGCCAGTGGTGGCGACGATTGATCAACTGCCGGGTTTTCCGGAGCCCACACAGGTCGACGAAGATCGGCTGCAGTTGGACATTCAGCAGGCACTGATGCGTCGCCCTGAACTGCGGACGCTGGACCTGGTGCGGCAACAGTTTCAGGTCGATCTTTCGGAAGCATCGAATCAGTTGCAGCCGGAGCTGAATGCGGTCCTCTGGAGTGCAAAAGATGTGGGTGCTCCGACCAGCAGCAAGCGCGACAAGGTTCCGCTCGACAGTGAAGCGTCTCTGTTTCTGGATGTGCCGATGCAGCGCCGCAAGGCTCGCGGAAAGATCACCGAACTGCAGGGCAAGCTGGCTCAGATCTCGGCGAAGCGTCGAATCACGGCCGACAAGATCAGCGTGGATGTGCAGATGGCTCACGCGGCACTGCGTTCCGCCTGGGAACAGGTCCTGGAGACTCGTGAGTCCCTGCGATACGCGGAAGACCTGGCAGCCCGGGAACGCCAGAATCAGGAAGCCGGAGTTTCCGATCTGCTGAAGGTCACACTCCGCGAACAGTACGCTGTCGAAAGTGCCGAAAAGAATGTCGAAGCGCTGAAGCTGTACTTCGAGTCCCAGGCCGATTATCGCGCCGCTATGGCGTTTGATTCGCTCACGATGTCCGGCGACGACTGAGGATTACTGCGTCCTCGGAAGCGAATCACGTTCCTCATGCCGGGCGCAATCGCTCAGCGCTGCCGATGACGGAATCTGCTGCCAGGTGTTGGCGTGTTGAACTCAGACCCGGCTGCTCTCGTTTCCATCTCTTGTGATTTCCGTGCCCTGCGGATCAGATGCCGCCGAACGGGCCTCATTTTCTGACGGAGCACGAATCACATTCGTTTCGGTCCGGGACTTGCGATCGAGCTGCTGTGGGGTCTCTGAATGGTTTAGTCGTTGTCCCGCAGTGACGGCCGGATGCAAACGCATAAAAGCGGGCGAACTGGTATCCTTCGCTGATTAAGAGAACTGTGAACGCACGTCATTTTCGCGTGTTTGAAAAGTAACCCATCACGCGGATTCCCGGGATGTGAGACATCTGGTCGGTGACTGTGCGAACTGGAGCAACTGATGAGTTCTGAAAGCGACGTGCAGAAGGCACCCTCTTCACTCTTCGGAAAGATGGCATGGCATACCGCGACTGCCGAGGCTGTGCTGACGCAGCTTGGTTGCGATGTTCACCACGGGCTGACAAACACGGAAGCTGTCGAGCGCCGCCGCGACAGCGGACCGAATGAACTGCAGAGCGCGCCGCCGGAGCCTTTATGGAAGAAAGTGGCATCGCAGTTTACGGATCTGGTGGTCTGGATCCTGATTGTGGCGGCCCTGATTGCCGGCGTGATGGGCGAATGGGTTGATACGTTTGCCATTCTGACCATAGTGGTCATGAACGGTCTGATTGGCTTTATGCAGGAAGAACGCGCCGAACGGGCTTTGGCGTCACTGCAGAAGCTGTCATCTCCGATGTCCCGAGTCCTGCGGGACGGGACAATCCACCTGCTTCCGGCTTCAGAGCTGGTCCCCGGCGACTGCATTCAACTGGAAGCCGGCGACAATGTTCCGGCAGATGCCAGGCTGCTGACAGCCTTCAGTCTGCACATTCAGGAATCTGCACTCACCGGCGAATCGGTCCCGGTGGAAAAGCAGGCGGATGTCACTCTGGCTGCAGATGCTTCGCTGGGTGACCGTCGCAACATGATCTACATGGGAACTGTGACAGCGTCCGGCAAAGCAACGGCCGTGGTGGTGCAGACCGGCATGCAGACGGAACTTGGCCACATCGCCGGGATGCTCAATCGTGCGGAGAGGGAACAGACACCGCTGCAGAAGCGACTGGCGGAACTGGGACGAGTCCTGATTGCCGTGTGTCTGGTCATTGTCACGGTGATCTTTGGACTGCAGTTGCTTCGAGGTGGTAAGGTGCTGGAGACCCTGCTGGTCTCAGTCAGTCTTGCCGTGGCGGCAGTGCCAGAGGGTCTGCCGGCCGTGGTCACGATGACACTGGCTCTGGGTCTGCAGCGAATGGTGAAACGAAACGCGCTGGTGCGCAAGTTGCCCAGTGTGGAAACTCTGGGGTCGGTGACCGTCGTCTGTTCCGATAAGACCGGCACACTGACTCGAAATGAAATGACCGTGCAGGAGATTGTCACGGCCAGTCACCATTTTCAGGTTCAGGGCGCCGGGTACGCGCCGCAGGGTAAGTTCCTGCAGATTGACAGGACTCTGACCGGTGGCCAGAAGGAAGTCACGTCGCCACGTGATGATGCCGAGTTGTTACCGTTGCTGAAGACCGCCGCTCGATGCAACAACGCCACGATCAGCCCCAGACCCAATGACGGGGGCGTCTGGCAGTGCATCGGAGATCCCACGGAAGGAGCTCTGCTGGTCGCCGCGATGAAAGCCGGCATTGATCCGCATGCGTCCGAGAATCGGGTGCTGTTTGAGATCCCGTTTGATTCCGAACGCAAGACCATGTCGGTGGTGGTGGAAGAACCGGATGGCTCGGTGGTGATGCACTCCAAAGGCGCGCCGGAAATGCTGCTGGCCCGATGCACGCACGAGAGGGTGGGGGACAGGGACGTGCCATTAACGGATGATCGTCGCGGCCGCATCATGCAGGCCAATTCGGCATTGGCTGGTCAGGCATTTCGAGTTCTGGCGCTGGCTGAACGCCATCAGTCGTCGAACGCACCTGAGCACTTCCAGGAAAGTGAACTGGTTTTCTGCGGACTGGTGGGCATGATCGATCCGCCTCGCGAAGAAGCACGCGATGCCGTTGTCATCTGCCGTCAGGCTGGAATTCGTCCCGTGATGATTACCGGAGACCACCCGGAGACCGCAATCGCCATTGCTCGACAACTGAATATTGCCGACGAGCAGAGTCAAGTGATCTCGGGCCGTGAGCTGGATGACCTTTCAGAGGCGAACCTTGCGCAGGTCGTGGACTCCACGTCCGTCTTTGCCCGGGTCTCCGCCGAACACAAGCTGCGAGTTGTCCGCGCGCTGAAGTCGCGCGGACAGATTGTGGCGATGACGGGTGATGGTGTGAACGATGCCCCGGCGGTGAAGGCCGCGGACATCGGAATTGCCATGGGAGTGACCGGCACCGATGTCACCAAAGAAGCTTCCGACATGATTCTGATGGATGACAACTTCGCTTCGATTGTGAATGCCATCGAAGAAGGGCGAGGCATCTTTGACAACATTCAGAAGTTCGTGCACTTCCTGCTGGCCTGCAATACCAGTGAGGTTCTGGTGATGTTCTTCGCGGCTCTGGTTGGCTGGCCCGTTCCTCTGATGGCCATTCAGATTCTGTGGATCAATCTGGTGACCGATGGTTTGCCAGCTCTGGCACTGGGACTGGAACCACCGGAAAAGGACATCATGCAGCGACCGCCCCGCCCTGCCGGTGAAGCCGTGCTGACTCGAAGTCGCGGACTGCTGATTCTGGTCCACGGGATTCTTGTAGCCGCAGTGACAATGCTGGGATTCTGGCTTATTTATCGCGGCGATGCGGACAACATAGCCAGGGCCCGTACGGTGACATTTGGCGTTGCGGCCGTTTCACAGTTGTTCTTTGCGTTTGGCTGCCGCAGCCATCGCTCGACGATGCCGGAGCTGGGTGTCTTTTCGAACCCCTGGCTGTTCGTGGCCATCGGAGCTTCAGTGCTGCTGCAGTTGGGCGTCATGACCATTCCGGTTGCCTCAAAAGTTTTTGAAGTGGACAATCATCTGACCTGGGAATGGGGACTGATCCTGATTCTGTCACTGATTCCTGTCACTGTAATTGAAGTTGTCAAACTGATTTCTGCTGCCAGAAAGCCGTGATTCTGCATTTGGAATGTATGCTGCCACGAAGATTCTTTTTTGACTGTGGAGAAATTTCGGACGCATGGGCCTTCTCTGCCGGAAGTCGGACACAGGGTGATGGGAGAGCAGCGAATGGCTCGGACGGTTTCGTTTGTTGTTCTGGTGGTGGTGACCAGCGTTCTGCTGGTGCTGTTTTACCAGGTCGTGTCCGTGTTTCTGCTGCCCTTGTTTCTGGCAGTTGTCACCGTTCTGCTGCTGAGACCACTTCAGAAGCGAATAGCCACCTGGTGTGGAAATCGCCGTTACGTTGCGGCCAGTCTGATGACGATCGGCGTTCTGCTGGCCGTGCTGATTCCGGTTCTGACTGTGTTCGCCATCGCCGGCTACGAAGCTGCCGAGATGGTGTCGGCCTTCAGCGGTGAAGCCGTGCGAGGCCAGCTGGATCGCGCGCGAACATCGATGGGGCTGGACTATCCGTTTGTGGATGAAATGCGGTTCATCGAAGCGTCACTGGATGAACTGCGAGTCGATGCCGCTCGCGGTGCGCAGGCGAGTGGAGATCGAAACGCGATCCAGAACATTCTGGCCGAGTTTGAACGGATGCAGACTGCCATGCCGAAGAGCGCATCTCAGCGTTCTGTTCTTCTTTCGGATCGCCTGATGGAATCGCTGCAGCAGGCTTTGTCGCAGGACCCCGGAACACTGGCCTACCAGAGGGCCATCGAACGCTGCTCGCGAGTCTTCCGCGACTACAAGTCCAGGCTGCTGGGAGGCGCCTGGCGAGCACCCCTGAAGGAAATGGCTCATCCCACTCCGGAAGAACTGGCACGACTGAGCGGTCAGGTGTTTTCCCTCACGACCGGAAACATCGCGTCCATTGGTGGCGCTGCGACAGTGGTCGTTGCCCGAGCCACCTTCAGCCTGCTGATCTTTGTGATGGCACTATTCTTCTGGTTTGCTGATGGCCCGGAAATCATCCAGGCATTGATGGTGCTGTCCCCGCTGGAAGATCAGTATGAACAGGAGCTGATGACAGAGTTTGAAGTCCTGGTTCGAGCGGTTGTGGCAGGCAGCATTGCATCGGCGACTGTTCAGGCCGTGCTGGCCGGGCTGGGATTCTGGTTTGCCGGAGTGCATTCCGTGTTTCTGCTGATGGCCCTGACCCTTGTGTTTGCCATGGTGCCATTTGTGGGGGCATCTTTGGTGTGGCTGCCGGTGTGTGCGTGGCTGGCGTTTGTGGAACAGAGACTGGGTGCCGGCATCGGACTGGCGCTGTACGGACTGATCGTGATCTCAACAATCGACAACGTGCTTCGTCCCTGGATCATTGTGGAAAAGGCGTCGCTGCATCCCCTGGCGGGACTGGTCGGCGTGCTGGGTGGAATTCAGGCACTCGGCCCGGTTGGAGTGTTTGTGGGACCCATTGTGGTGGCCTTCCTGCAGACCATTCTGACACTGCTGCATCGAGAGATCGCTGAAAAGTCAGCCGAATCCCGCACGACAACAAGGGAAGCTGCAGCATCGGAAGCGACCAGCCTGGCTTGAGCCGAGAATTCCTCGCCGGCGCATCTTGAAGTGGCGTCCTCATGTCCCTTCTGCCTCCCTGGGAGAAGGTGGCCGAAGTCCGGATGAGCGTCGCTTTCGAGCAGTGCCCCGTATTGGACAGTTCTACTTACTCTGACTCTTCGCCAGATCGTTGGCGGCGAATCGGCTTTGTGATCCGATTCGGCAATCCGGCCGACCATCGCGCGCACCAGCGATATTCAGGGCTTCACGTTGACACAGCGTGCGGACTGGCTTCAGCCTGCAGGTGCGGATCTGCTTCCGCCTGCATCGCCGGTTGCCGCCTGACGGCATCAGACAGCCGCTGCATCAGCACAAAGAATACGGGCACAAAGAATACGGCCAGAATGGTGGCGGCCAGCATTCCTCCCAGTACGGCTGTTCCCAGCGCACGTCGACTGGCTGCGGCTGCACCGCTGGCGTTCACCAGCGGAACAATTCCCAGAATGAAGGCAAACGACGTCATCAGAATGGGGCGAAACCTCAGTCGCGACGCTTCCACAGCGGCTTCCAGGACAGGCCGACCCTGATGGTGCAGTTCGCGAGCAAACTCCACGATCAGAATCGCATTCTTACTGGCCAGCGCGATGATGAGCACAATTCCGATCTGTGTGTAAATGTTGTTGTCCATACCTCGCACGGACACGGCGATGACGGTGCCCAGCAGAGCCAGCGGCACAACCATGATGACGGCCGCAGGCATCAGCCAGCTTTCGTACTGTCCGGCCAGCACCAGATACACCATCAGCACGCCCAGACCAAACACGTAGAAGGCCTGCGAGCCGACTCGTTTTTCCTGGAACGACATCCCGGTCCACTCATAACCCATCGACTGTGGCAGTCGGCTTTCGGCCAGTTGTTCCATAATCTGCAGGGCCTGTCCCGAGCTGACTCCTGGAGCTGCCGCACCGTTGATCGTGGCCGCCGGATACAGGTTGTATCGCGGTACAATGTGAGGTCCGAGTGTTCTCTGAATGGTGCACAGCGTTCCCAGCGGAATCATCTGACCGGAATCGTTGCGAACCTCCAGTCGTCGAATGTCGTCCGGTTCCAGGCGAAATGGCTGATCCGCCTGAACTCGCACCTGATACGTCTTGCCGAACTTATTGAAGTCGTTCACATATGCGGATCCCAGAGCAGCCTGCATGGTGCTGAAAATGGTGTCGAGCGAAACGCCCAGAGTCTTCGCCTTGGTGCGATCGACATCGACATAGATCTGAGGAACACCGGCGCGGAATGTGGACTGAACACGCGACAGTCGAGTCTGCCCGCCGGCCGCATCGACCATTTCCTGCACGACCTGCTGCAGTTCATTCAGCCCCATGCCACCGCGATCTTCGATCTTCAGTTCAAATCCGCCGGCAACACCCAGTCCGCGAATCCCGGGTGGTGGAAACGCCAGCACCATGGCTTCACGCACTGATTGAAAGCGGCCCATCAGGCCTCCCAGAATGGCTTCCTGTGTCAGTTCCGGCTTGCCCGCTCGATCTTCAAACGGAGTGAACGTCAGAAACATGGTCGCCGCATTCGAAGACACGGACGAATCCAGCAGCGACATGCCGCCCAGCAGAAACCACGATCGAACGCCGGGAGTTTCCTTCAGGATCGCACTGACCTGACGAGTCACTTCGCGGGTGCGTTCCTGTGCTGCCGCATCCGGAAGCTGAATGGCAACGATCGCATAGCCCTGATCTTCCGTCGGCACGAAGCCTGTCGGCAGGCGAACAAACCACCAGCTGGTCAGCGCGACCAGAGCCAGAAACAGGACCATCGTCAGCAGAGACTGCCGCACGGCCACTCGAATGATGGCCGTGTAGACATTCTCGCACCATCCGTAGACTCGATTGAATCCGCGATAGAACCAGTTCTTCTTCGTGGCCGATGGACGCAGCCACAGCGCACATTGAGCGGGCTTCAATGTGACGGCATTCACCGCGCTGATCAGTGCGGTGGCCGCGATGGTGAGTGCAAACTGGCGATACAGTTGCCCGGTAATGCCCCCCAGAAATGCGGTGGGCACAAACACGGCCATCAGTACCAGCGTGATGCCGATGATCGGACCAATGACTTCACTCATGGCCTTAATCGTGGCTTCCCGAGGCTTCATGCCCCCGGAATCGATGTGATGCGCAGCGTTTTCCACAATCACGATGGCATCATCCACGACGATCCCGATCGCCAGCACCAGTCCGAACAGCGTCAGCATGTTGATCGAAAACCCCATCGCGGCCATGATGGCAAACGCGCCGATGATCGTGACGGGCACTGTCGTGGCCGGAATCAGAGTCGCTCGCCAGTCCTGCAGAAAGATCAGGATCACGATCAGGACCAGAACGCCCGCTTCCAGCAGCGTCTTGTAAACTTCAAAGATGGATTCTTCGACAAACGTGGTGGTGTCGAACGGAATGATGGCTTCGATTCCCTTCGGAAAGGTCTTCTGCAGAACTGCGATTTCCGCTTTGACGTTCTCCGCGACGCTCAGCGCATTAGCACCGGGAAGCTGATAGACCAGCAGGCTGGCTGCGGGCTGGCCGCCGATTTCGCACCACTGGTCGTAAGTCTGAGCCCCCAGTTCCACTCGCGCGACATCCCGGACTCGGATCATCCGCATGCCTGTCTGATCATCACTGGCCGTCTTGATGATGATGTCACCAAACTGTTCCGGATCGGACAGACGTCCCTGAACGGCCACGTTGAATTGAAATCCCTGGGAACGCGGCGTCGGAGCCTGTCCAACCTGTCCGGCGGCCACCTGGACGTTCTGTTCGCGAATGGCGGCCAGCACATCCTGCAGCGTGAGATTGCGGGCTTTCAGCGAATCCGGATTGACCCAGATTCGCATGCCGTAGGTTCCTCCGCCGATGACCTGGACATCACCGACTCCTTCCATTCGAGTCAGCGCGTCCTTGACTCGCAGCGTCGCAAAATTACTCAGATACAGATCGTCGAAGGTGCCGTCAGGAGAAACCAGCGATACGACCAGAGTGATGTTGGTGGACTGTTTTCGCGTGGTGACTCCCTGACGCTGAACTTCCTGAGGCAGCCTCGGCATGGCCACGGCAACTCGGTTCTGTACAAGCACCTGCGCGTCATCCAGGTCCGTACCGACTTCAAACGTGACTGTCAGCGTGTAAGTGCCGTTGCTGGAACACGACGACGACATGTACAGCATGTTTTCGACACCGTTGATCTCCTGCTCAATCGGTCCCGCGACTGTGTCGGACAGGATTTCAGCGCTGGCGCCCGGATAGACGGCCGTGACCTGGACCGTCGGCGGAGTGATCTCGGGATACTGTTCGACGGGAAGCCCGAAGGCGGCGACCAGTCCCACCAGCATCGTCATGATGGCCAGCACATTGGCCAGAATCGGACGGTCTATGAAGAACTTTGAAAACATAAGAATGCCTGATAAAACCGGGACTGGCTCCCGATCATCGTGGAAGACTCAGTCAGACTGGCTGAAGGCAGGGTGCCTGTCCCGGTCTTGCTGGAGTCCAGGTCCTGTGAAACGAGGGATTACTCAGTGACGCCTGTGGGAGCGGATTTCGCAGCCGACTTTGAGACGCCGGACTGTTTGGGTTGCGATGATCCAACTGCCTCAGCGGAACCAGCGGATTCGGGTCTGGCAGCCGTCGCGTCTGCTGAATCCATTGGCCTTGGCACCACGCGCGCTCCCGGACGAGCTCGCAGGAGGCCTTCCACAATGATCTGATCCGACGGACTGATCGCCCCTTCGATAACTCGCAGTCCGTCATGCAGGCCACGAGTTTTCACGGGACGGAACTGCACTGTGTTTTCGGCATCCACAACCAGCACATACTGCCCCGACTGATCTGTGCCCAGGGCTCGTTCGGGAATCAACAATGCCGCCGGATTCTGCGCCACGGCGATTCGCATCCGGACGAACATGCCGGGAATCAACTGGCGGTCGGAATTCTCGAAGACGCCGCGAATTCGCATGGTGCCCGTGGCAGGATCGAGCCCCGGATCGGTGTAGTCGATTGTTCCGGTGCGAGTGAACTCTGCCATCCCGGACAGTGCCAGCTCGGCCGGGACATTCATGGGTGTGCCAACCTTGCGTTGGGCAGGATCCGATGTGTCAGTCGACGCCAGGTCTTTGTCTGAGTCCCTGTCTGAGTCGCACTTTTGCGTCCGCAGGAGCGGAACCTGTGCCAGGTCAGATTCACTGATTGTGGCCCAGGCGTAGATGGGCTCCATCCTGACGATCGTAGCCAGCACTTCTGTGCCGGCATCAGAAATCAGATTGCCAATATCCACGTTGCTGCGACTGATGCGACCATCGATTGGCGCGGTCATGCGACAATAGCTGAGATCCAGTTCGGCGTTACGCACCCCAATGCGAGCAGACTCCAGCTTGGCTTCGCTGGTCAGCAGCGATGTTTCGTATGTGGCTTCGGCCTGTGAAAGATGGGCGAGTGCGGATTCCAGCTCAGCCTGCCGGGACTTCAGCGTCGCCACAGTCGTGTCCAGGTCGGCGTCGGTGGCCACTTTTCGCTCGTACAGATTGCGGATCCGCCGCTCTTCCTGCGTCGCGAGGTCGACCTGCGAACGACTCAGATTGACGTCCGCTCGAGCGACTTCGCGGGTGCGCGACACGGTGGCTTCCTTCAATGCGGCTTCGGCTTCCTGCAGACGAGTCCGAGCGGCGTCCAG
>Ga0209573_1005524_pt1 | contig 11325 bp, 11 predicted proteins | sample TNRBio252014_DNA_FD_185870 | JGI IMG/M metagenome (GOLD analysis project Ga0209573, IMG submission 185870) | Wastewater treatment Type I Accumulibacter community from EBPR Bioreactor in Madison, WI, USA - TNR Reactor_6/25/2014_ DNA (SPAdes)... | ecosystem: Engineered > Bioreactor > EBPR >...
CATGATCAGCGACGAACAGTCGCTGACTTTCGACAGCAGCTCCGGCCTGATGGACGAGCGCAAGCGCTCGGTGATCCTGACCATCAAGTCCGGTCAATACGACAAGAGCAAAGACCATTTCCTGATTGCCCGGGACACCCAGAGCAGGGTCGAAGTGATCCGGATTCCGCTCAAGGTGGACCTGGCCTTTGCCAACGATTTCTGAAACCAATGATGACTGAAGAACGCCCCGAGAACGGCCCCGCGTTCACGCCGCCGATTCAGTGCTCGGCATTTTTCGGTCCACGACGACAGCCGTCCCCTGGTACGTGACTCGCGACATTCGCCATTGCGATCCGGCTTGCTCATAGTGGGCATTGCTCTTGCGAAGCCCGACAATGGCATTGGCCTCCAGGGCAAGTTCCTGACAGAACATCACACGCCTGGCGGCGATGCCATTGACGTCCTGACGGCAAGGACCTAGCATGGCCGGCCGGTTACTTCCGGCGATGATTCTTCCGGAGACGCCCATGGACGTGGCGACAAACGATGCAGACCAGCGGGTCCGCCATTTCCGGCAGATCCTGATGTGGCCCTTGCAACTGATGCCGCTGGCCGATGGCGGACCTTTCCAGAACCATCGTCAGTTGCTCGATCGGACCGATGCCGACAACCCGTGGCGGGAACTGGCCGACGAGTTCAGCGGCGACCCCGAACAGTTTCACGAGCGCCATTACAGCGAGTTCGTGACCTTCCTGCCTTACGTCCAGCGCTTTCTCTACGGCGAAGGCGATGGCCAGAAAGGAAGCAATGCGCGCGACGACGAATCGCCGATCCGCATCTTCCGCCGCCATGACGTGGCCAAAGTGCGCATGCACTACAAGGACCGCGACGAACCGATCGATTTCGATATCGCGCACCTCGACCTCTATTTCTTCTACGACATCGAGGTGCTCATTCTAGTCGTCGAGATTTTCGCCGACGACCTCGAACTACGGCAGGTGCACGACACTTTGTACCGCTTCGGGCGGGCCTATCCGCCGTCCTGGGACGACGATGGCAGCGGTAGTCACTGCCTGAAGCGCTGCGAATGGATCGCGCCGGACGGCCGGGTGCTGGCCGCTTCGGATTACGAAAAACGCAGCAAGTACCTCACTTTCGTCTCGCGCTTCCGCGTCCCCTGCATCTCCTCGCATTGGGAGTTTCTGCTCCGACCACTGGTGCTGCATCACTCGGACGAGGAAGGCCTGGTGCGCTACCGGCAGATCGAGTATCACCGCATGCCGCTCCTCGCCTACCTGGCGATGGACGACCCGCGCGCCCTCAGCCGTGACGACTTTGCCCGCCTGGTGTTGGTCACCGGACCGGGGAAGATTGGCGCGCCGCCCGCTTCCGAGTTGCCGCTTGATGGTTTCGAGGCGCGCTATTGCTACGACCGCTACTGGCACCCGCACGCCGAGCAGCCAGGGAGCCGCCAGCTCTCCTGCGGGCACGCGGTAGTCATGGTCGGCAGTGCCCGCGACGCCTACTTCTGTGGTCTGGAGGACGGCTTGCTCGGGCAGTTTCGCCACCAGTTCTTCCTGCTGGCCCTGATTCCGCACTTTCACAAGGCTGCCTTGCTGATGCTCTCCGATCGCCTGGTGACAGCGCTCAATCACCTCCGCATCGGCCAGGCCGAGTCGGTCAAGGAATTCAAGCGTGCCATTCGGCAGATCCTCGAAGTCTTCCTGCGCTTCACCCATCGCTACTGGTTCTACGAGATTTCCGACCAGGCCCAGGCTCGCTCGATGTTCAAGCTGACCAGAAAACACTTGGGCACCGAGCGCCTGTATACCGAATTGCGCGAGGAAATTCATGACATGAGCCAGTACCTCGACAGCGACAGCCTACGCCGGCAGTCCAATACGGTCGTCCGCCTGACCGTGGTGACCACCGCCGGCCTGATCGCGACGATCACCACCGGCGTTCTCGGCATGAACCTGCTCGACGCCACGCACGCTCCCTTCGCCGACCGCCTGGCGCTGTTTGCCCTGGTCGCCGTGCCGTCGGCACTGCTCACCGGTTTCGCCATCGCCAAGTCGAAGGCGCTCTCGGAGTTTCTCGAAGCGCTGTCCGACGAACGTCTCTCGCCACGCGCCAAACTCACTACGCTGACGGCCGTCTGGCGACGGCCACGCCCACCCGCCGGCGGCTGAGCGTTGGCTCTCGCTATTTCATGGTCGCCGCCAACGCCTCGAACAAGATCGCCGTCGTCGATACTCAAGACGCATCCCAAATCGACCAATCTGTCGGTCGATACGCCGCTCAATCCGGAAGCCAAGATCAGTCAGTCGGTTGCGGTTTTTGACATCCAGAACCTGGACAAGGGATATGAAGTCCTGCCGATCGGCGACTGGGCCGACCTCGGAGACGATGGCGCCAGGCGAATCGTGCAGCCCGAGTACAACGGGGCCGGCGACGAGGTTTGGTTCTCGGTGTGGAGCGCCAGGGACAAGAACTCGGCGCTGGTCGTGGTTGACGACAAGACGCGCAAGCTGAAAGCAGTGATCAAGGATCCGGAGTTGATCACGCCGACCGGCAAGTTCAACGTCTTCAACACCCAGCACGACGTCTATTGAGCTAGTCTCCGGCGACAATGGCGCAACGGGGGCTCGGACAGCCCCCGTTGCGTTTGTTGCGTCCTGACGCGCTCTGCCGGCCGGCCGTCATTCGAGCCTTTGGGCGCATGGGCTGCAAAGCTCGCCAACTGAGGACAGGCTCCGGCCTGATCGTCGCGGCGCGCACTGGCGCCCGTCAATACCGGAGACGTCGCATGCCACTTGCCGCCAACCGCTCTGCCCTTGCCATGCTTTTTGCCTGTGTTTCATTGCTTGGCATCGTGCCAGGCACGTGGGCCGCAGATGCTGAGCGGTTGCATATTATAGCGCATGGAATGATAATCATGCTTCGCATCTATTTTGGAGTCTGCCATGAAAACCTATTCAGCGGTAATTGAACGGTGCCCACAGACTGGCCTGTTCGTTGGTTTCGTTCCCGGGTTTCCCGGCGCTCATTCACAGGGAGAAACGCTGGATAAGGTCAACCACAACCTGCATGATGTAATTACCATGCTTCTGGAAGACGGCGAACCTGTGCTGGAGTCAGAGTTTGTTGGGGTTCAAAACGTCGCAGTCGCTTGAGTCATGGGCAACATTCCCCCAATCTTGCTCCGTCAAATTGCCAAAGACATCGGTCTCGCAGTTGATGAGTTTCTCAAGCATAGATAGCCCAACCCGGCGGTCAGTCTCGCTGCCTTCGGTCGCTGGACGCTGCGCGATAAAGCCGCACAGCGCCGGTTAGCTCTACGTTAACGGTCATGACTCGTGGAAACACCCCACATCATGAAAGTCATGACCGTTTCCCTCTTCTCCTGGCCCTTCTCCCACAAGGGGAGACGGGAGTTTCGTGAGTCGCGTAGGCGACTTTCACATTAATGATCATGCACCCACTCGCTTCCCATCTCTCAAAGCTTGTCTTGGTTGGGCTTGGTGTTCCAATCGCGATTGTTGTTATTCCTTTGTTGCTTGTATTTGTTGCTGGCGTACATTTTGGCCCCAAAGAAGACTTCTGGAGGAACCGGGAAGAAGTGCTTAGAGTGGCTTCTCCGGTCGAAAACATCGATACCGTTCTGGTTGAAACAAACGGTGGAGCGACAGCATCATTCGGCTACGAGGTGTATCTGGTTGCCAAAGGTGAAAATATTGAAGGCAAGCCTCGCGTAGCGTTTGTGTACGGCGCAACACGCAATGAAAATGCCTATGGCGTCAACCTGAAATGGCGCACTCCCAACTTGCTTTCTGTTGAGTATTACAGGGACAAGGGAATCGCCAGCGAGGTCAATACTCCTCTTGTCATCGGCAATATGCCAGTTGAAGTTGTCGTACAAACAGGCGTTCTCGATCCAGATGCTGTTCCTGGCGGAATGGGCTTCAATCAGAGGAGAAGAAAATGATCGCTAACTCCGCCGCTTCAGAGGGATGCTCGCGCTGGCAAGCCGGCTTCGCGCCGCTGAGCTTCCACGTTATGCCTCATGAAGCACTGCTGGTTCATCGTCGCCTTGTCGCTGCTCTGCACCTGGCTCTCGTTTCAATCGGCTTCACAATGGCGCCGCATGGCAATCACCGAAGCGGGGAATCACCGGCGCAGGCTCAGGGCAGACTATCTGACCCGGCGGGTCTGGGTCTGGGATGGAAAGTCGCTCGCGGCCGAGTATTGGCATCTGTTGGCGCACTGGGGAATGAATGGCGAGAGGCGATAATCCTGCCTGTCCAACGCCGTGCCTGACGCTGCCCTGTGCGACCTGGCGAAAATGCTCGGGCGCGCCATGGCCTCGCCAGAGCCTGCCAGGGCGCCGAAAGGGCGTACGGTAGGGCAGTGGTGATGGCGGCGATCCTGTTCTTGCGCTACCAGTATTTTTCGAAAGCCATTTGGCCGAGCACTCCACGCCGTGTGGTCCGAAAACCGCGTTCGCTGAGCAGCGCGCGCAACTCGCGGGACATCTCCGGATTGCCGCAGACCATCACTCGCGAGTGCTCGGGATCGATGCTTAGGCCGGTCGCCGTGGCGAGGCTGCCGTCCGCAAGCAAGGCCGGAATGCGTTGCGACAGGGCAGTTACCCCGGGCTCGCGAGTCACCACGGGCAGGTAGTGCAGGCGTGCAGCGGCGGTCGTGGCGCTGCGCTGCTGCGCTAAATGTTCGAGTTCTTCCGCATAGGCGAGCTCGGCTGCACGGCGGACGCTGTGCACGACGACGATGCGGGCGAAAGCGCTCCACACCTCCGGGTCGCGAAGTATCGACAGGTAGGGTCCGAGCCCGGAGCCGCTGGCTATCAGCCACAGGTCGTGGCCGGGCGCGAGGGCGTCGAGCGTCAGGAAGCCATAGCTGGCCTTTTCGACTTGCACCGGATCGCCAACCCGGCAGCGGTCCAGAAGGCTGGAGAAAGCGCCGCCGGTCACCAGAGTACAGAAGAACTCGAGATGCGCCTCTGCCGGTGCCGAGGTGATCGACAGGGGCCGGAATACGGCCGGGCCCGAGGAGTCAGGCAGGCCCAGGCGCGCGTAATGTCCGGGAGTAAACCGGAATCGGCTGTCGCGCGTCACGCGCAAGGACAGCAGGCCGGGCGTCCATCGGTGTATCCAGAGAACTTCCTGTGGCGTTGCCGCCGCCGGTGCTCGCGCAGCCGTTCCGCTCGGCGTGGCATTCTCCGGGAGGGAGCTGCTGGAATTCGAGGAATCAGCGGCAGAAGTCATTGGCTCGGGGACCCGTTTTGGCGCTTGCTCAGCCGGGCGCCGGTGAAACAGGTTTCGCCGGCTGCCGCTGCCGCCGTGTTGAAAGTGGCTTTCATGACAGAAACCGGGCGCAATCGAAGCGCAGCCCAAAGCACTGCCGGCGCAGGAATTCGACCAGCGATCTCGGCGACGACTTGGTCAACGCGATCGGCACCGATTCGGTGAAACACGCGGCGCAGGATGAAGTTCGCGACCACACTCACCACTATTCCGAGCGCTACGGGAAACACCTGCAGAACCAGCAGCGGGATCTCGTCGCGTCCGACCAGGGGCGCGAGCACTTTCTCCAGCCAATCGAGTTTCATTTTCTCGTTCCGGGCTTGTTCAGGCTTTGCATTCTAAACATTCCAATGTGTCGGGCGGGTGAGCCTCATTCGAGGCCGAGGGCGCATCGGCTACAATGCTTGCCAACTGACGACGGACGTTTACCTGATAGTCGCCGCGCGCACCGGCGCCTGTCAATACCGGAGACATCGCATGCCACTTCCCGCCAGTCGCTCTCTCCTCGCCATGCTTTTTGCCTGCGTTTCATGGCTCGGCATGATGCCAAGCACGTGGGCCGCAGATGCTGCCACGATCAGCATTGCCTGCTCGGGCGTTGGCCAGGAGCTTGAATTCTGCAAAGGGGCGGCCGAAGCGTGGGCCAGGAAGACCGGCCACGCGCTGAAGATCGTCACGCCGCCCAATGACGCCAGCGAGCGGCTGGCGTTGTACCAGCAGTTACTTTCGGCGCGCTCCGACAAGATCGATGTCCTGCAGGTCGACGTGATCTGGCCGGGCCTGTTGGGTGGCCACTTGCTCGACCTGCGACCTTACGCCAAAGGCGCCGAAGCGCAGCACTTCCCCGGTTTTATCGCCAACAATACCAGCCAGGGCCGACTGGTCGCCATGCCCTGGTTCGCCAACGCCGGCCTGCTCTTCTACCGCAGCGACCTGCTGCAGAAGTACGGGCAGCCGCTTCCCTCGACCTGGGAGGAGCTGACGGTCGGCGCGCGCACGATCCAGGACGGCGAGCGTGCGGCCGGCAATGAGCGCATGTGGGGCTACGTCTGGCAGGGCCGCGCCTACGAAGGCCTGAGCTGCAATGCGCTGGAGTGGGTGGCCAGCCATGACGGAGGCGCCATCGTCGAAGCCGATGGCCGGATCAGCATCGACAACCCGCGCGCTGCGCTGGCGCTGCAGACGGCGGCCGCTTGGGTTGGCAGTATCTCGCCAACGGCGGTGCTGAACTATGCCGAAGAGGAGTCGCGCGGTGTCTTTCAGGCGGGCAACGCAGTGTTCATGCGCAACTGGCCGTACGCCTGGGCGCTGGCACAAGCCGAAGGCAGCGCGATCCGCGGCAAGGTCGGCGTGGCGGTGTTGCCGAAAGCTGCCGGGGCGGGGCGGCATGCGGCGACGCTCGGTGGCGAATCTCTGGCGGTATCGAATTATTCCCGGCACCCCGCCGCGGCCGCCGATCTGGTGCTTTACATGACTAGCGCGGCGGTGCAGAAGGAGCGTGCGCTGCGTGGCTCGTTCAACCCGACGATCACGGTGCTGTACCAGGACCCGGAGATCCTGCAGGCCAATCCCTTCATGGGTGAACTGTTCGCTACCTTTACCAGCGCTATTGCCCGCCCGACCACGGTCACCGGCGCCCGCTACAACCAGGTCAGCCACCAGTTCTGGAATGCCGCGCACGATACGCTCTCGGGCAAGGCGACTGCCGAGCAGGCGCTGAGCAGGCTCGATCGATCGCTGCAGCGGGTCAGCCGGCGCGGCACGTGGCGTTGAGAGAATCGGGCCTGGCTGCGCAGCGCGTGCGCCGCGCCTGGTGGATGGCGGCGCCGATGTTGCTGGTGCTGGCGGCGGTCGGCGGCTGGCCGCTGCTGCGCACGATCTGGTTCAGCCTGACCGACAGCGAGTTGGCGGACCTTGGCGACTATGCGTTCATTGGCCTGGAGAACTATGTCGGCGAATATGGCCTGCTGGCCAGCCCGGAGTGGTGGCAGGCGGTCGGCAATACCTTGCTGTTCACCGGCCTGTCGGTAAGCCTTGAAACGCTGCTCGGGCTCGGCGTGGCCTTGCTGCTCAACCAGGCGTCGCGTCTGCGCACACTGTTGCGTGCGGCCCTGCTGGTGCCCTGGGCAATCCCGACGGTGGTCTCGGCCAAGATGTGGAGCTGGATGCTGCACGACCAGTTCGGCATCGTGAACCACCATCTGCTGGCGCTCCGCGTGATCGCCGCGCCGCTGGCGTGGACTGCCGACCCGCAGCTGTCGCTGTTCAGCATCGTGCTGGTCGACGTCTGGAAAGCGACACCCTACATGGCTTTGCTGATCCTGGCAGCGCTGCAGATGGTGCCGGTGGACTGCTACGAAGCGGCGCGCGTGGATGGTGTGCCGCGCTGGCAGGTTTTCCGCCGCATCACGCTGCCCTTGATCCTGCCCGGCCTGCTGGTGGCGATGGTCTTTCGCACGCTCGACGCGCTGCGCGTCTTCGACCTGATCTACGTAATGACTTCCAATAGCCGTGACACGCAGAGCATGTCGGTCTTCGTGCGCGAGCAGTTGATCGACTTCGGCCTGGTCGGTTACGGTTCGGCCGCCGCGACCTGTCTGTTCTTCATGATCGCGCTGCTGAGCATCGTCGCCATGGGCTTGCTGCGCAAGACTTTTGAGCGCGCGGCGGCGTGAATGGGATGGTGAAAGCGGGCGCCGTTTTGCAGGTATTGCCGTCGCGCGCTGCACCCCGACAGCGTCGCTTTCCCTGGGGCAGCATCGGCTATTGGGTGGCCTCGCTGCTGTTCATCTTCGTTTCCGTCTTCCCGCTGCTCTATGCGCTTTCGAGTTCGCTCAAGCAGGGCCGCGGGCTGTTCTCTCCGGCGCTGTGGCCCGAGGCGCCGACTTTCGCCAACTACAGCGGCGTTTTCGCTGAGCAGCCTTTTGCGCAAAACCTGCTCAACTCGCTGCTCGTTGCCGGCAGCGTGGTCACCCTGTCGCTGGGGCTGAGTTTGATGGCCGCCTGGGCATTCGCGCGGGTCGAGTTTCGCGGCCGCGGCCTGTTGCTGATGCTGATCCTGTCGGCGTCGATGCTGCCGCAGGTGGCGGTGTTGTCGGGGATGTTCGAGTTGGTGCGTGCCTTCGGCCTGTACGACACGCTCGGCGCGCTGGTCATCGCCGATCTCGTGCTGACGCTGCCGTTCACCGTCTGGGTGCTGGTGACTTTCATGCGCCAGCTGCCCAAAGAACTGGAAGAGGCCGCGGCGATGGACGGCGTCGGCGTGCTGACCCTGGTCTTTCGGGTCTACATGCCGCTGCTCTGGCCGGCGCTGGTCGCCACCGGCCTGTTGGCCTTCATCGCCGCGTGGAACGAATTCCTCTTCGCACTGACTTTTACCTTGTCGACCGAGGCGCGTACCGTGCCGGTGGCGATTGCCCTGATCAGCACGCCGAGCGGCTTCGAATTGCCGTGGGGAAAGATCATGGCCGCGTCGGTGATCGTCACGCTGCCGCTGGTGGCGCTGGTGGTGGTCTTTCAGCGGCGCATCGTCTCCGGGCTGTCGGCCGGGGCGGTGAAAGGGTGAAAGGGTGAAAGGGGTGAACAGGTGATTGGCCATGAGCGTACAAGGAGGGAAGGGGCGATGAGTCGCATCGAGCTGCGCGGTATCAGCAAGCGCTTCGGCGACACGCCGGTGTTGAACGACATCGACCTGAGCATCGCGGCGGGCGAATTCTGCGTTTTCGTCGGGCCTTCGGGGTGTGGCAAGTCGACGCTGTTGCGCCTGCTCGCCGGACTGGAAGATCCCTGCGCTGGCGAGATCGAGATCGACGGCGTGCTGGTCAATGACTTGCCGCCGGCACAGCGCAACGTGGCGATGGTCTTCCAGAGCTATGCCTTGTACCCGCACATGAGCGTCTTTCAGAACATGGCTTTCGGCCTGCAGCACCGCAAGCTGCCCGCCGGCGAGATCGAACGGCGCATCGCCGACGCGGTCCGCATCCTGCAACTCGACGGCTTGCTGCAGCGCCGGCCAAAAGAGTTGTCGGGAGGCCAACGACAGCGGGTAGCGATCGCGCGCGCCATCGTGCGCCAGCCGAAAGTGTTCCTGTTCGACGAGCCGCTGTCCAACCTCGACGCGGCGCTGCGCGTGCAGACGCGCCTCGAGATCGCCAGGCTGCACCGCGCGCTCGGTTCGGCGAGCATGGTCTATGTGACGCACGACCAGGTCGAGGCAATGACGCTCGCCGACCGCATCGTCCTGCTGCAGCCGCTGGCTGGGAGAAATGATGCCGCCAGCGTGGCTCAGGCCGGTGCACCGCTGGCGCTCTACCATCATCCGGCCAATCGTTTTGTCGCCGCTTTCATCGGTTCGCCGGCGATGAACTTCGTTGACGCGACGGTGCAGTCGCTGGGTGACGGGCGGGTGCTCGCCGACGCGCATGGCATGCTCTGCGCAGCGCAGCTGTCGCCGCAGGGGCTGGCAGTCGGCGAGCCGGTTACCCTGGGAATTCGGCCTGAGCACGTACTGCTGGGCGAGGGAGCGCAACGCGCGCGCGTCAGTCACGTCGAGCATCTTGGCGAAGTCAGCCATGTCTATCTCGAACTGCCAGGCGTCAGCACGCCACTGCTTGCGAAGAGCGCTTGCGATGACATCGCCATTTATGACGTGCTGGCCTTCGATCTGCCGGCACAAGCCATGCATTTATTCCGTGCCGATGGTGTCGCGCAAGCGCGTGGCGACGCGGCGGAGCGCTCAGTCGCCGCCGTCAACGGCTAGTTGCGTTCAGGCGTCATGGCCACGGCAAGCCCGGCGTGTACCGTGGTAATTGGCGAACGCGTAGAATCACCTGTGCACGAACGACATTGGCGGGTTCGCGCCCGCGCGCTGGAGTAGCCTGCGCCGTGATCACCCTGAATGGACGCAGGCAGAAATAGAGAGAGGTCTCGATGAATGATTTGTCACGTTCGCTGATTGCCGGAGTGGTCCTCGTGGGCCTCGCCGGAAGTGCTTACCTGTGGTGGCAGGAGCGGCAAGAACACCAAGAAGGACAAGCCGCAGCGACGGCTCCGCTGGTCGCACCAAATACACGCGCGGTGGAAGCGGTGGCGCCGGAGACAGCGCCGGTACCGCTTCACCATGCCATCGAAGAGATCACGCCGCCGCTCGCGGAGCCTCTGCCGCCCTTGACGGATGACGGCAGTGAAGTGAGCGACGCGCTGGTGGCCCTGCTGGGCCGCGAGCAGGTGCTGTCTTTCGTGGACGCCAGCGGTTTTGCGCAGCGCGTGGTGGCGACGGTCGATAACCTGGCCCGTGGTCATGCGGCCTCACGCCTGTGGCCGGTGCATCCCGCACCCGGGCGCTTTCAGGTCGTCGAGCGTGACGGCGCGACCTATATTGCCGACGACAACCGCGATCGTTACAAAGCTTTCGTGCGTTTCGCATCGGCCGTCGATACCGAGGCTGCGGTGGCCTTGTACGTGCGCATGTACCCCTTGCTGCAAAAGGCTTATGAAGACCTCGGCTATCCGGGCAAGTACTTCAACAACCGGCTGATCGAAGTGATCGATCAGTTGCTGGCAACTCCCGAGCTGCTGAAGCCAGTTCGCCTGAGCTTGGTCGAAGTGAAGGGGCCGGGCGAGACGCCGTCGCCCTGGTTGCGCTACGAATACGCGGACCCGGCGCTCCAGGCGCGCTCTGCGGGCCAGAAAATCCTGCTGCGCATGGGGCCGGGGAATGCTGGCGAGCTGAAGGCCAAGTTGCGCCAGTTCCGCCAGCGCATTGCCAGCAGCGGCGTGAGCGACTAACGGTCATGACATGTCGAGATACCCCGAATCATGAAAGTCATGATCGTTTGTTCGCAGTAACAGCAGTAAGTCTAGCGGATTGAAGTCCCGTCTGGGGAGTTGTCTGTACGCCCCGGTAGCATGAGGAAGCGGCGTCGTGGTGACACGGGGTCGTGAGTTTCCAAACAGCAAGAGAGCAGGCCGTAACGTAAGTGAACCTATGAGTAGCCTCGTAAATGAGCTGGAGAAGCCG
>Ga0209573_1005525_pt1 | contig 11321 bp, 8 predicted proteins | sample TNRBio252014_DNA_FD_185870 | JGI IMG/M metagenome (GOLD analysis project Ga0209573, IMG submission 185870) | Wastewater treatment Type I Accumulibacter community from EBPR Bioreactor in Madison, WI, USA - TNR Reactor_6/25/2014_ DNA (SPAdes)... | ecosystem: Engineered > Bioreactor > EBPR >...
GCTGGAGTAGCGGATGTCCTTCTCGCGTTGCGTCACGTCGGCGATGGTGTGCGGCAATCGCCCGCGCGCGCTGAAGAGGTCCACCTGGAAGACCACCATATCCTGGCGCGGGCCGCCGTTGTCGAGGACGTATTGCAGCGGCGTGTTGGAGACGAGACCGCCATCCCAATAGGCTTCGCCTTCGATGACGATCGGTGGAAATCCCGGCGGCAAGGCACCGCTCGCCATGACATGCTCGGGTGCGAGACGTTGCGTGGCGCTGTCGAAATAGACAAAGTTGCCCGATCGCACGTTGACAGCGCCGACGCTTAACCGCGCTGTCCCGCTCTTTATGAGATCGAAATCTACCAGTGACAGCAGCGTGGCACGCAGCGGCGAGGTATCGTAGAAGCTCAACGCACCCGGTGAACCTGGGGGTGACAGTAGAGGCGAAGGAAACCGTGGATCGAAGAAACCGGGCACGCCGAATGTCGCTCCGGTAGCGGCGCTGAGTTCGTTGAAAAAAGCGCGTGCCATTTCCCCTGGCAGGAACGGGTTGCCTTGCAGCCCCGACGAGACCTGCTCCCAGAACGCGCGCAACTTCTCGACGCGATGTTCCAGCGGATTGCCGGCGATGATGGCGGCATTGATGGCACCGATCGAGATACCCGCGATCCAGGAGGGTTCGATGCCGGCTTCGCTCAAGGCCTCGTATGCGCCGGCCTGGTAGGCGCCGAGAGCACCGCCGCCCTGCAGCACAAGAACCGTCTTCTCAGTATGCTTATGAGCCATCACGGCCCTCCTGTGCGCATAATTCTCGCGCTGCCGGGCTATCGAGCTTCAGGCAATAGCGGCAGAGCACGAAGGCTTTCCGTGACGGGGCCTTCGAACCACTTCGTCGCGGGTGTGGAGGCGACGATCAAGCACTCGCCCGACCGCGACGCCACGAACTCGTACGATCTCCACGTCCTGCATCGTGTCACTTCGCTTCGATGAAATTGGTTCAATTCGTGTCGGTCGGTTCGCCAGCTTGGGTCTGGTGGCCACCGTTGTTGATCACCTCGTACTGGCCACCAATCACGACCTGGATGCACGACGGCGCGCGATCGCCGGTGCGTTCTGACGGTGATGAGGAAGGGCCTGCGCCGCAGCCACACCAAGAAGGATCGGTGACATCAGTATCACAATGCCGACGCCGAGGGCGGCGGCCAGGGGCACGATGCCGACAGCGGCAAAGGCGGCGAGCGGGATCGCCCAACCCGGCAGCTGGACAAGCTTGATCTCGTAGCGGTCATGCCTGGTGGCAGCCATGACACTCTCCTGAATTTGGTTTCTCAGAATCCGGAGCACGTTCACGTCCGGATGTGATCTGGGTATGCCAGTGCCAGCTATGCTCCGGGAATTCAGCGCGATTTATTTGTCTTAGTACGGATCGATGAGATCGTCAAAACATGTGGGCGGCAGACCGGAGATGGGGAGTTCCGGCCTGCCGCCGCGTTCAAGACGCCATGCCACGAGGTGAGGGGGCCTCAGGAGATGAGGGGCGCCTTGAGACCTGGTTACGCCTTCGGTGCCACCGGCACGGCAACGAAACGCGTGCCATCGGCCGATTTCAGCTTCATCAGTACGGCCTTACGGCCTTCTGCCTTGGCTGCGTCGATACCCGACCGCACATCCGCCGCCTGGGCCACGGCCTTGCCGCCGACCTCGAGGATCACATCACCCTCGCGCATGCCTTTCTGGGCGGCCACGCCGTTGGGGTTGATTTCGACCACGGCGACGCCGTCTTTTCCGGCTCCCTGGACGTCCTTGGCCGGGGCCAGCATCAGGCCGAGGGCGGCGAGCTTGTCTTGCCCATCGTCGGTGATCTTGGCCTTGGCAGTCTTGCTATCGGGAACCGCAGCCAGGGCAATCGTCGTCGTGGCGGTGCGTCCGTCGCGCAGATACGACAACTCGATCTTGGCACCCGGCTTCAGAGCGCCGATCTTGCGCGCGAGATCGCGCCCATCGGTAATCGCCATGCCGTTGACAGCCGTGATCACGTCACCGGACTTGAGGCCGGCCTTGGCGGCCGGTGTGCCGGCTTCGGCGGTGTCGACGAGGACGCCCTTTGCGTCCTTGAGGCCGAGGCCATCGGCGACGTCCTGCGTCACACTTTGCATGCGGATTCCGAGGTAGCCGCGTGCGACTGTACCGTGCTCCTTGATCTGGGCGACAACATTCTGGACGGTTTCGGCGGGAATGGCGAAGCCGATGCCGACGCTACCGCCGGACGGCGAGTAGATGGCAGTGTTCACGCCAACGACCTCACCCTTGAGATTGAAGGCCGGTCCACCGGAGTTGCCGCGATTTACGGCCGCGTCGATCTGGAGAAAATCATCATAGGGGCCGGCGCCGATGTCCCGTCCGCGTGCCGAGACAATGCCCGAGGTCACTGTACCGCCGAGACCGAAGGGATTGCCGATCGCGACGACATTTTCACCGACACGCGGTGTGTCCTTGGCGAACGTAACGAACGGCAGGACGCCGCCGCCTTCCGCCTTCAGCAACGCAACGTCGGTCTTGGCATCCTTGCCAATTACCTTGGCATCGAGCGTGCGGCCGTCATCAAGCGTTACCTGTACCTTCACGGCGTTGTCGACCACGTGGTTGTTGGTAACGATGTAGCCGTCAGGGCTGATGATGAAGCCCGAGCCCTGTGCCTGGGCGTGCTGCTGCGGGCCGCGCGGGCGAATCTGCTGCTGGCCGAACTGATCGCCAAATTGCTTGAAGAAGCGCTCCATCGGACTGCCCTTCGGGAAATCGGGCATGCCGGACGGCGCGCCCTCACCATCTCTGGTATCAGCCGTCTGCTTCACATCAACTTTGACGGCAACAACGGCCGGCTTCACCTTCTCGACGAGGTCGGCGATACTCATCTGACCGCTGATCCGGTCGGCAGTGACTGGCGGCGGCGAGCCGGCCAGCGCCGGGGTACCCTTCAACAGGGCGGTGCTGCCGACGAGGCCGGTTGCGACCAGCGCAAGGGCGCTGACAGTCGACAACAGGCGCGCTTTGCGGCGCGGCACCGTCACGGAGACGGGCTTATCGGTATCAATCTTCGACATGGATCATCTCCTGAGTTTGCAGATCGTTTGATCGATCTGTTGCTGGGAGAATGCTCCAGTCGCGTTTGCATCGATGTTGCGGGAACATTGGGAGTTGGCAATCTTCCGGCTGGCGCAGAGCCAGACTCAGGGGTGCTTCAGGATGGGCCGCACCGTCAGTCGGCCATTGCGCCTGCACTTGGATGCGTGAATTCGTGACTACGGCGACGAGCGCGACTAGAGCCGCTCGCTTGAAGCAGGGCGGCAAGACAGGCACCGGCGATCACGGCAGATCCGACGTGCAACGTTGCCCAGACAATCGCTGAGGTGCCGTTGGCCGCGAAGAAGCGTGCCAAAGGCATGCCGAAGATTTCCGCGATCATCGGCACAAAGGAGCGAACAGGAACGCGGCGAAGGTACCGAGCAATGGCTCTTGGGTGATCCAGGCCGCAATCGTATGATCCTAGGCATCGATCCAGTGCGTCATGCAAGCGAGTCCGTAGGAAACAGAACAGAAATTCGCAGGCCCGGCGCATTGTCAGTAGCCGTGATCGTTCCGCCGTGAAGTCTGGCGATCGCCGCTGCCAGACTCAGGCCGAGACCGGTTCCCGGTGTCGTTCGGCTGGCTTCGGCGCGATAGAAGCGCCCGAAAATCTTGTCGATCTCGCCTGCCGGAACGCCCGGGCCGTTGTCGGCGACGACGACGACCATACCTGTCGATGACGGCCGCACGCTGACCCGAATCGTCGTTCCCGCCGGAGTGTGTGTCAGAGCATTCTCGACGAGGTTGGCGAACATTTGGGCAAGGAGATCACGGTCGCCCTCGATATGCACCTCCTCGGCGACGTGTGCCACGAGTACGTGTCCGGTATCCTCGGCATTGGGTTCATAAGCCTCGCACACGGTTTGCACGGTCTCCCCAAGATCAATCGACTTGAAGCCCGAGCGGCGCGCCCCGGAATCAATCTGGGCGATCCGCAGCATTGCGGTGAATGTAGCCAGTAGGCCGTCGACCTCCTCGATGGCCTGGTCGAGTGCCGAGGCGTGACCAGGTAGCAGAACGGCGTCGTCGCGGACCTGCTCGATCTTCTGGCGCAGCCGTCCCAGCGGGGTCCGCAAATCGTGCGCGATATCGTTCGTGACCTGTGACAGGCCATCCATCAGGGCTCGGATGCGGTCGAGCATTTCGTTCAGTGTCGCTGCAAGGCGATCGAAGTCGTCGCCGGCGGTCGACACGGGCACGCGTTGCGTGAGATTGCCATTCATGACAACTCTGGCCGTCTCCGTCACGTCGGCAATTCTCCGTCCGATCAGCCGCTTGACGAGCATTGACACGAACAGCGCCGCCACCACAGCCAACCCCAGGGCGCGAAGCAGGAGTTGGCCCAATTCCTGTTCGAGGTCGGTGATCCAATGTGCGTCGCGAGCGATGGAGACGAAGAGATTGGAGCCGACGTCGCGCGTGAGGACCAAGACACGTCTTTCGGCGCGGGACCGGTCCGGTGCTTGGTCAATCTGCTGCCAATGCCAGCCAACGAAACTTGCAGCAATCCAGGCGTCGCCTGTGATGTGCGTGCCATCAGGCTTGGTCAACCGATAGGCAAAGCGGCGAAACACTCCAGCGTGTGTGCGGCTTTCTATGGCCGCGATGAGCTTCGACTGATCAACTGGACCGTGATCGGCGATGACCTGCTCGATCTCCTCGCTGATTTGGGCTCGCACACGGCCCTGCATGGCATCGTTGACGAGTGCGTAGACGAAGATGCCGAGCAACGACACGACGGCGATCACGAGGATCGATGTCAATGCGGCAATGCGGACCGCGGTGCCGCGGGACCAGTCAATGAGGCGCACGGATGCAATACCCCGCGCCGCGGACGGTCTCGATCAGTTCGCCGTCGAAGCCCTTGTCGATCTTGCCGCGCAGCCTGCTGATATGGGTATCGACAATATTGGTCTTGGGATCGAAATGGAAATCCCAAACGCCTTCGAGAAGCATTGTGCGCGTGACGGTCTTGCCGGCGTTCCGCATCAGAAACTCGAGCAGGCGGAATTCCCGTGGCTGCAAGTCGACTTCGCGTCCCGCGCGACGAACCTTTCGGGCGATGAGGTCCATCTCAAGATCGGCGACACGCAGCACGGTTTCCGCCGCGGACATGGGGGGTCGTCGCGTCAAGGCGTGGATCCGCGCCAGCAACTCGGCAAAGGCAAACGGCTTGAGCAGGTAGTCATCGGCGCCAGCCTCGAGTCCTTCGACGCGATCCCCAACACCGATCATAGTGGTGAGGAAAATCACGGGAGTCATCACTCCCGCGCCACGAATAGTCTTGACGATCGACAGGCCATCGATACCGGGCAAACGACGATCGGCGATGATGACGTCGAACTTCTCACCGGCCGCCAGGAACAGCCCGTCGCGCCCAGTAGCCGCAAGGTCAACCACGTGACCGGCTTCTTCGAGTCCTTTTTTGATGTAGGCGCCGGTTTCCCGGTCGTCCTCGATGACGAGAACCTTCATGGGCGCGTTTCCCTCCCAGTGCTGTTTCGTGATTCTCGACAGTCACAAAACATGCGGTTCAGACTATCATCGCCTGCGAAATGATCCAGCAAGGCCATTCCGCCAAGACCGAACAGGGTACCGCGCCGGCGGTCGCCATAGCCAGCGCCGTCAGCAAGCCGTGCCAATGCGTCGGTCGCCAACCGCAGTCAAGGTCAGTCGCGCAGTGCTTTGAAGTGAAACAGGACATCGTCGACAGGGGCGGACCGACGAATATGCGGCCGACGCCGATCAGAACCGTCGTTGCAAATGCGACCAGCGCAAAGCGACGATGCCCGTAGGTGCACGTCATGACTGCGAGCGCAATGGCTATGGCCGCATGATCGGACGGAGCCAAACTTGATCCCTGGCACCGCGATCCGGGTCAGGTCAGTCCGGTACAAGAGTGAGCGCCTGAATGGTCCAATCAAGCTGCCTCATGGATGTCGGCAAGAGACTTTGCCAGCATGATCGCGTGCACCGATGTGAGTGCGTTTTGAATGTCCAGATGCGTCCGAGTTGCGGCGGCACTTTTTGAAGAATCCGTCACATCATGAAAGTGAATGCGCGCCTCGATGGTCTCAGCAATGGTCGACCCGTTCACCAGTTCGTTGAGCTGCGGCGCGTCGAAGTCGAGGGTGTGTCCGAAGCGGTGATCATGGCCGACTTGTGCCGACGTATTCATGCCAACCAACAGCAGCAGTTGCCGAGCCGGTTTGGACAGCGCGCCCCGGCCGTCGCCACCGACACGCATCATCATCGTGCCTCCGCTGTCATTGGTGACATGCAGCTGCACGCGTCGGGCGCTCGAAATGAGTGCCATGTTGGTCTCCATCGGTTGTGCAATCAGGCTCGATTTCGATGAGGACCAGTGTCGCGGAAGGGGCGTTGCCGCTTGCCGACTGAAACTATACCGATTTGTAATGAAGATCCTGCTGCCGTCGGCGCCATCGCCGAACACTGGCCCAGACACCCGGATCCAACTGACACGCCGCTGCACTCGAGGCTCCAAGCCGAACCTCCGGCGCAGCCCTCGACCAGCAGTTTCCGCAGGTCGCTGACATGGATCGGGAGGCCTTAACCGAACTGCCGACAATACTCTCCTGTTTAGAGGCTGCTGAAAGCCTGAACGACAGGTCGGTCCGAGCCGGTTTCATGACTGTGCGTCGCGACTAAGTCCGGGCATGCGCAGATTGGACGAGCGGACGAGATCGGTGCTCGACCTCGTTGATCTGGAGAACAGTGGTCCGGCGCGGCAACCGATGCGTTGAGCAATCAGGCTTTGGCATCCCTCTTTGATCGCCTTACCGCTTTTCTTTCACGTCGCAAGGTGTTGTTCAGCTTCCGCTGTCTGGCCTGAATCTTTTTGCGGCGGGAGTCCGACATCTTTGGCATGTGATCAATCCTCTACTGCAACTGGCAGGATGATGAACGAGCGCCGCCCGCACGGCAAGCTGGATCGGAATTTGTCGCCTATCCATCGCGACGCTGCCCCATTCCGTGACGGGTACCGGGAATGAGATTTGCGCCGGCAATGACAATGGTCGTCACCACCAACATCGTCAGACCGAGAACAGCGATGGCACCGAGATCGCCACTTTCCTTTAGGTCGAAGATCAGCACCGACAACACCTTGGTGTCGGAGGTAAAGAGAATTGCAGCCGCTGACAATTCACGCACCACCGCAACAAAGATGAAGCACCAAGTCGCGATGACACCTGACAGCAGAAGCGGTGCCGTGATCTGACGGAGTGCCTTGAGCCGTGTCGCACCGAGAATGCGGCTCGCTTCCTCCAGCTCTACATGCACTGCCTGTAAGCTTGACGAGAGTTGCTGATAGGCAGCCGGCAGCTCAATGGTAACGTACGCAATCAGAAGGATCCACAGCGTGCCATAAAGAACGATTGGCGGTATGTCGATGCCACCGACACTGATCCATGGACGTGTATAAGCTAGGAACAGTCCCACGCCGAGCACGATGCCGGGAATGGCGATAGGAGCCGTGGCGAGAAATCCGAGCATCTGGTGTCCACGCACGGCCTTGCGGATCGCGAGATAGGAGATAACCAGAGCCATCACCGTCCCAAGTGTCGCCGAAAGCGCTCCGAGCAGAAACGTGTTCTTCATCACATGCCAGGTTTGTGACAGCTCGAAGAATGTGAAGTGCACGTTCTGCATGGACAGCGTTTCCCATGTCAGGATCTTCGATGGGAACTTCGAGAATGCGGCATTGAATAGCGCCCCGTAGGGCAGGAAGACCGGCAGCATCAGCAGCGCCATGCACAGCGCGAAAGCCAGCCAGCGGAAGGCGCCGAGCGGAACCGGTCGCGGCGCCCCATATTTGCCGCCAAGGACGGCATAGCTGCGTCGCCCGAGAACCTGCGCCTGGGCTCGCAGCAGCACGACGGTCAGAACCAGCAGCGGCACCGCCGCAGCTGCCGCGAGTTCGAGCTTGGGTGGAAACTGGAAGAGCGTCCAGATCTTCGTCGTCATCGTGTGAAAGCCCGCGGGAATGGCGAGGATCGCGGGTGATCCGAATAGATTCATCGCCTGCAGGAAGGCAATCAGCATGCCGGCGAGGATGGCAGGCAGCGCCATCGGGATTGTGATCCGTCGTGCCGTCGTCCACGATCGCGCGCCGAGCATCGACGATGCATCCTCGAGTTCACCCGGCACCCGGTCGAGGGCATTGGCGACCAGCACGAATACATAGGGAAACGTGTAGCAGACGATGACGAAGATGACCCCGGGCAGCGTATAGATGTTGAGCAAATGCTGATCGGGTTGAGCGCCCGTCAGCCCACGCCAAGCCTGATTGAGCAGACCGCTGTTGGGTGCAGCCAGCAATTCCCAGGCAATGGCGCCGAGAAATGGCGGCGTCACGAAGGACGCCGTCACCAAGGTTCGCACGACACCGCGCCCGGGCATGTCGGAACGCGCCACCAGCCACCCCATCGGCGCCGCAACAATAGAGCAGATCAATCCGACCGACACCGCGATGATGAGCGTCGTGACCAACGGCTCCTGGAATGCCGGATCCCCAAAGATCGTGACAAAGTTCGCAATCGTGAAACCACCGTCCTTCGACGCGAACGCGAACAGGATCAGCCAGATCAACGGCAATACGATCAACAGAACGAGTATGCCCGAAAACAGCATCAGAACGGGACCGGACGCGTCGAACCTGCGCACGACGCCCCCGCGATTGGGAACTGGATCCGACTTCACAGATTCGTCCGTCACGCCCCATTCCCTCACCCGCCTTGCGCCGGATCCATCAGCACGCACTTCGCTCAAACCTTGAAGATCGACGCGTACTTGGCCTTGATCTCATCCGCCACTTTCAACAGCGCCTCCGGATCGTCGCGCATGATCTTGATGTCCTTGAGCTGCGGGCGCCCCGGTTTGCTCCTGACTTTTCTGTGCGGTACATACTGGCCACTGATCGCGACCAGCTTCTCCTGTCCCTCGGGCGTGCAGAACCAGTTCTGAAACAGCCGCGCCGCGTTCGGGTTCGGCGCTGCTTTGAAGACGGCGTTCGGGCTGTTGATGATCGGCGCCCCTTCGACGGGATAGACGAGCTCGATCGGGGCGCCCTTCTCTTTCTCAAGTATGGTAATGTAATCGGCACCATCGGCCATGGCCGCGCGCTCTCCGAATGCCACCTTCTTTGGTGGGTCGACAGCAGACTGAACCTGCATGATCTTTTGCTTGGCGAGAGCCTCGAAATAGCTCCAGCCGAGATCGCGCGCCATCGCGAAAGTCGATGTCATGATTGCGCCCGAATAGCTTGGGTGCGCCTTCACCAGCTTAGCCACCCATATGGGCTTGAGCAGATCCTTGAACCCCTTCGGAGCATCCTCAGGCTTCACCAATTGCGTATTGTAGGCGATGGCAACGAACACGATCCGCACGACCGCGAATTGCCCATCCTTGTCCTTATAGAGCGCATCAAAATCAGTCGCAGCATCTGCGGGCACGTAGGGAGCAAGCCATCCCTGCTTCTTCCAAGCATAGGCATGCGCTGCATCGGTCGTATTGACGATGTCGACATTGGTGATCTTCGAGGCATACTCCTGTGCGATGCGCGAGAAGACGCGCTCCGACCCCGACCTCTCGACTTTCACGGCGATGCCGGGAAACTTTGCCTCGAAGGCCTTCGAGAACTGCTGTGCGATGTTGATCTCCATCGCCGTGTAGAAATTGACCTTGCCTTCCTTCTTGGCGGCTTCGATGAGCGCCGGAGTGATGGCCTCAGCCGCGGGCGCCTGCGACAAGACCCTCGCCGGAAAGGCCAAGGTCGTCGCCAGCCCACCTGCACTCTTGATCAGCGCTCGCCGGCTCGGATCTCGCTTCGTCATAACTGGCCTCCTTGCCGCAACTCGGACCCTTCAGACTTTGAAGTAGGTGGCGTAGCGCCTCTTGATGTCGTCCGCCTGCTTCTCCACCTCGGCGGCATTCTCCTTCATCAATTTGATCTCAGAGAGCGGTTTGCGATTCTTGCGTTCCTTGACCAGCGCGTGACCGGAACGCAAGCCGGCAACTTCTACCGCAAGCTGCTGCGCTTCTGCCGTGAAGGACCAGCAATGGAGCAGCTTGGCGGCATTCGGGTTGGGCGCCCGCTTCATGACCGCTGACGGGCCGGTGATAAGCGGCGTGCCTTCGCTTGCGTAGACGATCTCGATCGGCTCGCTTCGGTCTTGCATCAGGTAAATGGTGTAGTCGGCGCCATCCACCATGATCGCGCGCTCGCCAAGAATTAGTTTTTTCGGCGGGTCTGCCGCCGATTGCACCTGCATGACCTTCTGCTTGGCCAAGGCTTCGAAGTATCCCCAGCCGAGATCGCGCGCCATCTGATGCGTCGCCGTCATGATCGTGCCGGAGTAACCTGGATGCGCCTTGACGAGCTTGCCCTGCCATTTCGGCTCCAGAAGATCCTTGAAGCCCTTCGGTGCCTCCTCCGCCTTCACGAGCTTCGTGTTGTAGGCAATGACGGACAGGAATATGCGCCATGCCGCATAGGTGCCGTCGGCATCCTGAAACTCGGGCTTGTAGTGCTTGGCGACATCCTCGGGCAGCACTGGGGCGAGCATGCCTTCACGCTTCCACACTATGAAGTGGGCAGCATCCGAGCTGTTGATGGTATCGCAATTGTAGATCTTCGAAGCGTATTCTTGACCGAGCCGCTGATAGTTGCGCTCGGCCCCCGATCGTTCGACCTTGACGGCGATGCCTGGAAACTTGGCCTCGAAGGCACGCGCCAGCTTCTCGGCCACAGCCAGATCCACCGACGTATAGTAGTTGACCTTGCCTTCCTTCTTGGCCGCAGCGATCAGCTCCGGCGTGATGACCGTCGGCTCAGGACGTGCCGAGACGGCAATGCGTGGCCATCCGATTGAGCCTGCGGTGGCGACTGATGCGGCACCTGCGAGTACCGAACGGCGGGACATGGGATGCTTGCGGACCATTGCGACCTCCTCTCAAATTGCTCGCGCAAAACTTGCGCTCACACTGTCATCACGTTCGCCGTCCTCTCAACTGGCCAGCGCCCGACAGCGAGCCGGGTCGAGCTGCAGCCAAACCGATACTCCCGGTTCAAGGCACTGATCGGCTGGCGCCGCGATACGGATCTCGGTGTCGTCCACCAACTCCACGACGTAATCACGGCTCGCGCCAAGGAAGACCTGCCGTCGGACGCGGCCCGTGAGCGCATTTTCCGG
>Ga0209573_1005526_pt1 | contig 11320 bp, 9 predicted proteins | sample TNRBio252014_DNA_FD_185870 | JGI IMG/M metagenome (GOLD analysis project Ga0209573, IMG submission 185870) | Wastewater treatment Type I Accumulibacter community from EBPR Bioreactor in Madison, WI, USA - TNR Reactor_6/25/2014_ DNA (SPAdes)... | ecosystem: Engineered > Bioreactor > EBPR >...
AAACCATATGTTTTGTTATGCTGATTTGCGTCCCGTTGATATCAATACCGTGCGCATCAGCAGCCAGGCCCATGATGGTGACCATACAACAACCTAATGAAGTAGCTGTCAGATCAGTAGGTGAAAAAGCTTCTCCTTTGCCGTTGTTGTCAACCGGAGCATCTGTAATGATTTCCTGTCCTGACCTGAGGTGAGTGGCCAGTGTTCTCAGGTCTCCCTGGTAAATGATTTTAGCTGTTGTCATGATTATTTTCTTTAAAATCGGGTTTTTGTTCTCTTTCTTTTTCTCTTTGTTCTTTCCTTTTGATGCGTTCCGCCTCTTCGCCTTCTTCGGCATGGTCGTAAGAGCGGATGATTTCTTTTACCAATCTGTGTCTGACGACATCTTCAGAGCTCAGCATGAGTTGTCCGATACCCGGAATGGGTGCCAGGATTTCCAGGGCCTTACGAAGTCCGGATTTTTGATGACCCGGCAGGTCAATTTGTGATAAGTCGCCTGTCACTACTGCTTTTGCACTGGGCCCTATACGGGTAAGAAACATCTTTATCTGCATGGAAGTACAGTTTTGGGCTTCGTCCAAAATGATAAAAGCATGGTCAAGGGTACGACCTCTCATAAATGCCAGAGGAGCCACTTCAATGACTCTGCTTTGGATAAAAAATGCCAGTTTGTCGGCAGGAATCATATCGTCGAGGGCGTCATATAAAGGTCTGAGGTATGGATCCACTTTTTCTTTCATATCGCCGGGTAAAAATCCAAGACTCTCTCCTGCTTCGACGGCAGGTCTGGTGAGAATGATTTTTTTGACCAGTTTTGATTTTAACGCACGGACTGCTAATGCTACTGCAACATATGTTTTACCTGTACCGGCCGGACCAACTGCAAAAACGATGTCATTTTGTTCGCAACATTCGACCAATGCCTTTTGATTGCGGGTTTTTGCTTTGATAGGATTGCCGTTTTTACCGTACACGATCACACCACCGGGAGCGTGCTGACTGATTTTATTGTCCGGAGCATGGTCGCTGGACAATAAATCTTCCACGGCTTGTGTGGTGAGTTCATGTTTTTCACGAATCATTTGAACCATAGCTTCCACTTTGGTTTTGACGTTCATGGTTTGTTTTTTATCTCCTTTCAGTTTGATTTGATTCCCCCGGGAAGTAATCTGAACATCGGGATAAGCTTTTTTAAGTAAAGCTATTTTGGCATTGTTTTCCCCGTACAATTCTATAGGATCAATGCCTTCTATGGTTAGGATAATGTCGCTCAAACTATGTGAAAAATTTGTTTAACGATTAAAAAATGTTTTAATATGTGATATTTATATAATATTTAGTTTCTTTGCACACAAATATTAAATAATTTTTCAAAATCAGATAGGATTCCTGAAAATTTATTTGAAAAATAACACGTTTTTCATGCAAATAGTTTCATTAACCACGGACTTTGGCGTAAAAGACTATTACGTAGCTAAGTTAAAAGGTCTGCTTCTTCAGCAAAAGAGGGATTTACAGATTATAGATGTAAGTCACCATATAGCGCCTTATGATATTATTGAAGCGGCATTTTTTATCAAAAATATTTACCGTCAGTTTCCAAAAGGGAGTATTCATATCGTTGCGGTCAACAACGTCTACCGAAAAAAAAGTGAATATCTGGTTTTTGAGCGGGAAGAGCAGTTTTTTATCGGGCCCAACAATGGAGTTTTTTCTTTGCTTTTTGAAGAATTGTCAGCCAAAGATGTATTTCTCATCAATGACTTACCGCCACAAACGCTTTTTTATGAAGAGCTGTATGCGAGAGCGACGGGTTATGTCAGTGCAGGTCTGCCCCTGGATGAAATCGGAAATCATCCGGAAGAATTTGTACAAAGACTCGAATTAAAGCCGGTAATCACACAAAGTCAGATACGGGCGACCATCATCTATGTAGATCATTATGAAAATGTCATTGTCAATCTGAAAAAAGAAGAATTTGATAAAATTCGCAACGATCGTTCTTTTGAAATCTATTATAAACAACACGATCCCATCAATTATCTGAGCAGGCATTACGGAGATGTGGCAATCGGTGACCCTTTGGCGTTTTTTAACAGTTCGGGATACCTTGAAATTGCTATCAATATGGGAAAGGCCTGTTCGTCTTTTAATCTCCACCGAAACGAAAACATTCAGATCAATTTTTATTAGAGACGGAAACAGATGATAAAAAGAATTGTGCGCCTTTGTTTTAAAAAAGAAAATACAGAAATATTTGAAGAAATATTTCACAAAAGCAAACATCAGATCAGAACATTTTCCGGATGTGAACATTTAGAGTTGTGCAAAGACGTCAAGGATGAGCGCGTATATTACACAGTGAGTATCTGGGATCATGAAGACAGTCTGGAAGCATACAGGAAATCACCTTTATTTGAGACAACCTGGGCAAAAACAAAAATATTATTTGACGAAAAGCCCATGGCTTTTTCATTAAAAACTTTAGAAACCTTAACCTGAAATGATATTAACGCAACCTGTAGTAAAAGCAACCAAAAACCAAACCGAGCAACAAAAGATAATTTTTGAGGACTGGGAGTCAGTTCGTGAAATAGTCAATAACCCAAAATACAGTCAGGTAGTCGTTTTTGTGGACAGCAATACGGAAAAATTATGTTTGTTTACCTTTTTTGAGCATATAGACAGGCAAGTCAGGGTAATCAGTGTGCCTGCTGGAGAAGAACATAAAACGCTGGATACCTGTGCATATGTGTATGAACAAATGATCCGCAAAAACATAGACAGAGAAAGTTTGGGTGTATTGATAGGCGGCGGTATGGTCGGTGATCTGGCAGGATATTGTTGTGCAACCTATATGCGCGGTATTCCTTTTGTATCGATCCCTACTACGTTGTTGAGTCAGGTTGATGCCTGTGTCGGCGGCAAATTGGGTGTGGATGTCAAAGGTTTAAAAAATGTGGTTGGTGTCTTTCAGGAACCGGAAAAAGTATTTGTTTTTCAATCTTTTTTGAAGACCCTGCCGCAGGTACATGTCAGAAACGGATTTGCAGAAGTGATTAAACATTGGTTGATTGCAGATCAAAAATCATTTTATGAAGCTGGTAAAGAAGTTTTTTCTTATGATAAAAATCCTGAAAAATGGGTAGCTTCATCTATCAGAACCAAGCTCGACATTACGACAAAAGATCCCAAAGAAACAGGCTTACGTAAAATACTAAATTTTGGTCACACGATAGGACATGCCATTGAAACTTCAGGATTGATCAAAGGAATACCGATTTTGCATGGTGAAGCTATTGCGGTTGGAATGATATGCGAGAGTTATATTTCATACAGGATGAATCTATTGACAGAAGGTGAAAATTTTGCGATCCGGCAATTCATCATTTCGGTGTTTGGACATAATCCAAAGTGGGTTTCAGAACCCGAACGACTTGTCGAACTCATGTATAAAGACAAAAAAAACAGGAGTGGTCAAATCCGGTTTTCGTTGCTCGATGGAATAGGTAAAGCTGTTTTTAATCAGGAAGTACCGGAAGAAATCATCTACGAAAGTTTATATTTTTATAAACAAAAGTGGTAGGAGGAGGTAAGTTCGGAGGAGGTAGTTCGGAGTTCGGAGGAGGTAGTCCGGAGCTCGGAGGAGGGAGCTCGGAGGTTTTAGTTCGGAGGAGGTAAGCTCGGAGGGGTAAGTTCAGAGGAGGTAGCTCGGAGGGGTAAGTTCGGAGGAGGTAAGCTCGGAGGGGTAAGTTGGGAGTATTTTGTAAGGAAATTCAAATAAAATTTGGAGTTTGTGCTGATCAAATGGTGAAAAAAAGATTATCTTTGTAAAGTCAATAGTTTTCCCGAAGAGTTTATGTTATTTTTAATGGTTTTTTTCGTGAAAAACGGATAAAAACAGGTTAAAAATTCATTTTATTATGTTTTTTAAAAAAAATGTATGATAAGTTTTTTAAAAATTCGGTGTAAAAATATTTTTTTGGTTGTTCTGACCGGAATTTTCTGTTATTCTTTACCATTGACTGCACAAGTCAAAGAGTTGGTACCTTTTCAACGGATAAAAACAGGAGGAGATGTCAGTGTCGAAATCATTCAATCTGAAGAACATAAGGCAGAATATACCATCCTTAAAGGTTTTGAGAGGGATTTGGTGTTTGAAATGAAAGATGATTTGCTGACAATCCGGGTAAAAGCACCGGAAAAGTCAAAATATAACCGATTAGTCACCAAAGCCAAAGTAAAACTTTACTGCAAAGAACTTCGGGAAATAAACATCGGAAATTTGTCGAGTGTATCTAACCGCGATACTTTTTCGGCTAATTTTTTAAAGATCGGCGGCTCCAAAAGCTGCAATGGCCGGTTTACGCTCAAGTGTTTTGACCTCAGCGTGGAAGCATCCCAGACTTGTTTTATCAGTCTGACAGGAAAAACACAGACCCTTCGCATCCGGGCCATCTCACAAGCCACGGTGGCTGCAGAATCCTTATGGGCCAAAGAAGTGAATGTGGAAACTTCAGGCAGTTCCAAAATTAATGTATATGCTGATAGTGCCCTTTCAGGGAAAGTATCTGAAGGAGCCGTTTTGACTTACAAAGGCAATCCTACGTATAAAAATATAGACAGTCAGGAGGGCGGAAAATTGGTCGAACCGAAATGATACCACAAAATTAAATTGTTGTGGTAATATGGTATTTAGGAGACAAACAGCTTAAAAGCTACGCCTAATACCTCACCCCTAGTACCTGGCACCTAAAACCTCACACCTAAAACCTCACACCTAAAACCTCACACCTAATACCTCATACCTAATACCTCATACCTGGTCCCCAACACCTCACTTATCTGATTCCTGAACCATCATATTCATGGTTGTCATCTCTTCGTTAGTGAGGTAGCGCCACGACCTGGAAGGCAAATCTCCGAGGGTAATGTGCATGATTCTGACTCTGACAAGCTTGCGGACGTGATAGCCAAGGTGGGCACACATCCTTCGGATCTGGCGGTTGAGTCCCTGGGTTAATATGATTTTGAAGGTATAGTCATCCAATCTTTCGACATAACAAGGCTTGGTAATGGTGTCCAATATGGGAACTCCGGATCCCATTTTTTCGATAAATTCCGGAATGATGACTTTATTGACGCTTACAATATATTCTTTTTCGTGATTGTTGCGCGACCTCAGGATTTTATTGACAATGTCTCCGTCATTAGTCAGTAATAAGAGTCCTTCCGACATTTTGTCCAGTCGTCCGATGGGAAATATCCTTTCCGGAAAGTCCAGAAAATCAATGATATTGTCGGGGTCGCTCGTATCGGTGGTACAAGTCACTCCCACCGGTTTGTTGAGCGCTATATACACCCTTTTTTTGGTTGCAGGAGCGATCAGTTCACCGTCAAGTTTGACCACGTCTCCGACATTGACCCGATTGCCTTTCACTGCTGTTACGCCGTTGATGGTGACGCGGGACTGTTCGATGTAGGTATCTGCCTGCCTTCGGGAACAAAAGCCCGTTTCGGCGATATATTTATTGAGACTCTTGCTTTCCAAAGATATTTTTGGTTACTTATTTTAATAGATAATAGAAATAATGTTCTATTTATTGATTATAAATTAAAAATTTATTTTGGCAATCCAAGATAACATCCAAAATAAATATTAACAATTTAATCCTCCGCAAACACTTAAAACCTGACCGGTAACATATTGTCCCAGGTCGCTGCCCAGATAAAGGCATGCGTTGGCTACGTCTTCACCGCTACCCAATTTTTTGAGGGGAATACTTTCGGCATAAGCCTTTTTTTGTTCTTCGGTCAATACATGGGTCATATCGGTTTCGATAAATCCGGGAGCTATGACATTACATCTGATATTTCGGGAGCCTACTTCTTTGGCGATAGACTTTGAAAATCCGATGATACCTGCTTTTGAAGCTGCATAATTGGCCTGGCCTGCATTGCCGAAAACGCCTACGACAGAACCCATATTGATAATAGATCCTGACCGGTTTTTCATCATCGGTTTCAGGGCGTGTTTGGTGAGGTTAAAGACCGACTTCAGGTTGACCTCGATGACCTGATCCCATTGTTCTTCGCTCATTCTGAGCATCAGGGTATCTTTGGTAATCCCGGCGTTGTTGACGAGTACATCCAATTTGCCGAATTCGTTTACAACATCGTTGATGAGTTGTTCTGATTCGTCATATTTTGAAGCATCTGATCTGACCGCTTTGACTTTGATATGGTGCGTTTCGGACAATTCTGTTGCCAATGCCTCTGCTTTTTCAGCAGAAGAGAGATACGTAAAAACGATATCCGCTCCATGTTGAGCAAATTTCCGAACGATGGACTCACCAATTCCTCTCGAACCACCTGTCACCAAAACAACTTTTCCTTGCAACATCTTTTTTTTTTGCGCAAAAATAACGGAAAAATTGCTTTTTGGTCAAAAAACCCGGTCTAACTTGATAAAACCGGGGTATTATTTTACCAATTCGGTCTTTTGACCTGATTCAACCCAAATAGAAGGATGATTTGAGTCGAGGGTATTCTGTATGTTATATTTCTCTTTAAATCCTACCAATTCTACTTTAATTCCTTTTTCAGGTCCTCCGATTTCACGAAATTCGCGTATGATATCCAGGACGTCGTGGGCGATGTATTCAGAATCGGTGGCATTAATGATCACCGTACAATCATTCGGAAGGTGTCCGAGGGTCAGTTTAATGGCAGCTTTATTTAAAAAAGAAACTTCCTGAGCCAGATTAAAATGGATGATATCTCCTGATTTATAGGTTTCTTTTTTAAGGAAATACGCACGTTTCAAATTGCCTTTTAAAACAAAAAACACACTGATGAGCATACCGATTCCGACACCTTTGAGCAAGTCTATACCTACAACGGCTACAACAGTTGCAATAAACGGGAGAAACTGATACAGACCCTGGCTGTAAAAATGTTTAAAATGTTTAGGGTTTGCCAATTTGTAGCCGATCAGGAGTAATATAGCTGCCAATGTAGCTAAAGGAATTTTATTAAGAATCGCAGGAATAGCGAGGACGCAAAGAAGTAATAAAACGCCATGGATAATCGCTGAAAGTTTGGTTCTTGCCCCTGAAGTTATATTGGCACTTGTTCTGACGACAACAGAAGTCATAGGCAATCCGCCGATCAGGCCACTCAAGGTGTTTCCTACACCCTGGGCAATCAATTCAGTGTTTGTGCTGGTATATCTTTTGAATTTGTCCAACCGGTCTCCGGCCTCTATACAAAGTAAGGTTTCGATCGATGCTACAGCGGTAATCGTCAGGGCTGTCGCCCAAACCGGCCACGTAAATGCTTTGGAAAAATCAGGTAACGTAATAAGCGTAGAAATTTCACTGATGTTGCTGAGCACCGGAAGTGAAACCAGGTGGGTAGCATCTATTGCAAGCGGAGAACCGGCTTGAATAAATATTTCATTGGTTATTACACCTGATAAAACAGCCACCAGAGCACCGGGAAGAAGTTTTATTTTTTTGAGGGCAGGGACCTTATCCCAAACTAAAAGGATGGCGAGCGAAATCAAGGTAATAATCACGGCACCCCACTGTATATAGTCAAAAGAATTCATCAGGTTTTCAAAAGTTGTGGTATGGGTTTTTTCATCTTCAAAACTCATGGCCCCTTCAGTTTCTTTGTCATATCCGAGAGCGTGAGGAATTTGTTTGAGGAAAATGATAATTCCAATACCAACCAGCATCCCTTCAATAACATTGTTGGGGAAATAGTTGGAAATACTTCCTGCCTTGGCAATGCCCAGCAATAATTGCAAAATACCGGCTAAAACAACTGCCATCAGAAAAGTTTCAAATGAACCTAAGGTAGAAATGGAAGCAAGCACAATCGCTGACAATCCGGCAGCAGGACCTGAAACACTGACATTTGAATGACTCAGGAAACCTACGACGATACCTCCGACAATCCCGGCGATAATCCCTGAAAAAAGAGGGGCACCTGAAGCCAATGCTATACCGAGACAAAGAGGGAGAGCCACCAGAAATACGACTAATCCGGAGGCAAAATCTGTTTTAAAATATTTTGTGGTAATATTAGATGCTAACATAAAATTTGTTTTTTTTGATATTAATAATCAAAAAATAAATAATAAATGATCAGATTCTTATGAATTACGCTGTTTCAAATGTTGGTAAACAGATAATTCAAAATTTTACAAAAATGATGATTTTGTAAAATGATAAAATATTATGAAAGCACTTCTGGCGGGATGTCGCAGGACTTGAGATAGAGGGTATCTTTCAGCAATTTACATGTATGCATAACGGATTTTACCCTATTATTGATATTGCTGAAATCGTTTTTTAACGTTATATTTTCTTCTAAAGATGCAGCTTTATGCAATTCTTCCAACAAATTATTGGACACCGGTCTTTCTTCCTCTTCCAAAGCAACAACTACCTTGTTCCGGGTGGACAATGTAAAGGTTGCAATGACTGTAAAAGTCATCAGCGAAAAGATCCAGAAATATATAAATACTTTAAACATATTCAATAAAACTAAACATCAAATACCAACTTATTGTTTACCTTTGGCTGTATGATTAGCCGGTATTTCCGCTTTAAAGGCGAAATATAACCAGTTTTCAAAAATTTAATAACCTTTCTACTTATGATGACCAAACCTGATCAAAAACTGCAACTCAAATATGATATAGCATTTGACATGCTTAATCAAGCCCAAAAAAAGGCGGTAACCCAAATCGAAGGACCTGTCATGACAATTGCCGGTCCCGGGACAGGAAAAACCCAATTGTTGGCGATGAGGGTAGGATACATCCTCAAAAATACCGATGTGTATCCTCACAATATTTTATGTCTGACCTACACAGATGCTGCTTCTGTTGAGATGCGAAACCGTTTGCTTGAATTTATCGGACCGGACGCTTACCAGGTGAATATATTTACGTTTCACGGATTTTGTAATCAGGTCATTCAGGAAAACATTGGTGATTTTGGTGATTACAGAGATTTGCAACAGATTACAGAATTGGAGGAGATTGAATTGTTACGAAAGCTGATTGATGGTTTTTCGGTTGACCATCCTTTAAAAAGATTTAAGGCGGATGTATATTTTGAAGTTCCGAAATTAAAAAACCTTTTCGGGCTTATGAAGCAGGAAGGATGGACCTATGAAACCATCAAAAACGCTTATGACAGTTTTGCGGCTTCTATTTCCGATCCGGACAATCCACATCCGGATTATGTTTATCAAAGGAAAACGAAAGTTAAAGACACAACTTTTCTGGCAGGAGACCTGAAGGCCATCAAGATTGAGGATGATTTGAAAAAATACAAAGTTATAGTCGATGCTGCTGCCGAATTTGAAAATTTTCAAACCCTGATGAAAAGCAACGAACGATATGATTACCACGACATGATATTGTGGGTAATCCGGCGGTTTATGGAAAAAGATGTTTTGCTGGGTAGATATCAGGAAAAATATCAATACATCTTGGTAGATGAATATCAGGATACCAACGGAGCTCAAAACCAATTGCTGTTTTTATTGGCTTCTTATTGGGAGAAACCCAATGTTTTTATAGTCGGGGACGATGACCAGAGCATTTTCCGTTTTCAGGGGGCCAATATGAGCAGTATTGAAGATTTTGTACGTCAGTTTGAGCCTAATATTGTTGTTTTGGAAGAAAATTACCGGTCAACGCAGACCATTTTAGATTTATCCAAATCATTGATTCAGCACAATCAAAAAAGACTGATTAATCAATTTGAAGGGCTGACCAAAAATCTTATAGCCAGTCATCCTGACAAAAAAGAATTATTCGTCGAACCTGAAATCCTGAAATTTGAAAATTATACCCAGGAGGAAATTGGAATTATTCAAAAAATCAAAGAGCTGGCTGCTTCAGGCGTTCCTTACAACAAAATGGCTGTTTTGTATCCAATGCACAAAATCGCCGAAAATATCATTGAATATTGTCAGAAAGAAAAAATTCCTGTTCAGGTCAAAAGATCCGTTAATGTACTGACGCAACCTCTGATTTTAAAATTATTAACCCTGCTTCAATATGTATATGAGGAAAGTAAAGAGACCCATTCCGGTGAATTTTTGATTTTTCAGATACTACATTTTGATTTTTTTGGCCTTCATCCGAAAGATATCGGAAAGATCGCTCTGTATTGCCGCAGTGGCAGTCCTATGAGTATGGAGGATGATGAAATCGTATTGGATTACCCTAAATGGCGGGAAGTAATCACCAATCCGAAAATCCTGCAGGAAGCCGGAGTAGAACATATCAATGAAATGATTGAAAAAGCTGCTTTGCTGGAATCGTGGATCAGTGATTATTTTAATGTGACCATTCAATTGCTTATTCAGAAAGTAATCACGGAAAGTGGTATTTTACACAGAATTCTGACAGGTGCAGATTCGGGATTTAACATGCAGTTACTGAACAGTTTTTTTGACCTTGTCAAAGAAGAATGTGCGAGAACAGAAAGATTTGGTGTCCGGGAAATGCTCGAAATGGTTAAAAAAATGGAACAAAACCGTTTGAGACTCAATGTTAATAAAATAGTGACAGAAGAAGATGGTGTACAGTTTATGTCGACACACGGTGCCAAGGGATTGGAATTTGACTATGTATTTATCATCCGAAATAATCAGACATCGTGGGAAAAAAAGCGGGGAGGCAATCAAAATTACGCTTTTCCGCCAAACCTGATTTCTGATTCAAAAATTGTGGAACTCGAAGATTTACGAAGGTTGTTTTATGTTGCGCTGACCAGAGCAAAAATAAAACTGTTTATGAGTTACACTGTGAGAGATGATAAAAATAAGGATGAAGTTCCGACTCAGTTTTTGTCCGAAATATTTAACGATCTGCCCGAAAAGTCATTGTTGAAAATCCCGGAAGATGAAATATTGAAATACAAAGGGATATTGATGTTGTATAATCCGGAGATCAAAAATCTGATTTCAACATCTGATTTGAACCGGATACTTGAAAACTTCAGCATTAGTGCGACCAGTCTCAATAAATACCTGGAATGTCCGGTTACTTTTTATTATGAAAAAATATTGCGTATCCCGATGGGCAGAAATGCCACCATGGGATATGGAAATGCCATTCATTATGCTCTGGAAATGTTTTTCAGAGACATTGAATTGGCGAGTCCGCGGTCTTTGGGATCTGTTACAAAACTATTGGCATTTTTTGAAAAGGGAATAAAAAAATACCATTCGCACTTTACAAAAGCGGAAATGGAAAGGTATAGTTATCACGGCAAAGAAGTGCTGACGA
>Ga0209573_1005527_pt1 | contig 11318 bp, 11 predicted proteins | sample TNRBio252014_DNA_FD_185870 | JGI IMG/M metagenome (GOLD analysis project Ga0209573, IMG submission 185870) | Wastewater treatment Type I Accumulibacter community from EBPR Bioreactor in Madison, WI, USA - TNR Reactor_6/25/2014_ DNA (SPAdes)... | ecosystem: Engineered > Bioreactor > EBPR >...
GATGAAAGCCTTGGGAGGGTCCGCCGCCCGCACGGCCGCTTGGACCAGCGCCTGCAGCGGGTGGATACGGCTGTTGAGCAGTTCGAGTTTGCGCGCGTCGGTCCAGCGTTCGTCCGCGATGCCGGAACCACAAAGATTAATGATGGCTTTCGCCGATTCCGCTTCCGACGCCCAGGCGCCGAGCGTTTTGCCGTCCCAAAGGACCGGCCGCAGGCGCTCATGGCGGGTCCTCACCTCAGCCGGGCGGCGGGTCAGAAGGACCACTTCATAGCCCGCCTGAAGCAGTCTCTCGACCAACGGCGTTCCGATCAGTCCCGTGCCGCCCGCGACCAGTATTTTTGCCATTGCCTTCATCGGCCCCCTATTTAGTGAAGCTCATTATAGCACCCGCCCCAAAAATTCCTCACCCACTCTTGAAAACCCCAAAATTGTCATGTATGCATAGGATTAGATATAAATGCTTAAAATATGATGTATATAAACAACGTTGATCATAGATTGTTAGATGTAAAAAAACTGAGGTTGCTGCTGATCGCGGTGCCCTTGGCGGTGCTCCTGAACCAAGGTCTGAATCCCGGCACCTTCGATCCCCGCTCCTTCGCGCCGGTCCAGATCCAGACCGCCCCGCGCCTGCAGATCCACTCCCGGGACATCAAGCTCCTGTGGGCCCTGAACCGGCAGGAAGCCAGCGGCAAAGCCAGGATCCACTCCCGCCATGAACCCGGCTTCTACCGCCGGTACATCCGGGGCAAGGCCAAATACGCGCCGCTCGAAAAACAATACGGCGCCCGCGCCATCGCGTCCTCCTACGGCCCCTGGCAGATCATGTACCTCACCGCCTACGAAATGGGTTATCGCGGCAAACCCCAGGCCCTGAGCGAGCCTTCGGTTTCCCTGCCATACGTGATCAAGTATTTGGATTTTTTAAGGAAAAAGTTGGGCAACAATGAGCGCGCGGTCATCAGCGCGTACAACGCCGGCCCCGGCGGCGTGGGAACGAACCCCGGCTACACATCCAAGGTCATCGCCTACCTGAAGAACGCCCCCTCCGACTGGCAAGTCCACGGCACAAGCTAGACCGGCCCGACCGGACTAACCGGTCGATTTCATTCCGAAGGAGATGCCGTTCGTGGTGAGGAGCAGGATCTCGCCGATCTCATTTTTCGTCTCATCGCTCAGACGCTCGTAGCCCGGCTCGCGCATCTTCGACAGGTAGCGCAGCTGGAGGAAGTTCAGCGGATCGACATAGGGGTTGCGCAGACGGATCGACGCGCCCAGGACCTGGAGGCGTTCAAGGAGGCGCCGCTGTCCGGTGATCTGGATCACCTTCTCGACCGAGCGGCGGTGCTCGTTCTGCAGGCGCTTGTGGATCTCCTCGCGGAGCTTCGTGTCGTGCACCAGCTGGGAATACAGTTCCGCGATGTACAGGTCCGCCTTGGCCAGCGAGATCTGGACGTTGTCGATGAGCGACCGGAAGAACGGCCACTCGGCATACATGGTCCTGAGCTCCTTGAGGCCGGTGTCCTTGCGCTCGCGGATGAACTGATCGAGCGACGCGCCGACGCCGTACCAGGACGAGACGATGTAGCGGGACTGGACCCAGCTGAACACCCAGGGGATCGCCCGGAGGTCTTCGATGCGGCGCGACGCGCGGCGCTTGGCGGGACGGGAGCCGATCTTGGTCATCTCGATCACTTGGATCGGGGTCGCCTGATAATAGAAGTCGAGGAAGTTGTCCGTCTCGAAGATGAGCTCCCGATAGAACTTGTGCGACGCGGCCGAGATGGATTCCATTTTTTCTTCCCACGCGCGGGTCTGCGGCGTGGTCTCGCGGGGCTTGGAGACGATGTTGGTCCAGGCGACCGCGGTGATTAGCTGTTCGATGTTGCGCGCGGCGATGGTCGGGTTGGTGTACTTTTGCGACACCACCTCCCCCTGCTCGGTGATCTTGATCCGTCCGCCGAACGCCGCGAACGGCTGGGCCAAAATAGCGCGATGCGACGCGCCGCCGCCGCGGTCGACGGTCCCGCCCTTGCCGTGGAAGAACCTGAGCTCCACCTTGTGATGGAGCGCGGTCTCGGCGAGCTTTTTCTGCGCCTGGTAGAGCTTCCAGTTGGCCGTGAGATACCCGCCGTCCTTGTTCGAATCCGAGTAGCCCAGCATGACCTCGTGCAGGTTCCCGCGCGAGGCGACGTACGACTGGTAGATGGGGATCGTGAGCAGCCGGTCCATGATGGCCGGCGCGGCGGCCAGCGCGTCGATCGTCTCGAAGAGCGGCACGATGCCGATGCGCGATTCCTTGACCTGGTAGTTCTCGACCACGACCAGACCCGTGAGCTTGCAGAGAAAGAAGAAGCCCAGCAGGTCGGAAGGCTTTTCGGACATGGAAATGAGGTAGTTCTCGACCATGCCCTGGTAGGACTTTTCCGAGAGCTCGCGGATCGTCTTGAGCTGTTCGAGGATGTCCGCGGCGTCCGCGGACAGTTCCTTGGGCACCTTGTGCAGGTCCTTTTCGAGGATCTGCTTGATGAGCTCGTCCTCGTCCGGCTCCTCGCCGAGGATCTCGCGGACGGCCGATCGGATCTTCAAGCTGTGGTCGCGGAAATCGAGGCGCGCCATGTGGAAACCGAAAACGCGCACCTGGTCGATGAGACGCTGAAGGTCGCCGGCGGCGGCGTGGCGGCCGCGGTTGGCCTTGAGGCTGCGCGAGATCACCTCGAGGTCCTTCGCGAACTCCTCGGAAGCGGAATACCCGTAACCCTCGCCGGAGAAGGTGTTCTCCAGTTTCTTGTGGATGAGCGAGAATTTTTTACGGTACATCTCGGTGGACTCGTACCGCTTCATCTCGCGGGCGAGGTCGGGCAGTTTTTCGCAGTCGAACGCGATCGACTCCATGATCTCGTCCGACACGGGGATGCGGACCGTGGACTGGCTGAAGCGGCGGATGAGCTCCTCGACCTGGGCGAGATACGTCCCGAACATCACCTCGCGGTGCTCGCGGGCGGTGCGGCGCGTGATGTCGCAGGTCACGAACGGGTTGCCGTCGCGGTCGGCGCCGACCCAGGAACCGAAGCGGACGAACGGCGGCGCCGGGAAGTCCTCGCCGGGATAGACCAGACGGAACTCCTGACGAAGCTTCTCGTGGACCGCGGGAACGAGCTTGAGGATCGTCCGCTTGAAGTAGAAGCAGGTCTGCTCCACCTCGTCCATCACGTTCATCTTGCGCTGACGGACCTCGGATGTCTGCCACAGGACCTCGAGCGTGCGCTTGATGTCCTCGAGCAGGACCTCGCGTTCCAGGAAGGTGCGCTCGGCACGGTTGATCTCGGTGAGCGCGGTGTCGATGCGCAGAAGATGGTCGAGCACCGTGCGGCGTTTGGCCTCGGTCGGGTGCGCCGTGAGGACCGGCTCAACCTCCAGGCGCGACAGCTGCTCGCGCGCGGCGGCGGCCGGAACGCCCCGTCGCTTGAGGTCGTTCAGGAGCTTGCGCAGGGACATGTCCTGCTGGCGCGACGGGTCGCGGTCATAGTCACGGATGCGGCGGACACGCTGCATTTCCTCGGCGATGTTGACGAGCTGGAAGAAGATCGTGAACGCGCGCGACACCTTGTACGCGTCGTCGTGCGAAAGGGAGTCGATGAGCTTCTCGAGCTTCTTGACCAGCTTGCCGTCGTGACGGGCGCGGATGGCCTTGGACGTGCGGCGGATCTCCTCGATGATGTCGAAGAGACGCTTCCCCTCCTGCTCGCGGATGACCTCGCCCAAAAGGGTGGTCAGGAAACGCACGTCCTTGCGCAGACGGTCAAAGCTCGAGAATTTGGCGGATTGGTCGTGAGCGGCTCTCATAGAAGCAGTATGATACCAACCCTTGCGGGGATGAAAAAGTGAATTCGAGCGGTCAGCCGCGGTCGCTGAGCCTGAACCTCACGGGCACCTGCACCGTGGAGTCCACCGGCAACGGTCCGAGCCTGGCCGGTTCAAAAGCCCACCGGCGGACCGCCTCCAACGCCGCACGGTCCAACCGCTCGTGTCCTGAACTTTGCGCCAGCGTCACCGACATCGGGCGGCCCGAGGCACTGACCTCGACCGTGAGCAGGACCAGACCTTCCTCGCCGTTCTTACGGGAAGCTTCCGGGTAACGCGGCGCCGGATTGCGAAGATAATTAGGCCGTGCCTGGACCTGGGCGCCCGCTGATGCGCTCTGAGTTGTAGCGTCCGTCCCTGGCACGGGGGAACTTCCGTCACCCGCGGGACCCATGAACGGTTTAAGCTCTGGACGCGGGGTCTCGGTCAGTTCGGGGCGGACGGGCGTTTCGACCGGAGCAGACGCAGGCAACGGCTCGGGCTCCTGAAGCACTTCAGTCTCGACGGGCGGCTCAAACACGGGCTTATCGACCGGCTGCTCTACGGCCGGTTCGGCCAGCGCCGTATCGACAACGCCCGCGGGCATCACCGGAGCGGCGATGAGCTCCACCTCGACCGCGCTGGGACCGGCCGCGACCCCGTACGTGACCGGACGGACCCAGAACCATCCCCCGACCCCGATGAGCAAGGCATGGACAATGAGCGATGCGGCAAGCCCCTTGACCGTCCCCCGATCATCCTTCAAGGGAGCGAAGGGAGCGGTCGACCGCCGCACGGCGGAACCCACCACGATCCTTGGGGCCGTCTCCATCGCGTTCACCCTTCAGCTCGCCGGGTCTGGATCGAGACTTTTTGGATCCCCGCCCGACGGATCTCATCAAGCGCGTGGATGGCCGCGCCGAATGTCGCCGCGTCATCACCGTTCACGATCACCCCCGACGCCGGAAACTCGCGATGCAGCCGCTCGAGCCGGGACTTCAAGGCGTCAGCGGGGATCTTTTCCTTTTCCAGATAAAATACCCCGTCCCGGTCCACGGTCAGCGTAAAAGTTTCCGTCCGGTCGATCGCCGCCGCGGTCCGGCTCTGCGGCAGGTTCACCGTCATCCCCTGGTTCTTCACCATCGACAAGCTCACCATGACGAACGTCGCCAGCAGAAAAAAAACGATGTCGATCAGCGGGATGATCTCGATCCTGGCCTTGCGCTTGGCCGCCGGCGCGCTGATGCGGATCATGGGACCTGCCTGGTGTCCTTCGTGTCGCGGTTGAGGAGGAGCTCAAGCCGGTTGGCGGCATCCTCGACCTCATGACGCGCTTCTTCCAGACGGGCGTTCAGGTAATTGAACGGCAGAAGCGCCACGATCGCGATCCCCAGGCCGAAGGCCGTGGCAATGAGCGCTTCGGCGATACCGCCGGTGATCGCCGACGGCGCGTCGAGTTCGCTGCCGCCCAACAGTCCGAACGCCCGGATCATGCCGGTGACCGTCCCCAGAAGACCCAAGAGCGGCGCCAGCGTGATCGTCGTGTCCAACACCGCCAGCCCGCGGCCGAAGCGCTTGAGCTCACGGTTAGCCGCTCGAAGGACCGCGTTCGAAAATGAGATCCCTCGATGCGCCAGTCCCGCCGCCAGCGTCCGGGCCACGAAGTCTTCCGACTCCAGACCCATCGCCGCGGCCTGCTCATACTGGCCGCGTTCGGCGGCCGCGAAGATCTTCTCGACAAGCTCGGGCTTGCGCTGACGGCGCTCCTTCCAGATGAAGAACGCCCGCTCGAACGTGACCGCACCCGCCGTCACCGACGTCGCCAGCAAAGGCCACATGATGGGCCCGCCCTTGATGAAGATCTCAAACATCAGTTCATCCCCACTTGTATTTGAACCCGCCGAAGGCGTTGCGGCCGTCCGCCGGATCGATCCCGTCACTGCGCACCCGCGCAAAATAATGCTCATCGAACAGATTGTTCACGCCCGCGAACGCGGTCCAGGCGTCATCGATGTCCCAGTCAAAGGTCAGATCCCACACCTTGTAGGACGGGACCGTGAACTGCTCGGTGTTGTTGTCATTGGCGAAGTGGTCATCCACGAAGGTCCCGGCCAGCCGCGCGCGGATCCGGTCCTTCCATCCCAGTTGAACTCCGGCTTTCTGGATGAAGTCCGGCGCGTACTGAGGGGTCTTCCCCGTGTTCGGGCCGCCGACAAATTCCGCGTCCAGGAACATCGTATTGTAGAACAGTCTGACTGACGCGTCCCGTTCCGCGCCGGGACCGGCTCCCGCGATCGAATCGATCACTCCGAGCGCATCGAGCTCGAACGCCGCCTCGACCCCCTGATGGCGCGCGTCGCCGACGTTCTGGACCGAGCTCAAGCCCCCGATCGTCGCGCTGCCGATCTGATCGTCGAACTCCATGTAGAAGTAGCTGACATCCGCTGAAAGATGGCGGAAAAATTGTCCGCGCACGCCCGCGTCCGACTGCCAGGAACGCCCTTCCTGAAGGTCCTGGTTGACGACCTGGTTCGTGCCGTTCGGCACCGCCTGACTGAAGATCATCGGCCGGTACCCTTGCGAAAAGTTCGCGTACGCCGCGACTTCGGGGGCCAGCTCCAGCTCCGCCGCCACGCCCGCGAGCGCGACGAAGTCATGAATGGACTCGTTCGCCAGCGGGACCGTCGTCTTGTCGAGGTTCAGGTTCTCGGTGATGTCCTGCCAGATGTTCTCAAGCCGCACGCTCGGCGTTACGGACAGCGCGCCGTACCGGAACAGGTTCTCAGCGAACATGGACAGATAATTCACCGAACGGTCCGCGTCCTTCCTGAGGGGCCCATCCACCGCGTCGGCGGTCGTCCCGCGCTTGTCGGTACGAGGCGAGTCCGTTTGATGGTACAGAACCCCTGCGGTCAGCGTATGCTCATCCTCAGAACCAAATCCGCTGTAGTCGTGCCGGACCCTCGCCTCAGCGCCGAAGGTGTCAAATTCCTGATTCTCGATCTCGTTCGTGGAAGCGGCGGCGCCGGTCGCGACCGTGCCGAACCCGCCTCCGCGCTGGCGCCAGCTCAACCGCTCGTAATGGACATAATAGGCCTTGGCCTCCAGCCGCGTCGCTTCGTCCAACTCGCGGTCATAGGCCAGCCAACCCGCGTAGCGGTTGAGCTCGAACCGGTCGGCGAGCTTGGCCGTGAAAGAATCATCCAGGTCGAACTGCGCCCGCGTCAATCCGCCCGGTTCGCCGTGGGCTTCCTCATAAAAGTCGAACCCGGCCGTCCACTTACCGTCCAGCCCACGGTCCCACACCAGCTTCACGCCCGCGTAATCCACCTCGGACTGGCTGTTGAAGTCCCGGAACCCCTGCGATTCCCGGTGATGGTAATAGCCGTAATATCCCAGATCGTCCTTCGTGCCGCTCACCGTCGTGAAGTCGGAAAAAAGATCGTTCGACCCCCAGCTGTTCTCAGTCTCCACGGAGAACGGCGAGCCCTCGTACGGGTCCTTGGTGATGAAGTTCAGCGCGCCGCCCGGCTGCGGTCCGTACATGAGCGCCGCCCCGCCGCGCAGGAACTCGATCCGGTCCACGGTCTGCGTTGCGGGCACGTAGTACGCCTCAGGGTAACCGAACATGTCCGCGTGGATGGGGATGCCGTCCTTGAGCACCTGGGTGAACTGCGCGCGGTGCGGCTCCAGTCCGCGGTAACCGACGCTGAAAAGCGGGGTCGACTCTTCGCTCAACAAAAGGCCCGGCGTTGTCTGGAGCGCCTGCCTGAAGTTGTTGTTCACGATCGGCGGCGCGTCCTCAAGCCGGATCACGGACGTTTTTTTGCCCGAGTAGATCTTCGCTCCGTCCACCGCCGGGAGCGTCTCGACGGCGCCCCCCTTGCCGTCACGGTCCGCTGAGACAACGACCTCCTGCATGACGGTCTGGCCCTGGGTCTGCGCCTTCGGGTTCGGGATCAGATATTGTTTACACATGATCGATTTTTCCTTCATAACGAACGCGCTAGGTACAAGCTTGCTCGGGCGCTTTTCATCCCTGGCATATTTTTTATAAAAGCGCTTGCCCGGCCCGCCTCCCGGCGGACCTCCAAAAAAAACAGAACGGTCAGCTTTTCCGTCCGACCGCGTAGCTGAAGCTCTTGCGAACCCGAAAGCTCACCGCGTCCACGACGACCACGACCGCGAAGGTCAGGAGGAGCGCCGTCATGAGGCTCCGGTACTGCAGCATCTGCGCGTAGCCCATCATGTAGTAACCGATGCCGCCCGCGCCGACGAAGCCCATGATGGTCGACGCGCGGACGTTGTACTCGAACATGAAAATGAGCTGGCTCAGCACCTGGTTGGCCGTCTCGGGCAGGACGCCGTGCCAGAACACCTGCAGGCGGCCGGCGCCGACGCCGCGCAGGGCTTCGACCACTTCCGGGTCCGCCGCTTCGAAAGTTTCGTAATAGAACTTGGCGAGATACCCCACCGTGTAGGCCGCGACCGCGATCACGCCGGCCTTGGCACCCAATCCCACGACGACGACCGCGATGAGGCCGTAGATGATCGACGGCACCGAGCGGACCGCGCCGATGAGCACCCGGGCTGGAACAGCCACGGCAGGACCGAACAGCGAGCGGTCCGCCAAACAACCCAGCGGCACAGAAACCACGAAGCCGATGAGCGTTCCAGCGAACGCGATCTCTATCGTCTGGAACAGGGATCCCACGAGCGTCCCGAGCGACGACGGATCGGGCGGGAACATCCGGCCGATGAAGTCGGCGCCGTTCGCCCAGGACCTCCCCCACGACTCGCCGCTCAAAAGCCCCAGATGCGCGGCCGCGGCGGCCCCAGCCGCCAGCACTCCCCAACCGAAGACCCGATGGACGGTCCGGCGTGCCATTGGCTTCATTGGATCTTCTCCAGAAGCTCGCCGACCCTCACCGGACGGGCGTGGTCGAACACCACCCGGCCGTTCTTGAGCGCGACCACGCGGTCCGCGGATCCGGCGGCGACATCAAGGTCGTGCGTCGTGATGATCCAGCCGATCCCGCTCGCCGCGGTCTGCCGCACCAACTCCAGCATCTCCAGCGACGTGACCGCGTCCAACTGCGAAACAAATTCGTCCGCCAGCACGAAGTCCGGGCGGCGCAAAAGGCAGCGCGCGATCGCGACCCGCTGGCGCTCTCCGCCACTCAAATTCCCCGCGACCTCATGCTCCTTATGCGCGAGTCCAACGCGGTCAAGCAGCGCCCGCGCCTCGCACATCACCGGGGCCGGGAACGCCCCCAAGACCGAACGCAGAGCGCCCACGCGCGCGAGCGACCCGGCCAGCACGTTCTGGAGCGCAGTGTGGTTGCGGACCAGGCCGAGCCCTTGCGGAATGTAGGAAGTGACCGTGGCGGCGGATCTCCGCACCGATCCGCCGGAAGGCTTTAAGAGCCCCTGCAAAAGTTTGAGCAGCGTCGTCTTACCCGAACCGCTTCGTCCCACGATCATCGTGACCGAACCCGACACGGCGCTCAAGGCCGCTCCGTCCAACACACGGGGACACCCCGGATACGCGAAGCTCACCTGCTCCGCCGCGATCTCCGCTGGGGTGGACGCCGGACGCCGGGTCATTTTTTCTCCGCGAACTCCAGGCCCGTGCGGTCGAGCATCCCGGCCAAAGCGGCCAGATGTCCGGTACCCGCGCGCTCGAAGCGGACGAAGATCCCCGACACGAATTTACGCATAAGCGGACGATGTTCCGGCGCGTTGAGCTCAAGGAGCGCTGAGGCAAGCCGCTCCCGATCCGCGGCACCCAGCGCCTTGGAGACGACGACCGCATGGGAAGGGATCGGCCCCTGTTCCGCGATGACGCGCGACACGGCGAGCACTTCGGTAAAAAGTTTTTCGGGCACATCCCCCGCGATCACGGTCACGTCGACCTGTCCTGCCTTGAGCGCCTCGAACCCTTGAGGGTATCCGCCGGCGAACAACACTTCGGAAAAATAAGCCTTCGGGTCAGCCGGTCCCGACACGGGCCGGGTGATGAGTTTTTCTGAGACGAGCTTATCGAGGGGCGCGACATAACCGGAGGTGGAGATGGGACTGGGAAAGGCGGCTTTTTTTCCCTTAAGATCAGCGAGGGTCTGGTACGGGCTGTCCGGCGCGACGATCCAGAACGAGCGGTAGTTCGGCGCCTCACCGAGCTTGCCGTCCACCATGACTTCGCGGACTTCCGCCAGAAGGACGCTCGCCCCCGCCGTCTGCTCGGCGAGCCGCGCCGGCCAAGCACCCATGAATGCCGCGTGCGCATGCCCATAACGGAGCGCTTCCACGACCCCGGCATAACTTGTCGGAAAAAGGACTTCGATATCCCGGCCGAGCTTTGACTCCAAAAATGATTCGAGCTCCTTCGCCTGGTCGGAGAGAGCCGTGGCCGTCGCTGTCGGCTGGACCGCGATGATCCACTTGGACGACGGCCGGGACCCGGCCCCGGAGGCAAAGGCGTTCGGCGTGCCAACAAGGCACAACACGAACGCGGACGTCGCCAAGGCGGCGGTGATCGCGGCTTTTTTGAAGGGTGAACGCCTCCGGGACATGCTCGCGCCGGAGATTTTTTCTCTGCATCCGATACTCAAGATCATCATGTTAAGGTCCGCCTTGTTGGTGTGGGCTTAAGCCGTTCGTTCGTGTCCAAAGATCACTTGGTCAAGATCAACTTCCCCTGCTTCGTCTTCATCAGCCGATAAAGCGCGCCCTGATGCCGGATCCAGACGGAGGCCGCAGTACCTAGGATCCGCTCGGAATCGATCACCGGGTCCGCGTCCGGGTTCGGTGTATTTTTCGGGGAACCCGCCCCATCATTCGGCGGCGTTAAAGACAGGTCCTTCATTGCGACTGATTCTCACTCATGGGTTAAAAAGAAACCTGATTTCTAATGAAACCAGGTTTCAATTGAGACTAGATATTAACAGAACAGCTCTAAGCCGTCAATCTCTCAGGCACTTAGTCCATCTGCTGGGAGGATGAGGACCGTCCGCCGCGGCGGCCGCGAAAACCTCCGCGGCTCCGGCGGAAACCCCCGCGGCCGTTGCCGCCGCCCTGACCCTGACTTCCCTCGGGACGGGGACGCGCCTCGTTGACGTTGATCGCGCGGCCCTTGAGCTCTTCGCCGTTCAGCGCGCGGATCGCGGCCTGGATCTCGGAGCGGTTGCTCATCTCGACAAAGCCGAAGCCCTTGGACTGATTGGAGTGACGGTCCCGGACGACCTGCGCGGAAGTGACCCTGCCGTGCGGCTCGAACGCCTTACGCAGGTCCTCGTCGGTCACGTCATAGGAAAGGTTACCGACATAGAGCTTGAGCAAGCTCGCGTTGGAACCCGGACGGCCCGCGTAGTTGGAACCCGATGATTTCTTAAAACCGAGAAAAGCCGCTATTTTTGAGAAGAAGGATTCTGATGACATGTGTATGTGTGGTTAATCGTGCAGAAATTAAGAGCGGT
>Ga0209573_1005528_pt1 | contig 11318 bp, 12 predicted proteins | sample TNRBio252014_DNA_FD_185870 | JGI IMG/M metagenome (GOLD analysis project Ga0209573, IMG submission 185870) | Wastewater treatment Type I Accumulibacter community from EBPR Bioreactor in Madison, WI, USA - TNR Reactor_6/25/2014_ DNA (SPAdes)... | ecosystem: Engineered > Bioreactor > EBPR >...
CTGAGCGTAACAGATCCGCCGTCCGGTAGCAGCAGGCGCCGGTTACCTCCGGCGACGCATCGGGCCGGTAGGCCGGCATGGCCGCGCGTCGATTGTGCATGCCCAACCACCGGCATTCTCGCACACCACCTTCTTCGATTCGGCCAGCTTGAAATGTCCCCAATTCGAGCCGTACTCCCAGGCGGTGAAACTGGACCAGCTCGCGATCGCCGCTGCTTCGGCTGCCTTGCGCGAAGGCTGGCCATTGCTCGAGCCGGCATGAAAGTGATCGGCCATGCAAATTTTGTTGCCGACGCGAACCTGAGTGTGCATGTCCGCCAGTCCCTGCGCCGATGCGCTCGATATCAGGAACCCGCCCGCAAGGGCTGCCGCGCAGGCGAGCTTGATCTGCCGAAACATCAGGAATGTCCTTCTTGTCCATATCCGAACCGAACGTCCGGACGGTTCCTGATTTGCCACCCGATTGCCAAGGCGCAGTCGTGTCGCAACAGCGCGATTTCGTCCCCACGTATGCAGCGAGGCAACGCCCTGCCGTCGCTACTCTGATCCAGATCGGATTTGCGGCCTCAAAGCTGGATGCGCGCGAGCGCGGCCCGGATCCGATCCGGGATGGGCGTCGGACGTTGCGTCGGACGATCGACGAAGACGTGGACGAAATGTCCCTCGGCGCGGGCCAGATCCTCGCCTGGCGCGAACAGCCCGATCTCGTAGCGCACCGACGACGTCCCGAGCTTGCCGATCCTCAATCCGCCATCGATGGTCTCGGGATAGGCGAAGGATTTGTGAAAGCGGCACAGTGTTTCGACCGCGATGCCGATGATCTGGCCCTGCTGAATATCGAGGCCACCGTGGTCGATGAGATAGCGGTTCAGCAAAGTGTCGAAATAGGAGTAGTAGACCACGTTGTTGACGTGGCCGTAGAGATCGTTGTCCATCCAGCGCGTTTGCAGTGGCATGAAGTGCTTGTAATCGACCCGTCGTCCGACAGGTTTCTTGTCCGTGCTCATGCTCGTGTCGTCCGTATCGGAGAAGGCGCCCTGTCAGCCTTTGACGGCCACCACCTGAATTTCGACCAGGCACCGCGGATCCGCCATCTTCGCTTCCGTGCAGGCGCGCGCCGGCAGGTTCTTCGGATCGACCCAGGCCACCCAGGCCTTGTTCATATCGTCACGCAGGCGGATGTCGGCCACCCAGATCTGCGCCCACAGGATGTGCGACTTGCTCGATCCGCACATGGCGAGATAGCGGTCGAGATCGCCGAGCGCCATGCGCGTCTGGCCTTCGACGTCGAGTGTGGTGTCATCGCCGATGCATCCGGCCGTGAAGACGAAGTCGCCGCACTCGACGACGTTGGCGAGTATGGGTTCGAGCTCGCGACGCACGATGGCCATGCCGGCCCTCCCTTGCAAATGGTGGCACGTGAGGCAAGCCCGTCATGGCGCACGCCGGGCGGCGCAGGCCACGACGGGAAAATCGCGGCTCGCTCACTTCACCGCGACGACCGCGATCTCGACGAGGATCGCCGGATCGGCAAGCTTGGCCTCGATGCAGGCGCGGCCCGGCAGGTTCTGGCCACCCGTCCACTCGGTCCAGGCGATGTTCATCTTATCGCGCAGACGAATGTCGGGAACCCAGATCGTCGCCGAGATCACCTTCGACTTGTCGGTGCCGGCCAGCTTCAACAGACGGTCGATCTCCTTCAGGACCTGCCTTGCCTGATCGGTGACGTCGGTCTTGGTGTCATCCGGCGTGATGCCAGCCGTGAAGACGAAGCCATTGGCCTCGACCACCTTGGACAGAATGCCCTTCGACTCGTGACGCTTGATGGTCATAGGATGGTTCCCTTTCGACATGCTCGGGGTTGAGTTCAGCGCGCAGATCTTTAGCACGCCCTCGGCCACATGCCAGCGGCCGGTGGCGCAACGCGCGGCCTCAAGCGGCGAGCACCACGAGGTCGAGGTTGTCCTTGACGCCGATGATCGGTCGTGCAGCGACCTTTCGCAGTGTCACCGCGGATTGGTAGCCTTGCCGCAGGGCAAGATCGAGCGTGGCGGCCGTGGTCAGCGCGATGGTGCCCTCGATCTTGTTGTGCTTTTCGAGCTTCGCCGCCAGGTTCACGGCTTCGCCGATGACGGTATACTCCAGGCGATCGCCCGCTCCGACGACGGCGAACAGCACTGGTCCCGCCACAGCCGCGCCCTGCACTTCGAATGCGCCGCGATGCTGCCGGACCGCCGTCTCGTTCTGCCAGATGCGGGCCTCCACCATGACGGCCTCGATGGCTCTCAGAGCATCGGCAGCCGCTTGCGGCGATGCTTGCACGGCGCCGAATGTCGCCATGATGCCGTCGCCCATGAACTTGTCGATCACACCGCCATGCTGCCGCACGACAGGGATGATGCGGGCATGGAGCCCGGTCAGGATTTCGATCACCGTCCGCGGCGGCAGACCGGCGGTCATCGTGGTGAAGCCGCGGATATCGAGCATCAGGATAGCGGCATCGCGTTCGATCGCCGTGCCGGCGACGGCTTGCGTCTCGGCGCCGACGACCGTGTCCGAGACGCCTCGGCCGAAGAACCGGGTGAGATCCGCCAGCGCCGCTTCGTCCCGGATGGCGGTCACGAACAGCCGCCGCCCCCGCAGCACCGACAGCGCCAGCACGAACGTCACCAGCAGCAGTGCCACCACCTTCTCAATCTCCGCGCCGATCAGCACGCTGTTCGTTCCGAGATGGGTGACGAAGGATCGGGTGATTGACGCGGTGCCGCTCTCGTGGAGGACGGCCAGCACGAGCAGGACCCAGCCGACCGCCGCCGCAAGGCCCGCGACCAGCAGGTAGCGATGATCGAACCGCAGCGCCCGCACGCCGACGAACACGAAGAGCAATGTGAACGTCGGAACCTTGAGTGAGAACGGCGCCGTTTGCCCGTACTGGATATGGAAGTACCAGATCAGCCCTACGAGCAGGGAGACGTCGATGAGGATCGACAGCAGCAGCAGCAGCCCCGGTAGCCGCCGGCGATAGGCGAGCCACAAGCGTCCGACCGTGATCAGGGCGTAGGCGCCGAGCACGACAGGTACCGGCTCGACGTGGAAGGCCGTCCGAACGTCCACCGGCCTCGGTGCCATCAGATAGAGCAGCCCAAGCATGCCGACGACCGCGAGTTGCACCCATCCGATCAGCCGCTCGCTGCTGTCTTCTTCTGCGGCGATGAGATCGCGCACACGACGGGGAAGTCCGCTCCCAACAGGCTTGTCGCCGAGGCTGAACATCCACATCAGGGTGACGATGGGCTTGAAGGGAGACAATGGCTCACTCGCTCATACTTCGTCGCGGGACCATGGCATGTTCGGCAGGTCTGGTGGAAGCGGCAGCAGCCGACTTACCCTTCGGACGGCGCCGGACCGTTGCCGCGCCGGAACCAGAGGAGGAGACGCCATGTCGACTGAGCAACCGGTCATCGGCTTCATCGGGCTCGGCTTGATGGGCACGGGGTTCACGCAGCGCCTGCTCGCCAGCGGCTATCGGGTCGTCGGCTTCGACACCGCGCCAGCCAGGCTGAGCGCCGCCTCCAGCAATGGCGTCGAGACCGCGACCTCGCCGGCTGACGTGTTTGGCCGGGCCGACGTCAGCCTGATCGCCGTCACAACGCCTGCCGACGTGGCAACCATCGTCGAGGGTGAAGGCGGATTTCTGTCGGCAGCTGCTGCGCGGACGAAAATCGTCGTCGACCACTCCACGACCGATGTCGCGACAACCCGGCGGCTGGCAGACAGTCTGGCGGCCGAACAAGGCGTCGGCTTTGTCGATGCGCCGGTCTCGGGTGGACCAGGCGCAGCCGAGACCGGAACGCTCGCCATCATGGCCGGCGGGACAGCCCAGGACATCGAGGCCATCCGGAGCGTCATGGAACGGCTCGGCCGCTTCACGCACATGGGCGACGTCGGCGCGGGACAGGCCACCAAGCTGGTCAACCAAGCCCTCGTCCTCACCAACTATTGCGTCATCGCCGAGGCCCTACGGATTGCCGAGGCCTATGGCATCGATGCCGCCAAGGTGCCGGAGGCGCTGGCCCCTGGGCATGCCGGCTCGAACCTTCTCGCGGCGATCTTCCCACGCATGATCACCCGCGATTTCGCCCCTCGCGGCTACGCCCGGCAGGTGCTGAAGGACCTGGAGATGCTGAACGACGCCGCCCACGACAAGAAGCTGGCCTTGCCGATGGCGGGACAGGCCCTGACGCTCTACCGGCTCCTCAATGCCGCCGGCGATGGCGAGTTGGACGGCACGGCAATCCTGAAGGTCTGGCCCGACCCGTCCGGTCGCTGAGCCGGCCCCGATTGTCCTCCAACAATTCAACCATCAATCAATTGGTTACACCTTCGGCCTAGAGTCGTCGCGGGTGCATAAGACAATTCATTTGTGGGGTGCAGCGATGGATCGCCGTAGCGAGTTTGCCGCCGGCCATTTGGGGTTTTGTCTGGCCGAAATGTTGGCCGAGATCGATGATCAGCTGTCGCAGCACGCAGCCGTAAGAGCGCTCGAGCAACTCGAGGCTCGCAACAAGGCAGGCGAGCCTTTGACGACAGTTGATGCTGCATCCCTGCGGACCGCTTTGGCGAGCCGCATTGACGCTGATCCCCGAACAATGGTCCGCCGAAAGCTCCTGGAGATCAACGCGCTCCTGACCACCGGCGGCGCCGAGCCGGCAGCGCGGACCCAGGCCACAGCCAATGTCACCGATTTGACTGCATTCCGTCAGGAAAAAGCGAGTTCCGGCCAGCCCGTGGCCCGGCCGCGCAAACTCCGCCGCCTTGTCGGTGCCGTGGCTGGCCTGGCCATCGTGGCAGTGGCGAGCCTCGCTTCCATACCGTCCCCGGGTTGGATCGGCCGCTCGGCGGGCATGGACATCCTGACCGCCATTGCGCGGCCGAGCCCCGTGACCCCGGTCTCGCGTGTCGGCATCGTCGACTCGCACTGAGCCGGTCACCCTCGTTGCCACATCATGTCCGCTTGCCGGACTGGGTTGCCTGTGGCATCGCCTGACTGAATAGTCTTTCCGCAAACCGGCTGAGTGGCCGGTCGACGCGGAGGCAGGCCCCAGGGGACCGCTCGTGGACACCTATGATTACGTCATCGTTGGCGCCGGCTCGGCCGGCAGTGTGCTCGCCAATCGTCTGACCGCCGACGGCCGCCACAGTGTTTGCGTGCTCGAGGCGGGACCAAGCGACTGGCTGCCGTGGATCCACATCCCCGCCGGCTTCATAAAGACCTTCTACCATCCGAGGGTGAACTGGCTCTATTCGATGGAGCCGACCGAGTGGACTGGCGGACGAAGCATCCACGCCCCGCGCGGCAAGACGCTCGGCGGTTCGTCCTCGATCAATGGCAATGTCTACAATCGCGGCCAGCGCCTCGACTTCGACACATGGGCCCAGTTCGGCAATCGCGGCTGGGGCTATGCCGACATCCTCCCCTACTTCCGCCGTCTCGAGCATCGCCTGGGTGACGTCGACCCGACGTTCCGCGGCAAGGACGGCACGCTGGTCGTCTCGGACATCGACTGGATCCATCCCCTGTGCGAAGCCTTTATCGCCGGCGCCGTCGAGATGGGCATTCCGCGGAACCCTGACTACAACGGCACCACGCAGGAGGGCGTCGCCTACGCCCAGCGCACCATCCACAAGGGTCTGCGCATGAGCGCGGCCAAGGCGTTCCTGCATCCGGCGCGCGGCCGCAAGAACCTGACCATCCGGACGCACGCCCATGCCACGCAATTGCTGCTCGAGGGCAAACGCGCCGTCGGCGTCCGCTATGCGAAGGGCGGCAGAGGCGGCGCGCCGGTCGAGGTTCGCGCCGCCAAGGAGGTGATCCTGGCCGGCGGCTCCTACAATTCACCGCAATTGCTGTTGCTGTCCGGCATTGGCCCGGCGGACGAGCTCAAGCGGCACGGCATCGAGGTTCGCCACGCGCTTGCCGGCGTCGGCGAGAACCTTCGCGATCACTACGCGCCGCGCTTCGTCGCCCGCGTCAAGAACATGGAGACGATCAACGAGCGGGTGCGCGGTTTGAAGCTTGCGGGCGAAGTCGCCAAGTGGGCACTGACCCGGAAGGGCGTGCTCTCGCTGTCTCCCACACTCGTCTATTGCTTCTGGCGCTCGCACCCCGACGTCGCCAACTCCGACATCCAGTTGACGTTCACGCCGGCGAGCTATCGCGAAGGCGTCCAGGGCGAGCTGGAGAAAGAGCCCGGCATGACCGTCGCCTCCTGGCAGCAGCGGCCGGACAGCAAGGGGTACGTCCGGCTGCGCTCGGCCGATCCCTTCGCCAAGCCCGTCATCAATCCGAACTATCTTGGCGAGGCGTCGGACCGGCGCGTATTGCTCGCCGCCATGAAGCTCGCCCGCAATCTGCTCATGTCGAGGCCGCTCCAGCCTTACTACGCCCACGAGGACTTCCCCGGTCCGAATATTCAATCCGATGATGAGTTGCTGGGGGCCGCAAAGGAGCGCGGCACGACGACATTCCATCCGGCCGGCACCTGCCGCATGGGGCCATCCACTGACCCCGTGGCCGTCGTTGACGACCAGCTCCGTGTGCATGGCCTGGAGGGACTTCGGGTGATCGACGCCTCGGTCATGCCGACCATGCTGTCGGCCAACCTCAATGCCGCGACGATGATGATCGCCGACAAGGCTTCGGACCTCGTGCTCGGCAAGGCCGCGCCCGAGCCGGTCGCGTTGACGGGCTGACGGAAGCCGCGATGATCGAGCAGCTTCTGTGGATCGAGTTCGTCGTCAAGCTGGCGTCAGGCGCCCTACTGGTCCTGGCTCCCAGAATGCTGGCGCGCATCGCCGGTCTGCCGCCAGCCGAGCAGCCATTCTGGCCTAGGCTTCTTGGCGGCGTCCTGATCGGGATAGCCGTGGCGGCACTGGTTGAGGTGCGCTTCAAGTCTTCGATCGGCCTCGGCTTGGCCGGCGCCGTTTCGGTGAACGTCGCCACCGCCGCGACGCTCGGCTCGATGCTCATCCTGGGTCAAGGCGGGCCATCCCGGCGGGGCCGCTTCGCGCTCTGGCTGGCGTCGGCGGGCCTTGTCATCCTGGCACTGGTCGAGATCGCCTGGCTCGGCTGAGGCCGATTGTTAATGCCCGCCCCATGGCACGTCTCTTGCTGCCCCGGCCTCGATCACTCGAGACCGGGGTCCAGGGCGCGCATGGCAGACGCAGTACTCAATCGCATCGACATCGGTGTCGGCACGGACGACCGGCTCGTCACTCACCCCGTCTCAAATCCGCACATCGCCCGCGCTCCCGAACCGGTCGAGGCCTCTGCCCTCGAACTGGCGCTGGTTACTGACTTCACCGCCTTCGAGGCCCTCGAGGCCGAATGGAATACGCTTGTCACTCAAAACCGGTGTCCCGATCTGGTGTTCCAGACCTTCAACTGGAACTGGCACTGGGCGCGGCATTATCTCGCCGCCCAGGGCCGCCACGGAGCCAAGCTCGCCATCGTCACCGGGCGCAGCGCCGGCCGCCTGTCGATCGTGCTCCCGCTTGTGACCTCGCGAACCTTTGGCCTAACGCGCCTGTCCTGGATGGGCGAGCCGGTCTCGCAGTACGGCGACATCATTGTCGCGCCCGAGATCGCGAGCCCGGCCAGCATCGAGCGTGCCCTCGCCTTCGCCATCTCGCAGACGCGCGCCGATGTGCTCCACCTGCGCAAAGTCCGCGACGATGCCGCCATCGCTCCCGCGTTGGCCTTGCGCCGCGCTTCGGTGACCGCCATCGAGGAAGCCCCGTTCATGAACCTCGGCGCAACGCCTGACTTCGACACCTTCGAGGATCGCCATGGAGCCAAGCGAAAGAAGAACCGCCGGCGCCAGATGCGTCGCCTCGCCGATCGCGGCACAGTGGAGTTCGAGCGCGCCGCCGGTACGGCGGAAGCCGCGGCCCTCGCGGACCATGCCGTTGGTCTGAAGCGAGCGTCTCTGGCGGAACGCGGCGACATCGCGCCTGCCTTGGCGGATCCCCGCTTCGCGAGCTTCTTCGCCGACGCCGTGCATGGTCATGGCCGCCCTACGGGCGCATCCGTCATGACCATCCGCAGTGCTGGCGAGATCGCAGCCATGCAGATCTTCATCGATCACGGCCATCGCCGCTTTCTGCATCTGGCGGTCTTCTCGCCCAAGTTCGAGAAATGCGGCGCCGGTGGCTTGCTGCTCGAACAGGCCGCGCGCGATTGCTACACGAGCGGCATTGCGACGTTCGATCTGCTGTGCCCGAAGCATGAGTACAAGCTGGACTTCGCCGATGGCACGATGCCGGTGCGGGATCACGCGCTCGGTGTATCGCTAATGGGCCGCGCCTTCGTGCACGGTGTCCTGGCCTTCCGGGCCACCGCCAAGACGTCGATCGAGAACCTCCCGGCACCGATACGCGGCACGGTCGGCAAGGTCATGGCGTTCCTCGGCCGTGGCTCTTGAACCGGCCGCTCAACGCACGCCTAGCTTCTTCTGCAAGCTCGACGAAGACGTCGTGTACTGGAACAGCACCTTCTTGTCCGGGTGCACGATGCGGTGTGCCGCTTGCGACATCAGCGCCGCTTCGTGGAAGCCCGAAAGGATCAGCTTGAGCTTGCCCGGATAGGTATTGATATCGCCGACCGCGAAGATGCCTTTTTCGCTGGTCTCGAATTTCTCCGTGTCGACCGGGATCAGGTTCTCGTTCAGGTTTAGGCCCCAGTTGGCTACGGGCCCGAGCTTCATCGTCAAGCCGAAGAACGGCAACATCCGGTCGATGGCCAGGCGTTCGTCACCGGCTTTCGTCTTCACGGTCACGGCTTCGAGCTGCCCGTTGGCGCCCGCCAACGCGGTGGCCTGGCCGATGAGCAGTCTAACCTTGCCCTCGGCCACGAGCCCGCGCATTTGCTCCACCGAATGCGGCGCGCCACGGAACTCATCCCGCCGATGCATCAACGTCAGCGACTTCGCGATCGGAGCCAGATTGAGCGTCCAGTCGAGAGCGCTGTCACCACCGCCGACGATGAGAACGTCGCGATCGCGAAAATCCTCCATCCGGCGCACAGCGTAGAAGACGCTCGTGCCTTCGAACGCTTCGATGCCTTCGAGCGGCGGACGCTTCGGCGTGAACGAACCGCCGCCAGCGGCGATCACGATGACCTTGCACAGGAACTGCTTGCCGATGTCGGTCGTCAGTCGAAACCGCCCGTCCGGCTCGCGGCTGAGCGCATCCACGCGCTCTCCGAGATGGAAAGTCGCACCGAACGGTTTGATCTGTGCCATCAGAGCATCCGTAAGGCCTTGTCCCGTCACGATTGGCAGGCCGGGAATGTCGTAGATCGGCTTCTCCGGATAAAGTTCGGCACACTGGCCGCCCGGCTTGTCGAGGATGTCGATCAGATGCGCCTTGATGTCGAGAAGGCCGAGTTCGAAGACAGCGAACAGGCCGCACGGCCCGGCACCGATGATGACACAATCGGTCTCGGTGGGGCCGACGGCCGGGGACTGGTCGTTCATGTTCGAGCCTCGCGAGCGGCCAGTCGGCCGCATGGATCGGTAAGCGCGTCCGTTACTTATCCGCTCGTCAGCGAAGCGCAAGCCCTGTGGCATCGGCACTCCGCCGACGACAAATCCCATCGATGGTGGTAGACGGCCGATTGGCATTCGAAGGCGGGAAGGCTAAGGCATGTTCCATGGTTCTACCTGGCCCACGAAACTGCCGCATGCTCGACCGAATATTTTGGGCACGTGGATCATAGCGTCTGAGTACGAGCACGGATGAGCAGTCGCGCAATAGCTTTCGCCGTCCTCTTGATTGCAGCAGCCTTCCTGCAAGCCTGTGCGGAACCGCTTGCCCGGACGCCGGTCCCTCTGAAGCTCGTAAACGACGTTCATGTCATCGGTATGCCGGAGGGCATTCGCGTTTGGGGCGACGGTGGCAACAAGGTGGCGGCGGCATTCATTGGCGCTGAGGGCGACAACATCCGTAGAAAATACGCCGTGGCCGCCAAGGGCAAGGTCCCCGAGGCGCACTTGCTGGCCTTGTCCGGAGGCGCCGACGACGGCGCCTTCGCCGCCGGCATTCTCGTCGGTTGGTCGGACCGCGGCACACGCCCCGAGTTCGACCTTGTGACCGGCATCAGCGCCGGCGCGTTGATTGCACCCTTCGCCTTCTTGGGGCGCGACTACGATCGCCCGTTGTCCGAGATCTATACGGCTTACGGCAGCGCTCAGATCTTCAGCGCGAAAATCCTGTCAGGCGTGCTCGGCGGGCCGGCTGTTGCGGATAGCGAGCCGCTGGCCAATCTGATCGCGAAGTATGTCGACCAGCGTCTGCTCGCGCGCATCGCCGCGGAACGCACCAAAGGGCGCTATCTCCTCGTCGGCACGACCAACCTCGACGCTCAGCGACCCGTGTATTGGGACATGGGCCGCATTGCCATGCACGGCGACGAGGCCGCGCTCAAGCTCTTCCGCAAGGTTCTGCTTGCATCGGCCGCCCTTCCCGGCTTCTTCCCTCCCGTCGAGATCGAGGTCACCATCGCCGGCCGGCGCTATCAGGAAACCCATGTCGATGGCGGCCCGACGCGGCAGGTATTCCTGACACCCGGCGATTTTCGCTTTACCGATATCGACAAGGCGACCGGCACGCGCGCCAAGCGGCACGTCTGGGTTATCCGCAACAGCAAGCTTCTGCCTGAGTACGGCATTGTCAATCTAAAGGCCCTCTCGATCGGCGAGCGCTCACTCGGAATCCTCACCAAGAACCAAGGCTTGGGGGATCTACTGCGCATTTACGACAGAGCGCGCGAGGATAAGATGGAGTTCAATCTGGCCTCGATTCCGATGACATTCAATGCGCCGCGCCAAGGCCCCTTCGAGCTCCCCTACATGCAAGCGCTGTACAAGGTCGGCTACGAGTTCGGCCGCAATGGCCATCCGTGGTCGAAGACGCTGCCGACGCCGCCCGAAGGCTCATTGCGCTGACGTCATCAGGGCTGTCGCGGGCGCCGCCTCAGAGCGGCACGCTGATGATGGCCCTGAGGCCGCCGAGCGAGCTTTCGCCCAACGTCACGCCGCCACCGTGCGATTTGGCGATATCCCTGGCGATCGCCAGCCCGAGACCGGAATTGCCTTCGTCCTGATTGCGCGAATGATCCAGTCGATAGAACGGCTTGAATACGTTATCACGCTCGCCTGGCGGAATGCCCGGGCCGTCGTCGTCCACTTCGATCCTCAAGAACCCGCGCTCGGGTGCCGCCCTGAGGACGATCTGGTTGCCGAAGCGAGACGCATTCG
>Ga0209573_1005529_pt1 | contig 11317 bp, 12 predicted proteins | sample TNRBio252014_DNA_FD_185870 | JGI IMG/M metagenome (GOLD analysis project Ga0209573, IMG submission 185870) | Wastewater treatment Type I Accumulibacter community from EBPR Bioreactor in Madison, WI, USA - TNR Reactor_6/25/2014_ DNA (SPAdes)... | ecosystem: Engineered > Bioreactor > EBPR >...
CGCTGAGCCGGGTGGCATGACGGCAAATCCTCGCGACTCGAAGGCGACAACTGGCACCCGTCACCACGCAACAGGCGCCTTGAACGACTATTCATCATGAGAAATTGGCGAAAAATGGCGAACTGGGAGGCGAAATCCAGGAAGGACCGTCCGTAGTGCACATAGGTGGCAATGGAGCGCTTGGGCCACATCGGCGCAACTGGGCCACAGTCGCGCGAGCACCCTTCCGCCTCGAATCTTACAAATTCGACGACGATCGGAGTGCCGCCACGGCATGGCCTTGCCTCACATGCAATGCTATATCACTCGTCGAGATCGACTGGATGCAGCCCGAGAGCAACGAAATGGCCAAATCGCATGCAGCTGCGGACTACCCTGAGCCCGGCCACGATCATGGCAGCTGTGTCGCCGACATGCTCGAGCGGGCCGATTCTGTTCGAAGCCAAGGGCATCCGGATGACGCCGCTGCGCCGCCAGGTGCTCGAGGAGATCGCCGGCTCGCATTGCGCCGTCGGCGCCTATGACATCCTCGACCGGCTGGCTCGCAAAAGCAGCCGGCGCCTCGCGCCGATCTCCGTCTATCGCGCGCTCGACTCCCTCGTCGCGGCCGGTGTCGTCCACCGCCTCGAGAGCCGTAACGCCTTCTTCGCCTGCCACGCCCCCCACGCCAGCGACCGCCGGCAGGTCGTGCTCGCCTGCGAGACGTGCGGCACCGTCGTCGAAGTGCCCGGAGAGACCATCTACTCGGGGATCGCAGGCGCGGCGCGCGCCGTCGGCTTCGTTCCGGAGCGACCACTGGTCGAGGTGCTCGGAACCTGCAGGAGCTGCATCAGCAATGTCGCCTGAGGCGCCACGGCCAGCGACCGCTCCGCAACAAGCGTCGAGGCACGGTCACCATGCCGCGCACGATCACGGCCACGACGATGGCCACTCCGGCGCTTGCGATCATCACCACCACACCCCGGCCCCCGAGCCTCCTGCCGACAGCCTTTTCGTCGCCCGCGGCCTCAGCGTCACCAGAGGCGGACGGCCGATCCTCGACGGCGTCGACCTGCACGTCTCCCCGGGCGAGATCGTCACCCTCATCGGCCCCAATGGCGCCGGCAAGACGACATTGGTTCGCGTCATCCTCGGCCTGGTACCCGCCGACAGCGGTACCGTTGCGCTAAAGCCGGGCATCACGATCGGCTATGCGCCGCAACGCTTCGACCGCGATCCCGCCATCCCGATCACCGTCGCGCGTTTCGTCGAGCTTGGCGCGCGGGCCGGCCGGGCGGCGATCGCCAAGGTGCTCGACGAGGTCGGCGCCGGCCATGTAATCGATCGCCAACTCGTCCAGTTGTCCGGCGGCGAGCTGCAACGGGTCGTGCTTGCCCGCGCACTTATCCGCAATCCCGCGCTACTGGTTCTCGACGAGCCGGTGCGCGGCGTCGACTATGTCGGCGAAGCCGAGCTTTACGGCCTGATCGGCCGCATCCGCACCGAGCGCGGCCTCGGCGTCCTGCTCGTCAGCCACGATCTCCACGTCGTCATGGCGCAAAGCGATCGCGTCGTTTGCCTTAACCGTCACGTCTGTTGCCACGGCGTACCGGAGACGGTGGCGCAGCATCCGGAGTACGTGCGCCTCTTCGGGGTCTCGATGGCCCGCGCCTTCGCCGTCTACACGCACCACCACGACCACGCCCACGACCTCGAGGGCAAGCCGCTGCCGCCGGCGGCATCCGCTCCCCCAACACCGCCGTCACCGCCGACGGAGTGACCATGCTCGAACCTTTCCTGCTGCGCGCCATTCTTGCCGGCGCCATCCTCGGCATCGTCGCCGCCCCGCTCGGCTGCCTCGTCGTCTGGCGGCGCATGGCCTACTTCGGATCGACCGTCGCCCACGCCGGGCTGCTCGGCGTCGCCCTCGGTCTCGTGCTCGGCATAGACCTGACGCTCGGTGTCGTGCTGGTCGCGCTTGCCATCGGCCTGATGCTGATCGCCATGTCGCGCCAAAAGGTGCTGCCGATGGACAGCCTCCTCGGCATCCTCTCGCATGCCGCACTTGCCGCCGGGCTCGTCGCGGCGGCCCGCCTGGCCGGGCAGCGGCTCGATCTGATGGGCTATCTCTTCGGCGACATTCTCGCCGTTTCCAACGCTGATCTGACTTGGATCGTCGTTGGCGGCGCCATCGTGACTGCGGCTGTCGCCTGGCTCTGGCGTCCGCTGGTCACCATTGCTGTCCATGAGGAATTGGCAGCCGCCGAAGGCAACCAAACTCGGCTCCTCGAGGCGGCCCTGGTCCTCCTGCTCGCGTTCACCGTCGCCATCGCCATGAAGATCGTCGGCGTCCTGCTCATCATCGCGTTCCTGGTCATGCCCGCCGCCGCCGCCCGCCCCCTGGCCCGCACGCCCGAGGCCATGGTCGCCATCGCCGCAGTCATCGGCGCGGTGGGTGCCGTCGCCGGCCTACTGCTGTCCTACGTCGCCGATCTCCCGGCCGGACCGGCGATCGTGCTTGTCCTGACTGCGATGTGCGTCGCTACCATCCTGCCCTCGGCGTTCCGCACGGGCTGAAGGTGCCGGCCCGCCAGCGCTGGTCTGTGACACGCCTTTGCAGTAGGACTGGCCCGCGACGACAGCCGCACCCAACGGAGCTGCCCATGACGGCGATGAAGACGCGCAGAGCCTCGATCCCCGTCGATGTCGGCGGCGTCATCGTCGGCGGCGAGGCCCCCATCGTCGTCCAGTCGATGACCAACACCGACACCGCCGACGTGGCTTCGACCGTCACCCAGATCGCGGCCCTCGCCCGCGCCGGCTCCGAGCTCGTGCGCATCACCGTCGACCGAGACGAAGCGGCGAAGGCCGTGCCGCACATCAAGGAGCGCCTGTTGAAGATGGGCGTGAAGGTCCCCGTCGTCGGCGACTTCCACTACATCGGCCACAAGCTTCTCGCCGACAACCCCGCCTGCGCCGAGGCCCTCGACAAATACCGCATCAATCCCGGCAACGTCGGCTTCAAGGACAAGAAGGACCGCCAGTTCTCCTCGATCGTCGAAATGGCGTTGCGCCACAGGAAGCCCGTGCGCATCGGCGTCAACTGGGGCTCCCTCGACCAGGAACTGCTGACGCACCTGATGGACGAGAACGCCAAGAGCGCGACGCCGCTGCCCGCCCGCTCGGTCATGCACGAGGCCATCGTGCAATCGGGCCTTCTCTCCGCCGCCCGCGCCGAGGAAATCGGGCTTGGCCCCGACCGCATCATCATCTCGGCCAAGGTCTCGGCCGTGCAGGACCTGATCGCCGTCTACACCATGCTTGCTGGGCGCTGCCGCTACGCGCTGCACCTCGGCCTCACGGAAGCGGGCATGGGCTCGAAGGGCATCGTCGCCTCGTCGGCCGCCATGGGCATCGTGCTGCAGGCCGGCATCGGCGACACCATCCGCTATTCGCTGACGCCCGAGCCCGGCGGCGACCGCACGCTCGAGGTGCGCGCCGCGCAGGAGCTGCTGCAGACGATGGGCATCCGCACCTTCATGCCGATTGTCGCGGCTTGCCCCGGCTGCGGCCGTACCACCTCGACCGTCTTCCAGGAGCTCGCCCGCGACGTGCAGGAGATGATCCGCGAGCGCATGCCCGAGTGGAAGCAGCGCTATCCCGGCGTCGAAGGCCTGAACCTCGCCGTCATGGGCTGCATCGTCAACGGACCCGGCGAGTCGAAGCACGCCGACATCGGCATCTCCCTCCCCGGCACCGGCGAGCAGCCCGCCGCGCCGATCTTCATCGACGGCAAGAAGGCCATGACGCTACGTGGCCCCAACATCGCCGCCGAGTTCAAGACCATCGTCGAGAACTACATCGAGAAGCGCTATGGCAACGCGCCGGTTGCGTCCGAGTGAAGCTCGGCTCCGCCAAGACGTGGGCAACCGAAGGCGCAAAGAAGTGAGCCCGGCTGCTGGTGAGCAGCCGAAGGGCCACTAAACTGACATCGGCACCTGAAGCGCAGAGATTGAGCCCGCGCGTGCCTAGCCCGGCTGCTTGTAGGCAGCCGAAGGTGCTAGAAAATGCGCATCCGGAGCGCAAACCAAAGGCTACCGTCATCCCGCACGAACGAGGCGTAGCCGAGTGCAGATGCGGGATCCAGCATATGCCTCGCCGAAGGCATCCATACCGTCTGCTGCGCAGGCACATCTCACTGGATCCCGGTACTTGCTCGCGATGCTCGCGGCGACCGGGATGACGGACCTTGGGTTTTCGCGCCGGCCGAGGGTGGGCAGCAGAATGCCCATACACGGACGGAACATCCCACCCCCTCGCGACCGCGCGCACCCTTGCCCGGTCACCCCACGGCATGCTCTGCTTCGGCCAGACACTCACGAAGGAGGCGGCCATGCAGAAGCCCGTCGAAAAGCAGCGGCTCGAGTTCGGTTGGTTCCTGCCGACGCGCGGCGACACCGACGACTACGGCGATCCCCTGAAGGTCGCGGCCGGCATGGAGATGTTCTCCCGCGTCGCCCGCGCCGCCGAGGATGCCGGTTTCGAGTACATGCTGATCCCTGTCGGCCATCAATGCTGGGACGCCTGGATGACCGGCGCGCTGATGATCGGCCAGACCAAGAAGATGCGTATGCTGGTCGCCGCCCGGCCGAGCTACATCAACCCCGTGCTGCTGGCCAAGATGATCGCCACCTGCGACCAGCTTTCGGGCGGTCGAATCTCCGTCAACCTCATCGCCGGCCAAAGCGACCAGGAGAACGAGGCCGAAGGTGTCAAATGGTCGAAGGAGGAGCGCTACGAGATCATGGACGAGGAGGTGACGATCCTCAAGAAGCTCTGGACGCAGGGCTCCGGACGCACCGACCACGCCGGCAAGTACTACACGCTGAAGCAGGCCGAGCTGACGCCGAAGCCGCTGCAAAAGCCCTATCCGAGCTTCTATCTGGGCGGCGGCTCCGCCCAAGCCTCCGAACTCTCGGCCAAGCATTCGGACGTGCACCTCTTCTGGGGCGACACCGTCGAGCGCATCCAGTCGAACATGCGCGACATCCGCGCACTCGCCGCCAAGCATGGCCGCGAGAACACGATCGGCTTCGGCATGCGGTTGCAGATCTGCTGCCGCGAGACGGAGGCCGAAGCCTGGGAGGCCGCCGACAAGCTGATCCGCAACGTCGGCGCCGAGCGCGAAGCCTACATCAAGAATTACTATTCCGGCTCGGCCGCCAACCGGCGCGTCCAGGAGTTGCGCGCCGCAGGCGATGTCATCGCGCCGAACCTGTGGGTCGGTCTCGCCAAGGCCCGGCCCGGTGCCGGCGTCGTCATCGTCGGCAATCCCGAGCAGTGCGCCAACGTCCTGCAGCAGTTCATCGACATCGGCTGCCATTCGTACTGCCTGTCGGGCTACCTCCACGACGACGAGGCGCTTCGTTTCAAGAAATGGGTCCGGCCCATTCTGGCCGAGCGCAACAAGGGCCGCATGGAGGCCTGAGGCCGGCCGTCCGCCTGACCCTGGGTACTTGATCCACATCAAACCGCCGCGCAGGATCACCTTTCCCTGTCGCGGCCGCTGGTGCATGGTAGCCATGCTCGTATCGCAGCCCACATGGAACGCGCCATGTACACGCAAGGCCTGAACAGCAAGGACGACAAGCCGGCCGGGCCGGAGGACACCGCGCGCCTCGGCCGCTTCCAGGCCATCGTCGACGCCGAGGACAAGATCGAGCCCAACGACTGGATGCCCGAGAGCTACCGCAAGACGCTGGTGCGCCAGATCTCGCAGCACGCACACTCCGAGATCATCGGCATGCAGCCCGAGGGCAACTGGATCACGCGGGCACCGTCGCTGCGCCGCAAGGCCGCGCTGCTCGCCAAGATCCAGGACGAGGCGGGCCACGGCCTCTATCTCTACGCCGCCGCCGAGACGCTCGGCATTTCGCGCGAGGAACTCTACGAGCAGCTCTTGTCAGGTCGCGCCAAGTATTCGTCGATCTTCAACTACCCGACGCCGACCTGGGCCGACATCGGTGCCATCGGCTGGCTGGTCGACGGCGCGGCGATCATGAACCAGATCCCGCTCTGCCGCTGCTCGTTCGGACCCTACGCGCGCGCCATGATCCGCATCTGCAAGGAGGAGAGCTTCCACCAGCGCCAGGGTTACGAGATCATGCTGACGCTTTGCCGCGGCACGCCAGAACAGAAGGCCATGGCGCAGGACGCCTTGAACCGCTGGTGGTGGCCCGTGCTGATGATGTTCGGCCCTTCCGACAAGGAGAGCCTTCACTCCGCCGACTCGAGCAAGTGGAAGATCAAGCGCTTCTCCAATGACGATCTGCGCCAGAAGTTCGTCGACGCCACCGTGCCGCAGGGACATTTCCTCGGCCTGACGTTCCCCGATCCGGCGCTCGCCTACAACGAGGCGACGCAGCATTGGGAGTACGGCGAGATCGACTGGTCCGAGTTCAAGCGCGTCATCACCGGCGACGGCCCGATGAACAAGGAGCGCATGGCCCGCCGCCGCGCGACGGAGGCCGACGGCGAATGGGTCCGCGAGGCCGCCGCCGTCTACGCCGCAAAGCGCAAGGCACGACAGGCCGCCGCCAAAGTCGCCGCGGAGTGACATCTGATGACCACCACCACCACCACGCCGCTTTGGGAAGTCTTCATCCGCCCGCGTTCCGGCCTGCCGCACAAGCACTGCGGCTCCGTGCACGCCGCCGACGCCGAGTTGGCCGTGCAGGCCGCTCGTGATGTCTACACGCGACGCGGCGAAAGCGTCTCGATCTGGGTTGTGCCGTCAGCGGCGATCGTCGCCTCGGACCCGAACGACAAGGACCAGCTCTTCGAGCCGACCGCGTCGAAGATCTATCGCCACCCGACGTTCTACGACATTCCCGACGAGGTCGGACATATGTAAGCACCGGTCCCTCTCATCGCGCGCGTAGAGAGGGAAAAGGACTCCATGACCTCAGCCGTTTTCACATTCGCGCTCTCGCTCGCCGACGATGCCCTGGTCCTCGGTCATCGCCTGTCCGAGTGGTCGAGCTACGCGCCGACGCTCGAGGAGGACATCGCGCTGTCGAACCTCGGGCTCGATCTCCTGGGGCAGGCGCGTCTCTTCTACACGCTGGCCGGCGATGTCGAAGGCAAGGGCCGCGACGAGGACCGCCTCGCCTATTTCCGCGACGCCTCGGATTTCCGCTGCATCCAGCTCGTGCAACTGCCGAAGGGCGATTTCGCTTTCACCATGGCGCGCCAGCTCGCCTACGCCGCCTTCATGCAACCCTATCTCGATGCGCTCACCCGCTCGACCGAGCCCCGACTTGCCGAGATCGCCGCCAAGGCGGTCAAGGAGATGGCCTACCATCTGCGTCATGCCGCGGAATGGGTGATCCGCCTCGGCGACGGCACGGAGGAAAGCCGCCGGCGCATGATCGATGGCGTGGCCGCCGTCTGGCCTTACGCCGGCGAAATGTTCGAGATGGACGACGCCGAGCGCGCGCTCGCCGCCGCCGGTATCGCACCTGATCGAACACGGCTGCGTACCACTTGGGACTACACCGTCGGCCGCGTGCTCCGCGAGGCGACCCTGGATCTCCCTGACGCCGCCGGGCAGCAGTCCGGCGGGCGTCACGGTCGCCACACACCGCACCTCGCGCCGATGCTGACCGAGATGCAATCGCTTGCCCGCGCCATGCCGGAGGCGACATGGTGACCGCCGGCCCATTGGACATCACCGAACCAGCCGAGGCGCACTCGCTCGCGCGCGCCGCCGCCATTGCCGGCGCCGTGCCCGACCCCGAGATCCCCGCCGTCACCGTCGTCGACCTCGGCATCCTGCGTAGCGTCACGGATGACACCGGCACCATCGTCGTCCGCCTGACGCCGACCTACACCGGCTGCCCGGCCGTGCTCGCCATCGAGCTTGCGGTCGAAGCCGCCTTGCGCGATGCCGGGTTCGACGACGTGCGCATTGAGCGCGTGCTCGCGCCCGCCTGGAGCACCGACGACATCACGGCCGCCGGTCGCGACAAGCTCCGCGCCTACGGCATCGCGCCGCCCGAACGCAAGGCGGGTCGCGGCTCGCTCCTCTTCGAGGCCGAGGCCGTCACCTGTCCGCGCTGCGGGTCGCGCAACACGACTTGCGCTGCGACGACTGCCGCGAGCCGTTCGACGCCTTCAAGTGCCTGTGACCGCCCATGCATGACTACCAACCGCTGACAATCGCCGATGTGAAGCGCGAGACGGTCGATGCGATCACGCTGCTGCTGGCGGTGCCGCCGTCGTTGGCCGACAGCTATCGCTTTGCACCCGGCCAGCACATCCCCGTTCGCGCCGTCGTCGCGGGCGACGAACTGCGCCGCACGTATTCCATTTCCTCTGGCCCAGACGACGCGCATCTCGCGATCACCATCAAGCGTCTCGGCAACGGTCGATTCTCCGCTTGGGCCCATGCCAACCTGAAGCCCGGCATGACGCTCGATGCCATGCCGCCGCAGGGCCGGTTCGTCCTCGCGCCCGGCGACGGTACCTCGCGGCACATCCTCAGTCTCGCGGCTGGTGCCGGCATCACCCCGATCATGGCCATGCTGCGTCATGCGCTCGACCGCGAGCCCGAGACGCGCTTCACGCTCATCTATGGCAACCGCAGCATGTCCGACGCCATCTTCGGCGAGGCCCTAGAGGACTTGAAGGATCTTCATATCGGCCGCTTCGCGCTCGTCCATGTCGTCTCGCGCGAGGAGAGCGATTCACCGCTGCTCGCCGGCCGCATCACCGCGGCGACGCTGGCGGAAATCATGAAGGGCATCGGCGAGCCCGCCAGCATCGCGCACGCTTACCTATGCGGCCCCGGCAACATGATCCGCGACTTGCGCAACGCCCTGATGGCCATGGGCCTGCCGCGCGAGCGCGTGCATCACGAGTTTTTCGCGCCGGTCGCGGGCGCGGCGCCGGCTCAAACTCAGCTCGCATCGACGCCGGAGACCGCGACTGCAGCCATCGCCAACGCCGTTGCCATCATCGATGGCGCGCGGCATCGGCTGGCGATCGCGCCCGGCGAAACGGTGCTGGACGCCGCCATCCGCTCCGGCCTGCGCGTCCCGTTCTCATGCAAGGCCGGCATGTGCTGCACCTGCCGGGCGCGCATCGTCGAAGGCAAGGCAGCGATGCGCGTCAACTACAGCCTCGAGCCGTGGGAAATCGAGCGCGGCTTCACGCTGACGTGCCAGACAATCCCGGATGCCGCCGCCGGACGCCTCGTCGTCGACTACGACGCCATGTGACGCGTGCCCATCACCCGCCGGCCTTGGCGACCGCGCGACGCGCCAGCACGCCGATCAGATGCGCGCGGTACTCAGGCCCGGCGTGCATGTCGCTCAACAGGTTGTCGGGCGCCACCGTCACGCCGTCGATCGCCTTCGCCGTGAACGAGCCCGCAAGCGCCGACTCCATCGCGGGGACGCGGAACACACCCTCCTGGCCCGCGCCGGTCACCGCGACGCGCACGCCCATCGGTCCCTTCGATACCAGCACGCCGACGAGACAGAACCGAGAGGCCGGATGCGCGAACTTCACATAGCCCGCCCGCTCCGGCACCGGGAACTCGATCGCCGTGATGATCTCGCCGTCCTCGAGCGCCGTCGTGAACAACCCCTGAAAAAAATCGTCCGCGGCGATCGTCCGGCGATCGGTCTTCACCGTGGCGCCAAGTCCCAGCACCGCCGCTGGATAGTCGGCGGCGGGATCGTTGTTGGCGACCGATCCGCCCATCGTGCCGCGATTGCGCACATGCGGATCGCCGATGCCGCTCGCCAGCTCCGCCAGCGCCGGAATGAGACGGCGCACATCGGCATTCCCTGCCACATCGGCGTGCCGTGTCATGGCCCCGACTGTCACCGTCGCTGCCGTAGCGGAAATCCCGGCAAGTCCCGCAATGCCCGCGAGATCGACGAGATCGCTCGGACTCGCCAGCCGCTGCTTCAGCACCGGCAACAGCGTCTGCCCGCCGGCCAGCAGCTTGCCTTCGCCCGCCGCCGCCAGCCGCTGCGCCGCATCCGCCACCGAGGTCGCGCGGCCGTACTTGAAATCGTGCATGGCCTCAGGCCTTTCCTGCGTGCATGGCGCGCGCGCCGGTCATGATGGCGTCGACGATCCCCTGGTATCCGGTGCAACGGCAGATGTTGCCTTCGAGACCGTGGCGCACCTCGTCCTCACTGGGTGCCGGATTGGCCTTGGCGAACGCGACCGCCGCCATGATCATCCCCGGCGTACAGAACCCGCATTGCAATCCGTGGTGCGCGCGGAACGCCGCCTGCATCGGATGCAGCGTTTCGCCATCGGCCAGACCTTCGATCGACGTCACCTCGGCACCGTCTGCCTGCACGGCCAGCATGGTGCAGCTTTTCACCGAGCGGCCGTCGACATGCACCGTGCACGCGCCGCACTGGCTGGTGTCGCAGCCGATATGTGTGCCGGTCAGGCGCAGCACGTCGCGCAGCAGGCCCGACAACAGGAGGGTGTCGGCGACCTCCAGGCTATGCGGCGTGCCATTTACGCGAAGCGAGATCGTGGGCATGAACGTCGGTACTCCCAGGTCATCCGGCGGCGCTTCCATCGCCCGCCGCCGCGCCGGACGATAGGCGCTTCGACGTGGCATGCCAACTGCCGGCCGAGCCCGACCGGCATGCACCCGTCACGGGCGGTCAGGCCACCACTTTCATGGCCAGCAGCGCCACGGCATTGTTCAAGGCATGCGTCACCACGCCCGGCCAGATGCTGCCGCTGGTGGACCGCAACAGCGCGAAGGCCATCCCGAGCACGAACACCACGAGTTGCCCGGCAATCCCGTACTGGAGATGCACGACAGCAAAGATGGCACTCGCTGTCGCGGCGCCACCCCAGACGCCGAGCCGCGTCGCCTCGAGCGAGCGGGACAGGATGCCTCGAAAGACGAATTCCTCAACCATGGCGCCGATCACGGCCGCCGCCAGGAATGCCAGCCAAAGTCCAGTGTCCTTGGCGAGCTCGATGAACGGCTTCAGGTCCTTCGCGGTGCTGCCCTCGCCCGCGAACGGCAGGATCACGGCCGACGCCGCGATCTTGACGCCGAAGACCACCGCGGTGACGCGAACCCAATCGATAGGTCCATACGCAGGCCATCTGAGGCTCAGCACCTCGCGCCGTTCACCGTCCCGGTTCGCGATCACCCACACCAACACAAGCTCGGCAACGGTGATCAAAAGCTGGATGCCGATCACCAGCCATTGCTGCGCCCGCGTCGCAAGCCGGCCGACGGCACCCGGATCGAGCACGGCGCCCCAGCCGAGCAGCCAGCCGCTTC
>Ga0209573_1005530_pt1 | contig 11316 bp, 5 predicted proteins | sample TNRBio252014_DNA_FD_185870 | JGI IMG/M metagenome (GOLD analysis project Ga0209573, IMG submission 185870) | Wastewater treatment Type I Accumulibacter community from EBPR Bioreactor in Madison, WI, USA - TNR Reactor_6/25/2014_ DNA (SPAdes)... | ecosystem: Engineered > Bioreactor > EBPR >...
CCCATCGCTTCGGAGAGTGGCTTCGTGGTCTGCGTGAATCCAAACAACTACCGTTAAGGGTTGTCGCAGCCACTGCCGAAATGGATCAGGCTCACCTGAGCAAGGTCGAGTTGGGGCAGCGTTTACTAACTGCCGCACAGGCCAGCGCTATCGCAAGGTTTTTCGAGATCGATCCAATCGAGATTGAGGCTCGTCGAATTGTTGAGCGGTTTCGTCTTGAATATGCTGACAATCCCGCAGTGGCGCAAGCCATCAACATGCTTTACGAAGATCCGATGATCTACGGAGCAAATCGATGAACTTTATTGAATTTGAGTCTGAGCAGAAACTCCGTGGTGGTTTCTACACTGATCCGGCCATTACCTCGTTCCTGACAAGATGGGTTAAATGCTCAGAACCCAAGTCGATTCTCGAACCCAGTTGCGGAGATGGGGCATTTCTCGAAGCGATCGAAGATGCCAGGATCAGCAGTTTACAACGGATTACTGCTTGTGAACTTAATGAGCAAGAAGCGGGTAAGGCAGCGATTCGGACCCGTCTTCCAGTACGGATTCATAACGCCGATTTCCTTCGGTGGTATCTTTTTTATGGACAAAAAGAGGAAGGTTTTGATGCGGTGATTGGTAATCCTCCCTTTATACGCTACCAGTATTTGCCAACCGAGCAGCAACTGATTGCCGAAAAGATATTCAGCCAACTGAATCTGCCTTTTACCAAACATACCAATGCATGGGTTCCCTTCGTTCTGGCCTCAATCCGGTTGCTTAAACCGGGGGGTCGACTCGCCATGGTAATTCCCTCAGAAATCTTTCATATTCCACACGCCCAGTCTTTGCGTCGCTACTTGACCGAACAATGCTCAAAAATCCTGATTCTCGATCCCGAAGAAATTTGGTTCAATGACACTTTACAAGGAACGGTTTTACTCATCGCTGAGAAAAAGCGGGTTGTGTCGGAAAACGGAATGGGGGTCGCCATTATTCCGGTCAAATCCCGCGAAGTACTCAATCACGATCCAGAGGATTATTTCCGAAGCGCCGCGTATACTAATGGCGTCACGATTCAGGGAAAATGGATGCCCGTCTTCCTTTCGCTCCGTGAGCGAGCGCTGCTCTCTCAACTCAAAGCGCGTGATGACATCAGGACATTCGCGGATATCGCTTCCGTGGACGTGGGGATCGTCACGGGAGCTAACAAGTTCTTTCTGGTTTCTGACGCTACGGTAGAAAAATTCGCTTTGCAGCGATGGGCGTACCCGATGTTTGGTCGGAGCGATCATGTGAAGGGGCTGGTTTATTCGGCAATAGACCACGCGGTGAATAAGGAAACAGGGTTGCCTGCCAATTTTCTGTGGTTCGCAGAAGAGCAGATTGACCATTTTCCGCAAAACGTCAGGAATTATTTGCAAATCGGGCTGAACGAACGACTGCATACCCGGTTTAAATGCCGGACGAGGAAGACATGGTATAAAGTACCTTCGGTTTATTCGGCACCCGTCGCGATGCTCAAAAGAGCGCACCATTACCCCCGACTGGTGTTGAACAGCGCTGACGCCTACACCACTGATACCGCCTACCGGATTCAGCCACTGGGCATTCAGCCCGAGGCGCTGGTGTTGAGTTTTGTGAACAGCCTGACCTGCCTGACCGCTGAGATGGAGGGTAGACATTACGGCGGTGGCGTTCTTGAACTGGTCCCATCAGAAATTGAACGGCTTCTGGTGCCGGTTATTCAGACTACTGCTGCGGAGCTTAAAGCAGCAGACAGCCGATTCCGCAGCGCCAAAAATGACTCGGAGTTTTTGCGAATGCAGGATGCTTTGGTATTAGGGAAGCTGGGCATTAGCCAAGCCGATCAGGAATCCCTGCATGGCGCATGGCGGAAATTGCGAGATCGCCGACATCGAACCCCCTCTTGGGATGAGGCGAAATTGGCGACTGAGGCCATTTGAGCGGCTCAGGTCCCTTATGCTTCGGTAATTTCTATCAGGAAATCAGCATTAGGTTCCGCCGTTTCGTAGAGAGATAATACCGCGCCAGCCAGGGTCTCTCTCAATACTGTTGGGCTGAACTCACGGCCCCATCGCAAGATGGTCGTGTAGTTCGCTTGGCCGGCTTCGCCAGAAGGTTTATGGCTGATTTCAAAGTTCCGAATGCCATAGTCATGGCCTCGGATGATGATCCGAATCGGCACAAACGTATGTTCCTGGTCCTGATGGCGGCCAGGTTCACGCTCCCAAGGGTAGTCGGCAAAGACTTGGCGAAAGTAAGTCGTCTGATCAATTCGCTGACCGGGTGGGTTCTCAAACTGCGCCTGAGTCAACCGGACGCCCCCCACGTGATGAGTGCCGTGATTGACTTGCAATGCATCGGATCGCGGCAGGGTCTTCCGCCACACCAACACGCCAGCGGGACTGGGTGAAGCCGGTCGATGTGGTGGTTCCTCGGTCTGCACGGGGGGTTGCAGTTTCCCACGCTGCGGATCTTCTCTTCTTAACGCCTCGGGCAGCAGGGGCGGCAAGGGAACCGCGATCGGCGCAAAGGGACTGGCGGGAACGTCGTCACCACGATAACGACGCGCTTGGTTTTGTACTCGCTGACGTTGGCGAACTTCTGCTTCGGATGACAATTCACCACGCGCCGCCAGTGTCTCAATCAAAGCTGCATTGAGTTTTTGAACCGTTGATCCCTGCGGCTTGATAAATGGCGTGAGTGGTTGCAACAACCGCTTGTACTCATCGGTATCGGCCGGCAATTCACAGTCACAGCGCACGGTTGCTTCATAGTTCGTGTAGAAGCCCCCATCCGTCAGGTTGTTTGATCCGATGAACAGCGTTGCGGCGGTTAAGCTCTCAAAGAGGTAAATTTTGGGGTGGAAAGTGGCCCGTGGAATGGCGTTATGAAACACCCATGTCTCGCTGTTCCATCGCAACAGCTCTTCCAGGACTTCACGACTCGTTCCTCCAAGGTCAATGCCGACGGTGAAGTGTAGATCCGCGCCTGTTTCCCTTTGCGCCAAAAGGCGCTCACGCAGACGCAGGATAGTTCGTAACGCTACAAACGCCGACACAAAAACAATCCGGGAGTAGATAACGTCCTCGTTTAGAAGTCTGTCGATTTCATGACCTAATTGCGCTTCAGGCTGCGAGAGGGTCTTGATTCGCAACATCTTGTTCTCCCAGGACCATTCATCTAACGCGCTGCTTCCGGGTCTGGTTCCGCACCCCAGCCGGTAAGCCCTTTAACCCCAATGAGATTCTCTATTCAATCCCGCTCTAACCATTGTGCATCGTCATCCCCCTCGTGTTCGTCAGTAGGGTCTCGCGCGCCTTTCAATACTTCACCTTCTGGTAAATCTTTTCGGTCGCTGTGCGTGCATCGCCCAGCGTGTTAATGCCCTGCGCCGCCAGCAACGGAATCATCCGCAGGAAGACCTCTCCCGTTACCAGTGCATCCCCCAGTGCGGTATGGCGGGCTAATACCTTCACCCCCAGCCGTTCGGCAATAGCCTCTAGCGCGTGAGATTCCTGATTCGGATGAAGCACTTCCGACAAGAGCAGCGTGTCCAGCACCGGTTGGGTGAAACGAACGCCGGTCTGGTCTTCCTTCAGTTGCAGGAAGCGCATATCGAACGCGGCGTTGTGGCCTACCAGCACCGCGTCGGCGCAATATTCATGGAACTGTGGCAACGCCTCTTCAATGGTCGGTTGCCCGCGCAGCATCTCGTTCGAAATGCCGTGGATGGTCTGCGACATGGAGTCAATCGGCCGCTTCGGATCAATCAGTTGTTCATAAGTGTCGTAGCGCAGCAAACGGTTGTTGACGATGCGCACCGCGCCAATAGAGATGATCTCGTCGCCAGCGGTCGGGTTCAGACCAGTGGTTTCGGTATCAAACACCGTATAAGCCAATTCCACCAGCAACCGATGATCGAGTTCCGGCGTTTGACCGGCCTGGTGAAACAGGTCGAAGTCGTAGAACTCCGGGCGGCTCTCGTCGTAACGAATCGGCGCGCCAGGCAGGGGCCGCGTCGGCTGGGCGAGCGGCAACAGCCAGCGAAACAGAGGTTGTTGCTGTACCTGGTCTACCATGTACACAATCTCTGCGCCATGGCGTTCGATGACATCACGAAAAGATAACGGGCTGCCCTCACCGCCGACGCTCATCGGATCGGTTTCCCAACCGTGCAGGATGCGTTGTGACAGGAGCGGTTCAGTCCAGATCATGTCCAGTTGCGCAATCCGGGCATGACGCGCCAGATAAAAGCTTAATTCACGCACCCCGACCTCGCTTTGCAGCCGGCCCGCCACATAGCTGAGCGCCTGAACCAGCGTATAGCTGTCGACCTTGATCCACAGCCCCTCGTCAGGCGTTTCCAGAGTCGTCGCCATCCCGAGCCGACTTTCAATCCGGCGCTGCGCGGCGGCGATGAGGTCAACTCCCAGCATTTCTTCCAGCGGCCAGCGGGTTTTCAGCGAATCAGCGTGTTCAGCCGTAGTCTGATCCAGCCGAGCGCTCAAGTTGCAGGTCTCTTCGTGGATGACCTGGAGAAACCGGTCGCGATGAACGAGTTCGCAGTCCGGGTAATGCATCAGGGTTTCCACCGCGGCGCGAATATTAGCCAGCGCAGACCGGCTGCCTTCAGTGAACGATTGCAGCAACATATCGCGGGTAGTGTCTACCTCGAAAGCGCGGGTGATATTCTCCATCGTCATGATGAATCCGCTGATTACCGTTCGGTGTTCCGGCGTTGGCTGCGCCGCGGCCAGTACCGGCGCCATGCGCACCCGGACAAACTGTCCAGACCGGGTGGTGATGACGAATTGTGCGTTTGGATCGGCTTCATCCTTCTCCAAGCGGGATTGCAGGTTCTCCAGGGCGTGATCCAGTAAATTGTGGTCGATGACCGCGGTGATCGAACGGCCCAAACCCACCAGCGCGGCAGCGCCCTGATGGTTGCCAGGCGCGCTCAGCGCCTGGCGGGCGCGTTCGTTGTAAAGCAGGATACGGCCATCGATATTGCAGACCAGAACCCCCTGGGACAGCTCAGACATCAGCGCGGCCAGCCGGTTTTTTTCCTCCTCCACCGACGATTTGGCCTGGGCGACTTTGGTTTCGAGGTCGTGCGCCAAGGTTTCGCTATGTTCCGCCAGATCGTTCACCGCCTGCGCCAGCGTCTGGACTTCGGGCGGGCCGGCGGGTTCGAGACGATGGCTGGGGTGAGCGTTGAGAATGATGCGAATGCCCTCAGCGATCTTCAGCGGTCCCTTGACGTAAAGCTGCCAGGCGATGGCGAACGCGATGCCAAGGACCGCCAGGCCCAGCGCTTTCAGCTCGATCAGTAACTCCAGTTGCGGGGACAGCATCGCCAGAAAGCGTTGTTTGTTTTCTGGCTCCAGGGCGTAGTAAAAAGCATAGCCAGTGGCGAATTCCAGGCTTCCCACCAGCGCCAAAAATGCGAAAAGAGCAAAAACGATTTTGAGATTTTCGTTCACGGGTTAAGCAAATCAACGTTTGAATGAGCATTGGATGAGGTTGCAATTGTTTACAGTTTAGAACCTCGCTGCCATTAACTTAAGAGCATCCTCAACCGTTTTGATCATCCAGGGCGTTGTCCTGGGCTGGCATTGAATCGCTCTTTCATAGATAAAACAATATTTTTCAGGCGCTTAAACCATAAAGAGGTACGCTGATTTTAGCCCAGGACAACGCTCTGGGATCCTTAAATAAAAACGCTAAAAAACACGGTTCCTTAACCCCCAATTCACCGCCGAGCGTTTATGTTTATACCGACCCGTTCACTTTTCGGAGGCGAATCTCGATGAACCGAACCCGACTGTTCTACCTGCTAGGCGCCCTGTTGGTTCTGGGGGCTGTTCCGTTGGACGCTCTGGCCCGCATCAAACTCACTGCCCTGCCGGTGCGTGAGTGGGTGCAAATCCATCTCGATCATCCGCAAGTCGCCCTGATCGAGGAAGAACGTATTGTTCCACTGGTCAAGGGCGTCAATCAGGTTGATTTCTCCTGGGCCAACACCCGCATCGATCCCCACACGCTGGTGTTGCGAATTCCTGCCCCACCTGGTGAACGGTCCCTGGACGCCAAAGTGCTGTCGGTCAGCTACCCGCCGAATGAAAACGCCCTGGTGTGGTCCGTCGCGGCCAGCGCTTCCGGCACAGCGCGAGTGCGGATCAGCTATGCGCTGGACGGTTTAAGCAAGGATTTCCACTATCGGGCTGTCGCGGATCGGGAGGAGAAAATGCTGGAACTGGCGCAATACCTGCGAGTGAATAACCATGCGAATGAAGCCTACGACCTGGCGCAGTTCCAGACGGGGGTCGGCGTCGCGTTCGACAAACCCCTCGGCCTGAACGAAACCAAAGAAGTGCAGATCAACCGCTTTGCCAACACCCCGGTGCACAAGACCTACACCAGTGACCCGATGAAGTTTGGCTACCTCGACCGCGCCCAGGACAAGCTCAACGTGCCGATGCACTATGTCATCAAAAATACCGGCGGGGCGCTCGGCAAAGCCGCGTTACCCGAAGGCAAGGCGCGTATCTTCCAGGATGACGGTCAGGGTGGTTCGGCATTCCTCGGCGAAGATCGTGGCAAATTCACCCCACCCGACGATGAATGGGAACTCTATCTGGGCCTGGCTCGCGACATCGTGGTGCGGCGCACGATTGACCGCAATGAGCGCCAGCGGATCGCCGGCAATCTCTATCGTTACGACGTAACCGTTAAATATGAAATCGAGAATTTCAAGGATAAGCCTGCAACGCTGAACATCGTCGAGAGCGTTCGGCAAATCCGTGATCAGGTGCGCGGTGACCCGGGCCACGACCCGGAATGGCAACTCGGCGACGGTACGCTGCGCCATCCCGATCCGGAAAAGAGCGATGCGGACCAATTGTTGTTTCACGTCGATTTGCCCGCCCGTCCCGCCGACGGTCCAGCGCCCAAGCAGACGCAGACCCTGCGGTTGACGTTGAATAATGAGTGGTGAGCGCCATGACCCTGAACCGGATCGCCTGTTTTCTCTGTCTGTTATTGCTGCCACTGGCGCTGCCCGCCCGCAATGTCGATCTCGCCACCGTTCCCGAACGGCGCACGGTGCAGTTGACCATCTACAACTCGGAAGACCTGACTCTGGTGCGCGAAAGCCGGGTCGTCACGTTTAAAAAGGGCGTCAATCCCCTGCAATTCTCCTGGGTGAACACCCTGATCGATCCGACGTCAGTGGAACTGAAATTCCGTGAACCGAAGACCGGATTAGTCATGCTCGACACCACATTCCCACACGACAAGCCGCAGACGCTTTATTGGAATGTGCAGAGCGACGCCGACCGTGAGGCGATTATCGAAATCAGCTATTTCACCTCCGGCATTTCCTGGGCGGCGGACTATCTGGCGGTTGCTGACCCTGACGAAAAGACGCTGCGCCTGGAAAGTTTCGTGCGGGTGAGAAATCTCTCCGGCGAAGATTACGAAAACGCCCGGGTGCGTCTGGTGGTAGGAACCATTAATCTCGTGGAGAAAATCGCTGAACTGGCGAAGTTGCCGGTGGGGCGGGTCAACGAACTCAAGCGCGAGGACTACAAGGATTTGCGACAACGGGCAGCGCGCAAGATGATGGCGCCCGCGCCTGCGCTGGAAATGGCAGCCGGGGCAGTCGCTTATGACGCCGCCGAGATGGAGGCGCCCAAAGAAATTATCAAGGAAGGACTGAGCGAGTATTTCATTTACACCATCGAAGGAACGGAAACCGTGCCGAACGGCTGGGCCAAGCGGTTGCGTAGCTTCGAGGCGGACACCGTGCCGATGACCGTGGAATACCGCTACCGGCCCCGGGAATACGGCGATCAGTTGACCCGGCTGTATCTGCTGAAAAACGATGTTGCTTCAAAACTCGGCAGTACGCCCCTGCCGGATGGCGTGATGCAGATTTTCCGCACCAATGGCTCTGCAAGCTTGAGTTATCTGGCGACGCAGAATCTGAAATATGTCCCCATCGGCGACAAGATTGAATTGAACCTGGGTGTGGACCGGCTGGTGATTTTCGAACTGACCAAGCAGAAAGTCTACCGCGACAATCTATGGTTCCAGATCAAAGGCGGTAATCTCTACCGTAAACTGGGCGAAGACGGGTTCAAGCTGGAGCTGGACAGTCAAGTGGCCGGCTGGGATGAACACACGGTTTACCGGCAGAAAATCCGCAACTACAGTCCCAAGCCCATCCATGTGCAAATTCGCCGCGATTATGCCGGCGACATCGGGTTCCGCAGCCGGCTGAATCCGACCCTGCATGATTTCCAGACCGTGCAGTTTGAAGCGGATATTCCCGTGGGCGAAAAAGCGGCGCTGGATTATGAGGTGATCAGCCGCATGGGCTACAACCAGAAGCAGAATCGGGTGGAGTTGCAGAATGGGGAAGCGGGACGTTGAAACAGCTATTCTTTTAGCCCCGAAAGGACGATTCAATGCAAGCCCAGGCCAACGCCCTGAGCGATCAAGGGGTGGGGATTTCTGATTACTCACGTCCATGCACCGCCAGGTTCGCTACCCTCCAGTCAAGTTGACGCCCAGACAGTACTTCAGCTCTGGACCGCCTGCCGCTGACGCTCCGCCAACGGGAACGAGTGCAGGCGTTTTTTGCGGCATAACGATTGTGCTATTTTAGCGCCCTTCATTTGCCAGCCAGCCACCGTCAGGGAATCGCCGTGATCGCCGAGTCTTACCAGCCGCAAGTTATTGAAGCGGAAGCGCAGCGTTATTGGGATGAGCAACGGGCCTTTGCCGCACGCGAGGAACCGGGCCGCGAGAAATTCTACTGTCTGTCGATGTTTCCCTATCCCAGCGGGCGGCTGCACATGGGCCATGTGCGCAACTACACCATCGGCGACGTGATGGCCCGCTATCAGCGCCTGCTGGGCAAAAACGTCTTGCAACCGATGGGCTGGGACGCCTTCGGCCTGCCGGCGGAAAATGCGGCGATGGCTTCCAGGGTCGCCCCGGCCCAGTGGACGTTCGACAACATCGCCTATATGAAACGCCAGCTCCGCTCGCTCGGTTTTGCGCTGGACTGGGAGCGCGAAGTGGCGACCTGCAAGCCGGATTATTACCGCTGGAATCAATGGCTGTTCCTGCGGATGCTGGAAAAAGGCATCGCCTATCTGAAAACCGGGGTAGTCAACTGGGACCCGGTCGATCAGACCGTGCTCGCCAATGAACAGGTCATCGACGGGCGCGGCTGGCGCACCGGCGCGGTTGTCGAAAAGCGCGAAATCCCCATGTATTACCTGGCGATCACCCGGTACGCCGAGGAATTGCTGGCGGAACTCGATCACCTGCCCGGCTGGCCGGAACAGGTCAAGTTGATGCAGAAAAACTGGATCGGCAAGAGCCACGGCGTGCGCATCGGCTTTCCTTACCGCCTGCCCGCCGGGAGCGCCGGCGACTCCGGCATTCTCTGGGTATTTACCACCCGCGCCGACACCCTGATGGGCGCGACTTATGTGGCAGTCGCGGCGGAGCATCCGCTGGCCCTGCACGCGGCGCAGAACAACCCGGAACTGGCGGCGTTTATCGACGAATGCCGGCAGGGCGGGGTCACGGAGGCCGAACTGGCGACCCAGGAAAAGAAAGGGATGCCGACCGGGCTGACCGTCACCCATCCGTTGACCAGCGAAGCCTTGCCGCTCTGGGTCGCCAACTATGTGCTGATGGGCTATGGCGAAGGCGCAGTCATGGCGGTGCCCGCGCATGACGAGCGCGATTTCGCCTTCGCCCGGCAATTCCATCTACCGATCAAGCCGGTGATTCGCACCCGCGCCGGCGACGACACGCCCGCGCCCTGGCAAGAGGCTTACGCCGATTACGGGGTTTGCATCCATTCCGGGAAGTATGACGGACTGAATTTCGAGCAGGCGGTGGACGCCATTGCCGCCGATTTGCACGCCAAGGGTCTGGGCGAAAAGAAAGTCACCTGGCGGCTGCGCGACTGGGGCGTATCCCGGCAACGCTATTGGGGAACGCCGATCCCGATGATTCACTGTGCGTCCTGCGGCGCGGTTCCCGTGCCGGAGGAACAATTACCGGTGGTGTTGCCGGAACATCTCATCCCGGATGGCTCTGGCAATCCGCTGAACAAATACCCGGATTTTTTCCAGTGCGCTTGCCCGACGTGCGGTCAGCCGGCGCGCCGCGAAACAGATACGATGGACACCTTCGTCGATTCGTCCTGGTATTTCTTCCGCTACTGTGCGCCGGACGCCACCAACATGGCCGACGCCCGCGCCGATTACTGGATGCCGGTCGATCAATACATCGGCGGCATTGAACACGCCATTCTGCATCTGTTGTATTCCCGTTTCTGGACCAGGGTCATGCGCGATCTCGGCCTGACCACGGTTTCCGAACCATTCGCCCATCTGTTGACCCAGGGCATGGTGATCGCCCCAACCTTCTACCGGGAGAGCGCGGAGGGCCGCAAGCAGTGGATCAATCCCGCCGAGGTCAAGGTTCAGACCGATGACAAGGGCCGACCAGTGTCCGCCATTCTCAACCGGGACGGTCAACCGGTGGCGATTGGCGGCATCGAGAAAATGGCCAAGTCCAAGAACAACGGCGTCGATCCGCAGGCGCTGATTGAACAATACGGTGCGGACACCGCCCGGCTGTTCATGATGTTCGCCGCCCCGCCCGATCAGGCGCTGGAATGGTCGGATTCCGGCGTGGCCGGCGCTTACCGCTTTCTGCGCCGGCTGTGGGTTTACGCGGCGGAGCATCAGGACGCCATCCGCACGGCGGGTGCCGTGGACGCGGCGGCATTGACCGAACCGTTGCGCGTGGCGCGCCGCGAGGTGCATGAGGCGTTGCGCCAGGCGCTGTTTGACTTCAGCCGTCATCAGTTCAACACGGTCGTTTCCGGCGGGATGAAAATGCTCAACGCGCTGGGTCGGATTGAGTCTGGGGCGGACGCTTACGCCGTGCGCCGCGAAGGATTGAGCATTCTGCTGCGCCTGCTCTCGCCGATCACCCCGCACATCGCCCATGCGCTGTGGCGGGAGCTGGGCTATGGCGACGACGTGCTGAACGCCGCCTGGCCTGCGCCGGACGAGGCGGCGCTGGCTCGTTCCCTGATCATGCTGGTGGTGCAGGTCAACGGCAAGCTGCGCGGGCAAATTGAAGTCCCCGTCGACGCTGACCGCTACACCATTGAACAGGCCGCACAGACTGAGCCGAACGTGCAGCGCTTCATCGAAGGCCGCCCGATCCGCAAGATCGTGGTCGTCCCCGGCAAACTGGTGAATGT
>Ga0209573_1005532_pt1 | contig 11314 bp, 14 predicted proteins | sample TNRBio252014_DNA_FD_185870 | JGI IMG/M metagenome (GOLD analysis project Ga0209573, IMG submission 185870) | Wastewater treatment Type I Accumulibacter community from EBPR Bioreactor in Madison, WI, USA - TNR Reactor_6/25/2014_ DNA (SPAdes)... | ecosystem: Engineered > Bioreactor > EBPR >...
AAGAAAATCGAACACCGTGCCGAGGATTTGGATAAAGCCTTCATTCTATTCCGTCAGCAACAGACGAAACTGGGCGGTAGCGTGGTGCCGGAGAACAAGCGGGAGCTGCGCAACCGGTTGAAAGGGCTGGAAGACGACCTGAACCTGTTCCTCGCCCGCGAATATGGCGTGGACATGACGCAGAAAAGCCCGTCGCTCGATGTGTCGAAGAAATTCGATGATTGGAAGAATTCACATAAACCGTTCCACTGGCTGATCGAATTCTACGGCATTATGAAGGACGGCGGGTTTGATGTGATCATCGGCAATCCGCCGTATTTGGAATTGAGAGAGGTGAGTTATATTCCAAAAGGCTATGAAACCTTCGAATCAAAAGCCATCCATGTCTATTTCATCGAACTGGCAACCAAAATAATAAAGGAATCTGTAGGCGGTATCAGTATGATCGTACCGTTGGCATTGGTTTCCACCCAAAGAATGCAAGATGCGCAGCGACTAATAGAGCGAAATAGAATTACCTGGTACGCTAATTACGCATGGCGGCCAGGTAAGCTGTTTGACACAGTAAACAGAGCGCTCACCATCTTCATATCCGTACATGGCGCACCTAAAGTATATTCGACCGCATACCAGAAGTGGAATGCCGAGAGCCGTCCCAACCTAATACAGCAGGTTTTCTATGAGCAGGCACCCTCTAAGAGGGACTTTTTCTGGGTGCCTAAAATCAGCAACTCATTAGAAAAGCCATTACTTGCTAAATTTTTGAGGCATAAAAAAACTGTTTCTCATTATCTCGGCAGAAGCGAGCATAAAATCTATTACCGCACAGATGGCGGACTTTATTGGAAAGTATTTACTGATTTCGCACCAAAGTTTTTCATAAATGGCAAAGAAGGAAGTTCCTCCAGGGAAACAACTTTAAGCATTGCAGATAAAAAGCATATTCTGCCGTTGATTGCGGTATTGAGCAGCAATACCTTTTGGTATTGGTACACAATTACTTCTAACCTGCGTCATTTAAATCCAACAGATATTCACTGCTTTCCCGTACCAGATGGAATGCTTGCAGACGCTCAGTTGCAGAAATTGGGTGCGCAATATGTCAAAGACCTTGTGAAGAACAGCAAGATGCTCACGAGGGAACAGAAGAAAACCGGCACAACGCAAACGCAATCTTTCAAAATTCAGAAATCCAAGCCTATCATCGACCAGATCGATCAGGCGCTTGCCCAGCATTACGGCTTTACTGACGAAGAGCTGGATTTCATCATCAATTACGACATCAAATACCGCATGGGAGCGGACGAGGATGATGAAGAATGATCGCCTCACGCACATCGGCAATCGTGACCTTCTTAAACGGCCACTGATAGCGTTTTTCTGCTCGCAGCAATGCCCCGGCGAGATCATCATCAAGGCGCAGGACTGGGCGAATCAGGCGGTTGGCGATAGCCATACCATCATCAGCGGCTTTCATACGCCGGTGGAAAAAGAAGTGCTGCGCATCCTGCTGCGCGGCAAGCACCCGGCCATCATGTGCATGGCGCGCGGGTTAGAAAATTACCGCGTGCCGGTCGACCTTAAGCCTGGCATTGCCGATGGCACATTGCTGCTGGTTTCTCCTTTCCCTGCCAGCGAACGCCGCGTTACCTCGGATTTAGCCGAAAAGCGCAACCGGCACATCCTGACTATGGTAGACACCGTCCTTATCGCCCATGCCGCGCCCGGCGGCAAAACCTTCGATCTGGCTACCGCCACCAAAGAACGAGGCCTGAAACTCTTGAGCTTTGCCTCAAATTATAACGAGCACCTGCAGATTAAGGATGGCCTGCAGACGGTATCACTTTCCTAAACGTCAGCGACAGCCTCCTCCCGCGCGGGAAGACATGACCATTATGGCGATCAGTCTTGCGGTGGGGAATGGAATGCTGCCAGCGGTAGCGGGCATCGCCGGAGAGAACGATCATGCTGCGCGGCTCCAGCAGCATAGGGGTTTTCTTCTGTGTTTCGATGTGTGTGAATTCCATGACGCAGGTGGAACCGAGGCTGAGAGAGGCGATGGTGTCAGTGAAGCACGGCACGCAGTCGATATGTGACGCGATGCCTTGGCCGGGCCGGTATTCGTTCACGATCACCTGATCGGGCGGCACCGGGAAGAAACCGTCGGCGTGCAGCCAGTTGGCATACGGTAACAGCCATTCCGGCAACGGCCCCAAATAAGACTCCGGCATGACGCTTCTGGCTTTGTAATCGTATCGGTAGCCGTAATGCTGCACCCGACGCTTCATCTCCGTGATCCACGGCTGGGCATCGATAGTGCCGATCAACTCAACCTCTTCCTGCGGGGTGATGTATTGCGAAACGTAGGCCAATCCCGGAATAGCTGGAAGCGGTTCGGTTTCTCCAAAAAGACTTGCCTGCATACCCATGGTTGTTACCGCCGGAAAGAATTTCTGTGCAGTATAGCCGGACTGTATGGGAAAAAAAGCACCGACAGCCCTACCTGGGCTACCGGCGCCGATGCCCTATGCCGCTTTCGGATGATCGAAATAATGCTCATCCGACGTGCATTGGCAAAGGTGGTCACGCTCGTAGGCCTCGATGTCCTCGGGCCGGTATTTCACCCTTCCGCCGATCTTAACGAATTTCGGGCCGACGCCCGACCAGCGCCAGCGCTCCAGGGTGCGCTCGGAAATTTTCCAACGGCGGGAAACATCTATCTGGTTCATGAGAGTGGTCATAACGATCTCCTATTGTTTGGGTTATAGCGTCAGGTTATTCAGACGCCGTGCCCATTATCTACGGATGATCGTTATTCGTCCGCTATGGTCAGTGAGCACAAATTTTGTACTATTGCCAGTCGTCAAGCATTCCTTGACAACTGAGCTGTCCGGAAATTCCGGACAACTGAGCTATTCGGAATTCCCTAATAACTGGCTGACATTAAGACATTTATCTAATCTTCGCGTTTATTATAGTTGCTTTTCGATTTGCGATAAGGTATTATGACCACCTGTAGAATAGGCACTATGTATGAGAACCATTCAGCGCCATATCCAGGATAGTATTCTGGAATATTTAGAAATCTTTCCCGTGGTTTATATCAACGGGCCGCGCCAGGCGGGGAAGACGACGCTGGTGCGCGGACTCCTGTCCGGCAGTTTCGGAGGCAAATTCATCACTTTCGATGACGCGCTGGAGCGCGGCGCGGCGACGCAGAACCCGCAGTCCTGGCTGCGCGATCTGGGTTATCCTCTCATCATTGACGAGGTGCAGATGGTGCCGGAACTGTTCCGGCCTATCAAAAAGCTGGTGGACGAGCAGCGTTACGCCGCATTGCAGGCGGGAGAGAAGGAAACCGCCAACGGCCATTACCTTCTGACCGGATCGGCGAACCTGATGGCGCTGCCCGCCCTGGCGGATGCGATGGTGGGGCGCATGGGCACGCTCACGCTGCTTCCTTTCAGCGCGAGCGAGCTGCTGGGAACGAAACCGCGCTTCATCGATCGCTGCTTCGCGCAGGATTTCTCCGGCGTGAAAGCGGATAAAAATTCCCTGCTGGAGATGATGGAGAAGGCGACATTCCCTGAACTCAGCGGCATGAAACCCGCGCTGGCGGATGACTGGTTCAGGAATTATGTGCAGAAAATCACGTTGGAAGACCCGCGGCAGATTTACAATCTAGAAAAGGCAGCGTTCATGCCGGTATTGCTGCAATTGCTGGCGGCGCGCGCGGGCAATCTGATCAACGATGCCGATATCGCGCGCGATGCCGGGCTGAATACCATCACTGCGCGCACCTACCGCAATCTGCTCTCCGGCACCTTCGTCACCCATTATCTTTATCCCTGGTATCGCAACACTACCAAGCGGCTGGTGAAATCCAGCAAAATCTATTTCTGCGATACGATGCTGCTGTGCCATGTCCTGCAAACCGGCCCTGAGGCGCTGGCGAAGGAACAGCCGCAGCGCTTCGGCCATGTGCTGGAGAATTTCGTGCTGTCGGAGCTGATGAAAATGAATCACGCCGCCGATGACAACACAGCCATCAGCTTTTACCGCACGCGCGACGACCGGGAGGTGGACTTCGTGCTGGAGCGCGGGCATAAACTGGTGGGGATCGAAGTAAAATACGCCGAGAATATCGGCTCGAAAGAACTGGCCGGCCTGAAGGAGTTGCAGGAAGAAACGGGCAAGAGCTTCCAGTGCGGGATCGTGTTATGCAACACGCCGCGCGTCATTCCCTACGACAAAAATATCTTCCTCGTACCCTTCAGTGCCCTCTGGCAGTAGGCAATCCGGCGCTTCGGTTTTTGAATTTTTCGTCGGATCGAGATGGTCGGCATAGCCTTCCGCCCAAGCGAGGTACCGGGCAATGCCGGGCCGGTCAATGGTGCCGGAGGCATGCATGGCGGTGATGTAGTCGCGGATGCGCTGGCTGGTCTCCCAATCCTTCATCTCATTCTGCAGCCGATGAATGCGTTGCCGCTCCTTATGCGCGATCTTGCTGGCTGAGAAGCGGTTGCGAGCCAGGTGCAACAATTCCTCTTCGGATTTGTTCAGCATGACCTCATCCCGGCTTTTCTCCTGCAGCGGCGGTAGCGGCTGCTTTTCGACCTTGTGACCGTATTCCTTCTTTGCCCAGTATCCCCGTGGCGGCAGGGGAATTCCCATCCGCCTGCATATTTTCGCCAACCCCACATCGGAAACGCCGTATTTCGGCGCAAGCTGGAAAACAGGCGTTTCCCATACTTCCTTGTAAAGTCTCTCCCGATGTAGCGTCACGCGGTCATGTTTTTTCATGTCCACCATGCATCCATTGCCGCGAAAGATTATCAACGATAATATGCATCGAATTTTGCTATTTATCGTGCATAATCAAAGATTCGAGCGGGATTCGAACGGTGGTTACGCATGCATGGCGTCATGGGGCACTGGCGGGGCACTACGCTACGAAAAATGGGGAAAAGCGGCGACCGGCTACAAACGGGATTCGAACGCAAGCACTTCATAACTTGTGTTGTTATGCGTTGTAAGCTATTGTGATCTATGGTTAATCTACGCCTTGAAAACCGGCGTACCGGCGACGGTACCGTGAGTTCGAATCTCACCCCATCCGCCATTTGCTACAATCGTCGAGATTTTCGAAGTTGTTAAATGGGAAGTTGTAGGAATAACAAAGGGTTTCCCCTTTGAGCGTTAGGTTCGAAAATACAAAATTCAGCAATTCCCGTTTCTCTTCGACGCTCGAACTTAAGAACGCCTTGTGCGCTCCCATAGCCACTTTCATCAGTTTTTCCATCGTACTGCCGAACATGTTGTCGGCATCATCATAGGCGTGAATCAGGTTCACCAAATCATGCTGGCGCTTCTTCAACTGCTCCCGCTTGTTGCGATAATCATCCGGCGGCAGCACGCCCTCGGCCAGTAAATCCACCAGGCGATCCAGCTTGGCCTGTATCTCGCTATGCTCTTTCTTGAGCAACCCGACTTCGCGGTTATGCGATTCCTGCTTGGCCTTGTTCGCTTCCTTCACCGCCGCGATAGCCGCTGTCATCATCTCATGGTCTTTGATGGTGATCCGCTCAAGAGCGGCTTCCACCTGCGCGGCAACCTTATCCTCGCGTACCCAAAACTTCTTGCTCGGATTCTCGGGGTTCCAGGTTACCAGATAGGTAAACTCGGCTGTCGTGCCGTTTTTGTAGCTTTTCTTTTTGGTGTCCGAGGAAACCACACTGCCGGTGACGGCGCAGGTAAGCAGCCCTCTGAATAAAAAGTCTTTGCCGCCGTACAGGAACGGCTTCTTTTCCCAGCCGCGCAATACGGCTTGGCAATCTTCCCATACGTTTCGGGAAACAAGGGGTTCGTGGCAATGCTGCATGATCTCGCCTTTTATCAGCATATCACCGTAGTAGAAAGGATTCTGTACGATGCGATAAAGGGTCGATTTGTGTAACTCCACACCGGCCTTGCTACGCAGTCCCCACTCTTTGCAGCGTTGCTGCATTTGGCCGAGCGTGTATGCGCCGGAAGCGTATTCGGTGAACATGCGCTTGAGCAATGGTGCGCGAAGCTGATCCACCACGATGACACTGTTGCCGCGCTCGTCGCGTTGGTTCAGGTAACCAAGCGGCGCGGGTCCGTACCATTCGCCTTTTTTAATCTTGTAGTCGATGCTGCGCTTCACGTTCTCGGAAAGCTGCATCACGTAACTTTTCGCACCAAGCACACAGAAGTCCCAGCGCATGTGATCCGATGCGCTGGCCTCGCGCCCGATAATCATATTTTCACGGTAGAAGTGCAGTTCAATTTTATCCTTCCGCACCAATTCATCCAGGTAAACGGAATCTTTGAAGCTGCGCTGCACACGGTCAACCGCATCGGCAACAATCGCCACCGTGCCTTTTTGCCGCTTGGCGAAATCCAGCATCTCCATGAATTTTTTACGATCACCGCGTGTCGATGACTCGGTGATGGTAAAAATTTCCAGGATGTCGAAGTTTTTCTTGTCGCAGTAACGTATCAGGCGATCTCGTTGGGCATCGAGCGAGTGACCATCTTCCTGGTCTTTCGAGGATACTCGAACCAGAATAATCGCCTTGGAAACAGCGCCTGTTTCTTGAACCTCGAATTTTTGCTTTCTGCCTCTCACGTGTTACTCCCTTCCATCATGCGTTTGCAATCTGGTGATCGGGGAGTTGGAAAACCGTAATAACTCGGTTACGCACGCCTTTAGCCAAAGCCTGAACATGCGCGTGCGTCTCCCCGACCATAGGGATAAAGGTCGAGGATACATCATATAACGGCTGATGAGCACCGGTTATTATCGGAGTTTCCACACTCCACGCCAGCGTATAACCAACGCATAAAAAGATTAGTATATTCCAGCTGGTTAGCAAGAACTTCCTTTTCGGTTTTTGCGTTCACTCGAATGACGAGTTCGCAGTAGCCCATAAGGTTTCGTGCCAGCCTGTGTGCTTCCTGGTCGCTGATCGTGCCGCCGTGCCGCTCTTTGATGAGCGCAACGAGTTTATCGTATGCGGTTGTTTCGGGTGTCATGCGTGCGCCTCCACATCATTCGGGCGCACCTCTCGCGAGCATATTGGGAAGTATGCCAGAATTTGTCCGTTATGTCCGCTGTAAAAATGTCCGGTCATTTTTGGCCGCTCCTATCCGTTGAGTTGGTAAGTGATCTTGAGCAAGGCCAGCGTCCATAATTCCCTGGCTTTGGTTTTACCGATTCCCATGCGCCAGCAGATTTGCTTCCAGCGAACGCTCTCCGCCCGTAGCCAAATGATCCGGCGTTCCTCTTCGTGTTCGAGCAGGAAAATCCAGGTGAAGGTTTCTTCCATGCGGCTAATGGCATCAGGCAAAGGTGGTCCGAGACGCAGCGGCATCTTCTCCATCGCCATTTGCTCCCATACGGTGCGAACGATGGGAGGCCATACGTTGAAAAAACCTTGGCCTTGCTGCTTTGGCAGGCGGCGCAACGTCCGCACTGCTTCTTCAAAGCGATCCGCCACTTCGGTAACAGTCCAATCTTTTCGTGTGCTTTTAGCCATGCAGTCCTCCGCTTTGTTGGTTGGTGCCGGAAAGCGTGAGACGCAAACACCTACCCCCGAGGGGAAGTGTCCGCCGCAGGTGGCGGCGTACACCCCCTATAGGGGGTGCTATAAAAAGAGTAAGAAAAGACGAAAGCAAATCCGCACAGAAAGCACTGGCTGCGCTCAATGCTTCCACTAAGGCAAAGCTGGCTGATGCCAACAAGCAGGATGCAAAATCAGCTCCGAAAGATGAAGCGGGTGAAAATCGTAAACGTGCGATTGAAGAAGTAAACCGTGCGCTTTTGCAGACCAAGCCTTCCTACGATTTGGCGAAGCAGGCACTGGATGAGTGGAAAGCCAAGCTGATCGAAAATCTCGGCGGCGCGACCGAAGCCAACCAGGAATATATCGACAAAATCGAGCAGATTTACTCGGTAAAACTCAAGGAGATTTACAACAAGTCGTTGCTCGATAGCGATAAATGGGAGGATGGCGCAAGCCGTGCGCTCAAACGCTATGCCGACGAAGCCACCAACGCAGCCAAAAACGCGGAGGATTTATTCGGCAGCGCGGCCACCAAGGTGGAGGACACCCTGGTGGATATGGTCACCACTGGCGAGTTTTCTTTCAAGAAGCTGGGTGATCTGGTGCAGTCCATCGAGCAGGACATTTTGCGGATGTTCATTCGTCAGCAAATCACGGGACCGATTGCGGGTGCGCTGGGTGATTTTGCCAAGGGCAGCGGTGGTGACATTTTCGGCAGTATCTTCGGCAGCCTGTTCCATGATGGGGGTGTGGTCGGTGTTTCGGGTGTTTCCCGCCGCGCTGTGCCTGCTTATGCGTTCGCGGGTGCGCCGCGCTTCCATAATGGCCTGATGCCCGACGAGTTCCCCGCCATTTTGCAAAAGGGTGAAACCGTACTGCCCAAAAACACCAAGATGGGCGGCAACAACATCACCTTCAACATTACCACCCCGAACGCGCAGAGCTTCATGGAAAGCCAAGGGCAAATCATGAGTAAGCTCGCCGCGCAGATGGGGCGGCATAAAGCGAGGAACGGATAATGCCGACATTTCATGAAGTGCAATTCCCGCCGAAAATCGCTTATGGCGCAAGCGGTGGGGCGGAGTTCAACACCAGTATCACCACCACCTTTTCAGGGTTCGAGCAGCGCAATGTGAATTGGCAAAAGGCGCGTGGCCGCTGGGATGTCTCGACGGGCTTGAAAAGCAAAGCCGACATGGATGCGCTGCAAGCCTTCTTCCGCGCCCGTTTCGGCAAAGCCTATGGCTTCCGCTTCAAAGATTGGAGCGATTACCAGGCGGTGGGGCAAACGCTTGGAACGGGCAACGGTTCACTGACTACCTTTCAGTTGAACAAAACCTATACCAGCGGCAGCAACAGCTATGTGCGGGAAATTAAGAAGCCCGTGTCAGGCACAGTGAAAATCTACCTCAACAGCGTGCTGCAAGGCTCGGGTTATTCGGTGGATCACACCACGGGCGTGGTGACATTTTCCGCCGCGCCTGGTGCGGGTGTGATTGTCAGCAGCGACTTCGACTTTGATGTGCCAGTGCGCTTCGACACCGACACGCTTGCCGTGCGTGCCGACGGACCAGGCTTTTTTGTGTGGGATTCTATCCCGATTGTGGAGATACGCTTATGAGAACCGCTTCAAGCAATATGGCCGCGCATCTGGCGGGGGAAGTCACCAGCCTTGCCGTGTGCTGGAAACTCACGCTGGTGGGTGGCACGGTGATGGGCTTCACGGATCACACCTCTGACCTCACGGTGAGCAGCCAGCTTTACAAAGCCGCGACGGGCTTTTCACCCACGAGCGTGGAAACCAAAGACAAGTTCAGTGTCGATAACCTCGATGTAGCAGGAATCCTTGACGCGGCAGCAATCACCGAAGCCGACATCATGGCGGGGAAATACGACTTCGCCGAGATTGAAATCTTCATGGTGAATGTCGCCGACTTAACGCAGGGCATCATCACGCATCGGCGCGGCTGGCTTGGGGAAGTGACACTCAAGAACGGGCAATTTGTCGCCGAGGTGCGTGGGCTGGCGCAGAAACTGAGCCAGAACATCGTGGAACTCTATAGCCCCACATGCCGCGCCATCTTTGGGGATGGACGCTGCAAAGCCAACCTTGCCAGCTACACGGTGGGCGGGAGTGTCAATACTGTCAGTAGCAGGCAGGTGTTTATCAGCAATTCGATGACGCAGGCGGCTGGGTATTTCTCGGGCGGTGAAGTGGTGTGGCTGACGGGCGCAAACGCTGGTCGGCGCATGGAAATCAAAGAGTTCTCGAACAAACAATTCACCCTTGTGTTGCCCATGCCCAACAATGTGACGGTGGGCGACACCTTCAACGCGATAGCAGGCTGCGACAAAACCATAAGCACCTGCATCGCCAAGTTCAACAATGCCGTGAATTTTCGCGGTGAGCCTTACGTCCCAGGCATGGACAAGATGCTCGCCACCGCAGCCACGGCCAACGATTTGCAGCGCGTATGACCAAAGCACAAACCATTGTTACCCAAGCCCGAACATGGATCGGCACACCGTTTCACCACCAGGCGCGGCTTAAAGGCAAAGGTTGTGATTGCCTCGGCCTGATTGTCGGCGTGGTGGATGAACTGGGCTTGAAGGACAAGCACGGCCAGCCACTTGCGGGTTATGACGAGGTGACCTATTCCAAAGAGCCAGACGGCGGATATCTCACCGAGAAGCTCACCGCTTTGCTGGATGAAGTGCCGATAGCCGAGGCGCAGGCAGGTGATCTGGCCTTGTTCAAGGTGCGCGAGAACCCGCAGCACATGGCATTTCTCACCGATTATGAAAACACGCTGGGGATGGTTCATTCCTATGCGCCAGCCCGTCGGGTGGTGGAACACCGCCTTGATGATGACTGGAAACAACGACTTGTGAAGGTATTCAGATGGCAGCCATCGTTCTAGCAGCCGCCGCGAGTTCTGCGGCCTCATCCATCGGCGCGGGTGCATTTGCCGCAGCGTTGGCGGGTGGTGTGGGCGGATATTTGGGCGGCTTTATTGACCGTTCCATTTTCGGCAGCAAGGCACGCATCAATCAGGAAGGTTCGCGCCTGACCGATTTGATGGTGCAGGCTTCCACCTACGGCAAGTCGATACCCGTGGTTTATGGCAACGCCCGTATTGCGGGAAACGTGATCTGGTCGCGCCCGATTCAGGAGCATGTGACCACGACAACGCAATCCTCGGGCGGTGGTAAAGGTGGCGGCGGTGGCGGAAGCGTGGAAACCACCACCACGACCTACACCTACACGGCAAGCCTTGCGGTTGCTATTTGTGAAGGCGCAATCAGCGAAGTGGTGCGCGTATGGGCGGATGCAAAACGCAGCGAAAGAAACGTCCCCAGCCCCGAGAGGAAAATAATCCCCCAGTAGGGGTAGGGCTGGGTCAGGATCGTGTGAAACAGCCGGGTGAGGGAAGTGGTGTCGTAATCGCCAGGGCTGTAGTGGAGCGCCCAGCCATTGAGGCTGATGGCAATCGCCCACACCACGATTTCAGAGATCATCATCGGCAGCCCCAAGAGCAGGCGGATGGGGAAGTCCAGCAGGAACCCGCCGTCGGCAATGGGGGTGCATAGTACAAAGAAACTCCAGCTTAACGCGGCGACGACGCCTCCCGTCCCCGCGCCGTACTCCATGCTCAGATACAGGAAATAGGCGCCCAGAAATCCCAGCAGAAGAAGGAATTTTATCAGGGGTTTGTTGCGGGTAA
>Ga0209573_1005533_pt1 | contig 11311 bp, 9 predicted proteins | sample TNRBio252014_DNA_FD_185870 | JGI IMG/M metagenome (GOLD analysis project Ga0209573, IMG submission 185870) | Wastewater treatment Type I Accumulibacter community from EBPR Bioreactor in Madison, WI, USA - TNR Reactor_6/25/2014_ DNA (SPAdes)... | ecosystem: Engineered > Bioreactor > EBPR >...
GAGTGTCTATCTGACATTTGGAGTGTTTGAGGCTTGTTCGTATATCGCATATTCTGCCCTCGTAACCAATAATTGTTCGTATGTATTAAACTCAATGCAGATTACTAACAGTTGCGAAAATATCTATTATTCTAAAGCAATTGATAAATCATCCAATATTTACTATTCCAAATTTATCATCAATTCAAGTAATATCCGATTTTCATCTAATCTCACGGGTTGTCGTGATTGTATTGGCTGTCATGATTTGCAAAATGTTTCTTATCACATTAACAATAGACAATATACCAAAGACGAAAAATACCTCACCATGATGAAACAAAAAACACATCTATACGAAGAGAAATATAGCGGAGTTTCAAACAAATCACTCAACGCATGATCCAAAAACGTCCAATGAAATGGTATCCTTTTCTCATCAGATATAGAAAATGGCTATTACGTTACCAGAGCAAACAAATGACGTAATTTAGTACTTATTACCTGAGAGAATACTGATAGTAATTTATACGACTGCTGTGATACGGGAATCAACGCAGTAGATTTTTATGGAGTACAAGCAGGATGAACCAACGCTAATAATTACTACTGTGTTTCCCAATGCGAATCATGTTTCAATATTTATTATTCATACTATCTGCATAATTGTTCGTACTGTATCGGTTGTGTCTGATTAAAAAATAAATCTTACTGTATCTTCAACAAAGAATACAGCAAAGAAGAACGAGAACAAAAAGCAAACGAGATCTTTGCTAAAATGGACGAAGCAGGAACGCTTGGGCAGTTTTTCCCATGATCCATGAATCCATTTCATTTCAATGATACTGCGGCCTATATGATTGATAATTCCTTTAGCAAGGAAGAAGTAACTAAGCTATGATACCTCCGACGTGATGAACCTATCAAGGTCGACATCCCAGAAAAAGCGGCAGTCGTGGGTGTGGATGAACTTGCTGCCTTCGAATGATTTGATCCACGTGGCAAATGGATGATTAGTAAAGATATTCTTGATAAAATAATTGTCGATAAACAGGGTAATTACTACCGTATCGTGAAGATGGAATACGATTTTCTCGTCAAACATGGCTTGCCTTTACCAAGAAAGCATTGGTTGGATAGATTGAAAGAGAGTTTTATTATCGCATAATAATTGACTTAAGATACAATTTATGTATTGTCTGATTGTTTTATATAGTAAGTGATACAATCATGGAAGCAAAAAAAATTGTAACATTATTATCAAAAGAAAAAATACATCAGATAGGGTCAGGGTTGTGATACCAGCTAATGACAGAGGACGCTGCTCGCAATATACTTGTTAATATTCTCTCTTGATTAGACAAAGAACAGTTCTATGATTTAACAACAGAAAAAAACAAGGAAGAACGATTAACTAAAGTACCTTTAAAAGATATAATATCTAGTAAGTGATATCGTATAAAACATGCTATCACACAGATCAGAGAGGCATTTCAGTATGATTATAGCGCCGCACAAGAAACTTCAATAGTATATCGTGATACAAATAGAAAAGAAAAAAGAATGGCTGCATAATCCACATTATTTCCATGGATCACATGAAACAAAAACAAATTATCATAAATAATTTATTGCGAAATTACGCTATACAGGAGGGAGATACATCAAAAACACCTCTTATTTTTCTCCATGGTCGAGGACAGTCACAAAAAAGTTTTGATTGTATTGTCAAAGATTTCCCTGATCATCCTATTGTTATACCAGATTTTCCATGATTTGGATCATCACATACTCCACCAACGGCTTGGACAGTACAGGAGTATGCGAAGAACCTAGCTGATTTTTTGAAAGCTTTGGGAATAAAGAAAGCGAGCTTTATTATTCATTCTTTCGGTGGTAGAGTAGTTATTGATCTATATCAGTTGCAATCAATCCAAATAGAAAAAATCATATTCATTGCAGCATGAGGATATAGACCTCCTATTACTATAAAAGGAAAAGTATTTCTCGCTATCAAAAAAATTACAGACATATTGTGATTAACAAAGTTGATGTATAACACCCCCATAGAAAAATATGTACAGCTTGTTTTTGCATCCAGAGACTATGCGTATGCAAGGGGTGTTATGAAAGATATCGTAAAATTAGCCGTTAACTATGATCAATCCAATATCTTACATAGCATTAAAGTTCCAACTCTTTTGATTCGATGAGGGAAAGATGAGGAAACTCCTATTGCAGATGCTCATTTTTTCCATAAAAAAATACAGTGAAGTCAATTGGCTATACAACCAGAAGGAAGTCACTTTATTTTTCAAGAATATCCAGAACGAACAAACAATTTAATTAAAAAATTTCTTGCATGATAATTCACAATAGCCTATATATATTTCAAAAAGACTTTTATAATATATGAAGATTTTTTAAATATATACTTCGTTGATATTTTTTGCTTCGATCCAAAAAATTAGGAGATGTTCATTATACGATGAAAGTGAAGTTGCTAGTTTTTCTTTCGTTGCTATGACAAATAATTTCCATCACGGCTGTTGGTCTATTATACGACCTATATATTGCAGCGATCTGTACTGTTGTTATATTGGCAGCATATCCTATTTATCTGGTATTAGGGCAACTTATATTATTGCCTATTGAGTGTATATTCAAAAAGAGAATTGTCTCCCAAGCAAAAAACAAACTTAAGAAGTTATCTCACCTCCATATCATAGGTATTGTCTGAAGCTATGGGAAAACTTCTACGAAACATGTACTGTATCATACTTATAAAAATATAGTTCCTACAGTGACAACATCAGGAAATACTAATACATTACTTGGTGTGGCAAATTTTATCTTGCAAGAAGTACAGGAAAACCATAAAATTGTTATTGTTGAAATGGGGGAACATTATGCGGGAGATATAAAAGACCTTTGTGACCTAATTGATCCCAAAACTATCGTAGTCACATGACTAACACTGCAACATGCAGAAAGGATGTGAGACTTAAAAACCATAGAGAAAGTGTTGTTTGAGTTTCGATGACATCCATCAGTAGAGCAAGTACTCATAAATGGTGATGATGAAAATTTACGTAATGCCATAACTCATTACCCTTTACCACTAAATGTAGCAATACAGATACTTTCTCAGCCTAAAGAAGTACAGGTAGAAAAGAATTTTTGAGGTATTGTGTTTGACTATAAAGGACATAAAACACAATCTCGTTTGTTATGAAAACATGCATCTATCTTTATTGTTATATCTTTGTATCTTGGTGAGTATCTGCATATTCCTGTAGATACGATGATCCGCGAAATTGCACATATATCATATATAGAGCATAGATTAGAACTGATATATAACCCAGTCAGTGATATATATGTTATTGATGATAGTTATAACGGTAACATCCAGTGAGTTAGGGCAACCATAGACCTTATTAAAGACACTGACTTTGCTGGAAAAAAAATATATATTACTCCAGGACTTATGGAATTGTGATCTTTTTGGGAGCAGATTCACACACAACTAGCGCAAATTATCTATAATAAATTTGACTTAGTTATGCTTATAGAAAATACAAATACACAGTATATATACAAAAAACTTATAGAACAAGGTGAAAACGCAAACAAAATCATTATGTTTAAAAATAGGAGTCAGGCACACATACAATTGAAAAAATATACAACTCCACATAGCGTGATTGTATTTCAAAATGATATCCCAGAATGATTTTAGATTGTTAATGTATTCCACTATGACCGTTCATGTATGAGTTATATTTTGATCAAGAAGTACAGAACATGATGTATCGATCGTCACTGCCTTTGGTGTGATGAAAGTACTGCAAGAGATGCCATGAGTTGATATCTATCCGATATATATAACTAAGTCAGGGGAGTGGCTATATAGTGAGTCATTTACTGATATAAAACAATTCCCCTACAAACAGGGAGGTCAGACAGTATTCATTGCATGAGGGTCTAGCAATCAACTCATTCTTAAAACAAAAAATAGTTGAGTGTTTTCTGCATCTAAAACAATACAGTTAGATTGTGTTTTCCCGCTTATTCATGGATTAAATGGTGAAGATGGGACCATACAATGACTATGTGAGGTGTATAATGTCCCATATGTATGACCAAATATCCTCACAGCATCACGAACTATTGATAAAATCATGACAAAATACCTACTGCAATCTATTCAAGTTCCTGTTGTACCAGCGAGCAATTTCACCAATCAAGATGATAGCACAGCAATAGTCAGTTCCGTAGAAAAAAATCATCAATTCCCTGTGTTTGTAAAACCATATAATGCCTGATCATCGATCGGTGTGTCGAAAGTGGCAACAGTAGCAGATTTACAGCAAGCGATAGATGTAGCATTCTATTATTCGCCATCTATTATTGTAGAAAACGGAGTACAGCCTCTCATCGAGCTTAATTGTGCGGTGTCAAGATTTCCAGAATGAGTAAAAACAACGCTCGTTGAACAGCCAGTGGCGCATAGTGAGTATCTTTCGTTTCAGGAGAAGTATATTAGTTCCGATGGTGGAACAATGCAATGATTGGAACATAAAGTAAAAATCCCTGCCGATGTAGATCAGTCGATTCAAAACAAAATTCAAACTATAGCCAAAGATATTTACACGAAACTTCAGCTCACTGGAGCTCCAAGAATAGATTTTTTGTACAATCCAGACACGCAAGACTTATATGTTTGTGAAGTAAACGCGGTACCAGGAAACATGCAAATGCACCTACGAGAAAAGTCATGAATGACAAAAGAACAATTCTTACAAAATCTTATAGATCAAGCATTTGTATCACATAAAACTAGACAGACAACAACAGAATTTGCCAATGATATACTGCAGCATACAGTAAGTTTTGCAAAGTAAAGTTAAATTGCAGAAATACAAAAAACCACCCAACGGGTGGTTTTTACTATTATTTCCTTGTTACGATTCCTGCAAAATCTTCTACACAATTGCCTTTTCACTCATTGATGAGTCTTGTAAGATTTCCAACATATCCTTTTCCGGATCACACATACTCTGTTGCATGTTCGAAAATAGGATTAGTCTTTAACTTCTCAATATCTGCTTCACTTCTTCTTTCTCATTTTCCATTTACAAATGAGATGTCAGGATGATGATATATTTCTGTAGGTTTATCGATATCAACAAGTGATACAAAAGGTATTCAGAAGTTTTGTTCTGATACAGTATTTCTTGCTACGGATGCGACTCAGGTTATATTTGCACGTGGGTAGTTCTGTTGTATATAGTCAATTATCTTTTGAGCAGTTCATCACTTTGATATAGTATCTTCACAAATAAGCACATCTATTTCTTCGTCTATCGGTAAATCATGTCTATCAAATTTTACACCGGCTCCATCTTTTGCTTTTTCTACATATACTGCAGACAATCATAAAGATTCTCAAACTTTCCCCGCCAATTCAATACTTCCTTTCTCTGCTCACACGACGATTGTCCTTTTTGTCTTATTGATTTTGATATTTTCTTCTATCTTATCTACTAATCTAGTAGATATTCTTCTCAACGCTTGAGGATATCTTGTAAGGACAGAAAAATTTGTATATTTGTTGGTAATTACACCTCCATCCCGCATGACATATCACATTCATTCTGGGAAAGAATTTGGACGGTTGTAGATAGCTCATATATGTTCAAGAATCTCTAGTTCAGTACCTTGTCTTATGAGGCGTTCTAGAACTGGATCTTGGTTCTTGTTTTCAAGAGGTGTGTTTATATAATATTCTCATTCTGTCTCTTGTTTAACTCTATTGATTGCCTCTTCTATAGACAATCCCTCTTGATTCTTAAAAATATCACTTCACATAACCAAGAAATTAGCTCCTCATTGTATAGCTGCTTTAGGTGTTGATACTCTTTGCTGACTACTTCATGCTTCCACTTTTCAGAATCTAATTCATGGATTACCTATAACAAAATCTTGTCAAAATACCTGTCTGAGTAATTGGGAATCTTCAGGACTAGATATCACCCCATCAAATCCACCTCTAAGAGATGAAGAAGCTATATCAAGTGCAGTTTGTCGTGCTGGCTGTCAATACACTCTTCTTGAATCTTTATTTGATTGATTTGTTAAAAGAGTAATTGCGAGTGTCTGTATAGTTGTGTCCTTTATATGTTCTTTAATAAATTTTTCATATGATCATTCTTGAAACACATTTCATGTGAAAGTAAGATAATCTGTACAGTTTCAGAGATGTTTTATAATTGCTAGCAGGTGGTTTCTATTTGTCTCAGATATATCGGCTCGTTTTGGGTCTAAAAACAATCATAGGTCAGCATAATTTTCTAGGATCTTTTGTATATCTTCTGGTCTTGTTTGCGTCAAAAGATCATTAAACTTTACTCATACTTTCAATACCTCGCTAACTGATTGTTGTGCCCTTTGAATAGCAGGTAACATTGCTTGAATCTCTTCTGGAGTTTTGTTATCCATAGCAAGATATAATCCTGGTTTGGGTGTCATGATAATGATTTATTATATAAAAATTACCATTCTATTACATAAATAGAATGTAATGTCAAATAAAAAACAACAAATATGGAAAATGGTTATTATTTCATTACTTTCTTCACATATGCCAATATTTTTGCCTTCGTGTTTCTTGCTTTGATATCATCTCTTACCCAAACAAATGCCTTATCTAGCAGTTCTCCCAATTGTTTCCCTGGTGTGAGTTTCAGCTCTTTCATAAGATCGTTGCCGTTGATTTTGAGTTGTTTCATGGTAAACTGTCATTCTTCAGTATTGAGTCTATCCAACATGGTTTTCAATGTTTCCACATCAGAGATGTCAGCGCTATTTTGCAGTGGGTTCATTTGTCCACGTCTATCACCGATCGTGATATCAAGTATATTTTTTACTTTTTCATAGCCAGATTCGCTCAGCATATCTCTGAGTTTTTTTTCTCGTTTGTCTGCTGGTGCCATAAGGATTTCTCCTGGTTTACTGTGATGCTGGACATACCATGCAATCGTATCTATTTCTTTGCTTGAAAATCACAACGCTCCAAAATCTTTCTTCACATGATCCATACCTGAGGTATGATGATTGAGCCAACTACCAAATATTTTTCTAACTTCCTCGCGGTCCAATGGGAGTTCGTGCATATAATATTGATCAGCTTTTCCTACATCATGGTACAACATCCCAAATCTCGTCAGATAGTCAGTATTTATTTCTTGCAGTGACTTGAGTGTGAGTAGTGTATGTGCATACACGTCAAACGGATGATATCTGACTGGTTGATTGATTCATTTGTTAGCATAGAGGGCAGGAAACAGAAACTTTAGGAGATTCAGTTCATCCAATAGTGCGATAAATCCAAATGGATTTCCATGCTTAAATGCTTTGCATATTTCCTCTTTGATTCTTTCTTTAGCAACAAATTGGAGCAAGAAAAAGTTCTTTTTGAGTCACAATCGTGTTGCTCCATCAAAGTCGAAGGTTTTTGTTTTATTTTGTCACTTCGAGGAGGAATGACGAGAAGTATTATCATTACTGGTTTCCTTATCCCCTATACTTCTCACTTCGTTCGAAGTGACAGTATCAAGTAGTTTTTGATTGACAACATTGACAAATCTCACGGCTCTAATGATTCTCAGTGCATCTTCATTAAATCTATCATCGGGATTGCCAACTGCTTTGAGTTTTCTGTTTATAAGATCGTGGATTCCTTCATAGGGATCAATGATAAATTGGATAGTTTCCTGTCACTTCGAGGAGGAACGACGAGAAGTATGAGTATCATTGGATTCTCCAACCCCTATACTTCTCACTTCGTTCGAAGTGACGAATGCGGTCTTAATAAAATCACTATAAGCCACAAATGCATGCATATCAAACACACCATCAACCCAAAACTGCGCGATGAGTTCGTGTTTTTGGACTATGATGAGATTGTCTGATGCAATATAGGCGATTCATTCGTTTTTGAGCTGTTTGAGTAATAGCTCGTCACTATATTTTTTGATTTTTTTGTTGGCAAAAGATTTGGTTAATAGAGGAGTCATTGCTACTGAAAAGTAGTACAAACAGTTTATCGTAAAATCTCTTCTCTTTGCATCATCAAGAATGTTTTTTGACCATTGAATTTCTCCAGGATGGCGATAATCATCATATGCTCATTCGGTGCGTAGTGGAGTGATCTCATACTGAACTCCATGCATTTTCTTATCTTTTGGGATTAATGTCATGGTCCCAAACTTCTCTGTCATGAAATGAGAGAGTTCTGTTTTGTCTATAGCGTTGTAGATGGATTTTGGTTCACCAGCGAGAGTCAAATCTATATCGAGAGGATTTTCCGTCAATCACAAAAGAACATCTCTCACACAACCACCAACGAGAAAAAAATCTTTTTTTCCTAGTTTGGATCTAAGATATGTACTATGTGTCACGAGTGCAGAAAGTCATTGAAATGAAAGCATAGATACAATAAGAATAAACCCAGTCAGTATACTCAAAAATCGCAAAAATACAAGCTGTTCTATTTATTTGACAAATAAAAATTTATGAGTATAATAATAAAAATTTACATTTCTATATATGTGTTGCTATGGATATAAAAAAGCGAATATCATTGGGGGCAACAGCTTTCATGCTCCACACAACGCCAGCTATACAGGAACTACAGGCACAAACTGCAGGCCAACTTACCATGGCAGTAACAGATCTAGATACTCTGCCTGCAATCAAACTTTCTCCAGAACAAATACAAGTTGTCGCACTTGAGGAGATTAACAAGACAAGACAATCATACAGTAAACCACCACTGCAACTAGATACAAGTTTATCAAAAATTGCACAAGATTATGCAAATAAGAAAATATTTGATCATACGTCCGAAGATCTTAAAACAAGAGTAGAATCAGCTTGATATAAGTATATTCGTGTGCTTGAAAACATCTCTGATCTATCATATGCTCCAAGTGCGACGATAGCCTTGGCTATACAAGGACAAGAAGAAAGCCCTTTACATAAACAAAACCTCCTCAGCGAGAAGGTTTCGTATGTATGAGTAGGTTTTTGTCAGGGTATATTGGTTGTTATGTTTTCAGATAAATAGTAGATTCTTATTTTCCTATAGCCGTCAGATAAGTATCTAGTGAATTTCACGGAAGTCTTGTCGTGTTAGACATATTGTTTGTTACGAGATTTTCTATAAATTGTACATATTTTGTTTTCCCAAGATTTTCTCATAACTGCACAGGATCAGTAGTTGATGATTTAGCTGCATCAAAATCACTTCGATCAAATTCATACGGCTTGTTCTTACTATCTGTTGCTTTTGGGTATCCAATATATTCTTTGTTGTATCACCCACTTCCTACATTTTTCATCTGAGTTTCGGTAAGTGCCATGACGTCAGCATCAGATAGATACGCCTTAAAGTTCCATGCATCTTTTCCAACATGCTTGTTGAGCTGTGTATACAGCATATCTTTAGGATAATTTGTATTATAATTACCATTTTCAATTACTGTTTTGATGTTTTGACTATAATCACCTAGAAAACCAGAGGCACTTCCTCGATTTTTAGGATTGGTTCCGCTTGGTAGTGTGTTGCCTTGCATATTTCACTGCCAGTATCCTGTACCACTTCTTCAGTTGCCAGCTCTATCAGGGTTTATTTGCATATACATATACTGATGATTTGCTGCTGGGAATCTAGGATCTAGATCTGATTTTCCATAGTTAGGGTTCTTTGCATACAGAGAGAAAACACTGTGTAATGCAAGATCTGCAGCTAGAATTTTTGTTATTCCACTAAATTTTTCGGCAATGTATTCGTAGGTAGTATTTTCTTTCAGTTTTGTATAACTAATAGTTGCATCAGAAAACTGAAATGGTCTATAAAGGTATTTTTCTAAGAACAAGAAATTCTCACCTCTATTATTTCCTGATTTTAGTTCTTTATTGGCTTCATCGACGATTTTATTTAATCACCCAAGTTTTTGCATACCAGAGATAAATACATTATCTTTGGAGTAATTGTAGGTATTATTTAGTTTTGTAAACCATTCGTTGATGTCTTCTTTGGTAGGAGGATATAGTGGTCCAGCAATTTTAGACTGTTCAATATTGATAATAAATGTAGGAAGAGGTTTTTCTTTTGGCCAAAACTTTGTAAATGCATCTTTCATATGATTTGCTCTTTCTTCAGGTAGTTTATCATTGTTTCCATATCTGATGTTACTTGCTCCTCATCTAATAGATATGGACATATTGTCCCAGTCTGTTGTGGGATCTGCAAGGAGTTTGCTTATTTCTCCTTGCGCAAATACATCAAGTTTTTCTTGTATTGTTCCCGATTCTACACGAGTAGTACTTCCCGCTGCATCATTTGTATCTGCCATATAATATTCAAAACGAGGTTGTGCCGAAAATTTTTGTCAGCTAGGGTCTTTGTCGTAACTAACATTCTTGTTAATTTTAGTAACTACATACAAGTCTTTCCCTATAGTAACAAAATCTCCTAGATTTTTATTTCAATTCTCAGGAGGAAGTACAATTTTATCAGGTCACTGCATGTTTTTATCTAGCAGTTCTCCTCACTTTTTTGCAGTTTCTGCATCAATTTGTTTGATGTTTTCTGATTGTTCGGGATTTTTTTGTAATTCTGGTCAGTTTGACATTGTATATGGTATATAAGGTAAAGATCTATATATTTTCTATAAGACTTTCGACATCTTCTTGTTTGTGTTTTTCCTCTAGTGCATGTATTCTGTCCACAAGAGACTTAACATCGGCAAGTTTTTTGACAGCCTCACTGATTTTGTTATTTTGGAGATCATCCATGATTTGATGAATGGTGCTATAAAATGTATTCATATACTCATCACTCAACTTAGCATTGCTGGCTATAAGTGTATGGACAGTAGATGCAACGGTTGAATATGCTGCAAACAACGCACTCACTTCCTCTATAATTTCAGCCTTTTTTTTGCTATCTAAGCTTTGAAATGTACTAGGGGATATCATTGTCAAACCGCTAAGAATATAAATACACACAAATTATACACACAAAGGCACAAAAAGTCAAAAAATCGACAATAATTTGCAATACAAAGCAAAATCCATAAGAAAACGTGCGTTATTTATTATATTTTCCTGTATAGTATGGATAAAAAAGAACTTGTGCTTAAAATACTCGATACCATAAAAAACAATTGGGATATGGCTCCAGGACTAAAAATATTGGTAGAAAATAATACATTAGATGATAAAACTATTGATACATTGGTATCCGTATTTCGCAATGCCG
>Ga0209573_1005534_pt1 | contig 11310 bp, 8 predicted proteins | sample TNRBio252014_DNA_FD_185870 | JGI IMG/M metagenome (GOLD analysis project Ga0209573, IMG submission 185870) | Wastewater treatment Type I Accumulibacter community from EBPR Bioreactor in Madison, WI, USA - TNR Reactor_6/25/2014_ DNA (SPAdes)... | ecosystem: Engineered > Bioreactor > EBPR >...
TATTACTGGGCCCATTTGATGGATCGCTTAAGCCGGTGCTCGAACTCTTGCCATCTTTGACACTTTCACGCAAATCAACAACTATTCCAGTATCGTGAGCAACAATCGGAGCGCCTAGAATGGAAGAGTCTCCATATGTAAAGTCTAGCGAATGATATAGCTGCCCCGAATGCGAAACCTTCCCGCCAAACCCTTGTGTAACAAAAACCAATCCACGAGAATCGAAATTGATTGGTAAAGAAACTTGATTTATTGTCATGATTTATCTCCATAAAATTAAATTTACCGAAAAGCTCATCCAAATTTGATGAGCATCAGTCAAGCAACATTTTGTTACTTGCATTTAGATAAACCATGATTTGATATTTTTTTGACATCAAAGATAAAAAAATTACTAAATTTTGTTTCACACTTGTAGCATTCCAATGGAGCTATGATTATTTCTGGTGTATGACAAGGGAGAAGGAAGCGGTGTAACCTGTTGTAGAGGATCTCGGCAGATCAATCAACAAAACGAGGAAAACACCGCATGACAGATAGTAATGTTTTTAATCTGAATAAACCAGAACAAAATGATCCGTTACAGGAAGTGCTGCGAGAAGGCGCGCGTAAGATGCTGGCCACCGCTATTGAAGCGGAAGTGGCTGTTTTTCTCAAGCAACATGGCGGTTTAAAAACTGACGAAGGAAAATCGGTAGTAGTCAGAAATGGTTATCTACCGGAGCGCTCGATTCAAACTGGTCTTGGTGATATTGGGATCAAAGTACCGAAAGTACGGGATCGCAGCGGCTCCGGCATCAAATTTAACAGCAGTCTGATCCCTCCCTACCTGAAACGAACGCGCAGTATTGAGGAATTTTTGCCCTGGTTGTGTATCTGAGAGGTGTTTCAACAGGAGATTTCACAGAGACGTTAAAGCACCTGCTGGGAGCAGATGCACCCGGATTGTCGTCTGCGACGATTGGTCGTTTAAAGCAGAACTGGGAACAGGATTATCAAAACTGGACTCGCCGTGATCTGACTGGCAAACGGTATGGTTACGTCTGGGCTGATGGTATCTATAGCACTGTGCGGATGGATGACCGGTTATGTTTTTTGGTGATTATCGGCTCTGATGAAACGGGACGTAAAGAATTGCTGGCATTGTCTGACGGTTATCGTGAGTCTGAAGCAAGCTGGACTGAAGTATTGATGGACTTGAAACAACGTGGCCTCAAAGATGCTCCCAGATTGGCTGTCGGTGACGGTGCATTGGGATTCTGGAAAGCTGTGGCTCAATGTTGGCCGGATACTGGTCAACAGCGCTGCTGGTTGCATAAAACCGTCAATGTAATGGAAAAGCTGCCCAAAGCCATGCAACCCAAGGTCAAAGAAGCATTGCATAACATCTGGCAGGCAGAAACACGGGAAAAGGCTTATAAAGCATTTGATCACTGTGTTGAACGGTTCAGTCCGAAATATCCAAAAGCGATGGAATGCCTGGCAAAGGATAAAGACTCCATGCTGGCCTTCTATGATTATCCTGCAGAAAACTGGCAGCACATTAGAACAACCAATCCAGTCGAATCAGTTTTTGCAACTGTCCGGCTGAGAACAGCCAGAACCAAAAACTGTGGAAGCCGGACAACAACCTTGACGATGGCGTTTAAACTGATGGAAACGGCGCAGAAGAAATGGTTCCGGCTGAGAGGCTATAAACTGTTAGCGGACGTTGTGCAGGGCATCAAGTTCGTTAACGGCGTTAAACAAAAAGGAGATCAAAAACAGCAAGCCGCTTGATTCTCCATACACCAGATTTGACTATAGCTCATTCCAATGACTACCGAGGGTTCTGTGGTAATTACTGAAACAATTAATTGATGGTATTTGGCTTGTAGCAGAAAAAATTTAATCATCACGTTAAAAAAATTACTTTTCCCGGTTATATCAAATGCAGATTTAAAATACATCGAATTAAATTAGACATAGAACTTCAGCTAAAGGGAAAATGCTTAAAAAGCATTTAGTAAATAACTTGTTAAATTAAACCATAAGAATCCAAAGGAATAATCAATGGGAAATTTTTCAGAAGATGATGAAGAAATTGAAAAACCTCAACCAATCCTAAGTCCACTTAGCCTCGAGAGATGGAAACATTTTAAAAATACTGAATTAGAGTGGATGTTGGAACCAATATCTAAGTTTCTTCAATGGGAGAGGAGAAACTATTACTCCTTCTTCCGAGATTACCCTCATGTAATTCTTGAGTTCATACAAGAAGGTATTCCAAACTTCATTGATACATATATGAAAAAAGGATATCCCGACTTATCAGAAAAGATAATCGAATATCTAGAATTATCAGAAGAGGAAAAAATAAAAAAAAATCAAGCATTCCTTCTTACTTGCTTTCGTAATGCCGCCGCAGATGGAGCAAAACATGAAGAAAAGAAGGGGTTAAAAAAAGATAACAAGGGAAAGAGAAAAAAGAGAAATAATTGTGCCAATAATCCTATTAGAGACAAAACAAAAAAACCTGCAGCTGATGCTACAGATTATAGATTCGAAGCAATAGAACCTGAGGATGACGCTACAGATTATAGGAAATTAGCAATAAATATCGAGTCTGCCGCTAATTACGACGATTTTAAGGAGCAATTTTGTAAGCTAGAAAATCGCATTTACTACGATGTTGGTTTGGATGGATATTTATATTTTCTGGCTTGGTGCTTAATTGTCTTTGATTTAATTCAAAAGAGGGAAAATAAATTAAAAAAATATAAATGCGCAGATTATGTAGAGAAATGTAACGATGCCATCACTTTTTATGATATTCGTGAAAAATTGAAGATTGTGACAAAGGAAATGAATGATTTAATAGAAGATATGAAATTGTCTAAAAAAAATCTTCCGGATATTAATGATATAGAGATATCGCTTAATGACAAAGGTCGAAAGTGGTTTAAACATAACTTGCTAAATTTTTGCATAGAAAACAATATTACCTCAGAAAATTTTAAGGATTCTATCTTTCACTTAGATAGTGAAAATAGCCAATCGATTGGATTAACAATAGCTGAGCGCCAAAAAGAAAAGAGGAAAATTATCAAGGAAAAAGTCTTTGCTGTTCTTCGTAGCGAAGGAATTAATCCAGAAAGTCCTCTGGCAATCAGAAAAGGAGTAGACAAATCATGAGTAATTTAAATTGGCTAGGAACATTTGGTGATTACATTGCAAGAAATCTAGCAGCTAAACGTACATTCAACAATTTCATTGAACAAAGTAATAGTGAATTTATCAATGGGTTGATTCAATTCAGCAGACTGGGTGAAACGGATCTGGGAAGTCTAGCTTCAAAGCTAAACTGCACACAAGATGAATTGATTCATCAGTTAGTTGAGCTGCGATTATTGATTTCTAATGCGTATTGCGGCGAAGAAAAAAAAGCACAAACCGAGTTTGATGTATTGGAAGATCTCCAACCGCATGGTATTACAACATTTAGGGAGTTTGTGTTTTTTATAGAATCATTCCCAGAAGTATTGCTAGAAATTCCTAACGAATTATGGGATCAAGAACTTGAGAACTTGGGGATAACTATTGATCAACAAGCAATGGAGCAAATTGCTGTAAACGCAATGCAATTCGCCGAAGATTATTTGGAAAACAAGCATTTCGTGCCGAAAGATGGCACTAATACAAAAATCGATACACACCATTTACAGCCTGGAATCAATGATAGCGCGACCATAGGCGTATGGGATAGGATAAGCTACTCTCTACAAAAATTCCCATTAGTCACTGCACTTTCTGAAGTAATTTCCCAACCTATGGGAATACCAACCATACAGACTCTTGATGCAAGACTCCATTGGAATGTGCATCAGTGGAAAATTCCAAGTTTACCCGCTGACTCCGAAGTTAAAGTCACTAGAAAGGATTGCAAATTTATTGAACGCAATCGGACTAAATATGATATTGAATTCACCATTAGCATCAATAGGCCAGAAATATTAGGCAATAGAAGCTACGTTGTAGCGATTTTAGACCTTTCAGGTAGGCAATTAGAAAGAAAAATCTTAGCCAAAGGAGAACCAGAGCTTACGTTCGAAATTTTCGGTAGCCACAATCCCGATAGCTATAAACTCGCTATCCGAGCAAGGAGAGATGATGAATCCTGAGAAATGGAATAACCTTTCTCTCGGAGCGTTGGTTAACTTCGTTGCCCTAAATAAAGATATTAGGAACATAGAAAAACTTGTAATCGATACTAGAGCTGATTACCGATTCTGGCAAATATGGCTAGAAGAAAGAAGTAAAAATACAAAAGGCATCCCTCCCGGGTTGGCCATGGCTGGGCTTGATATTAGCTCCACTCACTTGGGGACAAAAGCAGTACTCGCACGGTTAAAATTAAAACATATCGATAAAATGTGCGAAGATTATCCTGATGGAGCGATGAATCTCTATAAACATTTAGGAAAAAGCTTGTCTGCGTCTACGAGAAAAATCGATAGGGAGTTCGCCGCACTTATTGGAATTTGTTTGCCATACATACATTTCCTCATTATTGAAACCCTTTGCAAAAAAGACGGTAACTTCGTTGCATTTGATGAATATTATTATCTTATCTCAAGAGTAGTTAAATATTTAAGAGGAAGTAATTTAATAGCCCCTGGTCGCCCAGAGAAGGGTTTAGGAATACCTGGCACACCGCAGCAACTCATAGAGCGATCAGAATCACTACCATGGCCTGCGTATGATTCTTGGATGTCAGTCGCTTTGAATTTAATCAATATGGCTGGAGTTATATCGTCATTTGAGAGAAATGCTGTTGATTCGTCTCAACACAATCAACTATTAAAACTTGTCGAGCATGTGTTAGTGATAGCGCAATGCGGTTGGCTCACATTGGAGCGACTTATAACAAAACTTAAAAAAATTTCAATTCCTAATGATGAATTAAGCAGGACCCTAATTCAACTAGAAAAACATTCAATTAAAGCTTTATATACTCTCGCAGTAACTGAGAAATTCAATATGAACAACATCAGAGCCGCGCAATATGCGTGGGCTACTTTAAAAAAGAATGAGTTATATAAAGCAAAAAATCAACAACCGCTAACAGAATCAGAGAAAGCTACTTTACAACATTTCATCGACAAAATCGGTATTGGACAAGAAACCATTGAAGCAGTATCAACAAATACTCCAAATTTGTATGGACTTCTGTTGAGGTTAAATTATCCTGAGTTAGAGTCCTTTTTTCTTTTATTGGAGAAAAAGGGAAAACATTGGGATGGATTTGATTCGGGGTTATTAAATGACATTATCTTAAATTATCAAGATGATCCCGGATACTTACAAATGGCTTTTCGCGCAGCAATTAGAGCAGGTAATCTTCGATGGATCAGAAATATTCTGCGCGCATCATTTAACAAAAATTTATGGGGCAATGATAAAAATAGTTTTGAACGAGATGCAGGCGTACCTTTCAGAGAAAAATCCGAAACAATCCGAAAAAAATTATGTTCTGCATTAACTATTTACGAGCTACTTTTCTGGGCAGATGTAGTGGCATCAATCGCTCAGAAACTAGTTCACGTATTAGGTGAGAATCACTACCAATACCGTGAATCAGTTCGCTCGTTGTGGAAACGCATGCCTCCTGAAGAGAGAAGTTTACTCAGCAATAAACACATTCTTTTTCTTCATCATATTTTATCCGGTTTTACTCTGCATGCTTTGGGGCAGCATGCCATGGGAAAATCAGCAGGATGGATACTCTATCAAACAGCATCTAGTGAGGAATTTGTTACTTTTGTAGACGAATATGCCAAACAAATCCGTTATGGAAGCACTAAAGGCATTCCTTTTCAATCACACTATTTTGAAAATAATCAAATAAACTTACAACCTGATGAGATTCTAGTAAGTATGGTAAGGTGTAATCACTATGAAATGTCTCTCTTAGCAATTGGCCCAGATCAAACCATATTTTCTGATACTGTAATTACAGAAAGCCAACAACATATAGAAACAGATGAAGTCATCACATTCACTTGGAGAGATATATTTACCAATGCGCATAAAAGTTTTAACAGTCAATTACGAAATGGGAAAATTCCAGAACCAAGACCTAATTTGATTCAGCTTTTTATTGTAATTTTTCAACTGGCTTGTAGAGCAAATCCGAATTTCTCTCGCTTATTTATTCACGCTACACCGGAGTTCCGACAAATACCTTGGCAATATGTTTTTCATACCAACTCTGAACTTTGCTCCTTGCGTAAGGAATATTTTTTTGGAAAAAGCCGCAAAGGATGTTTTGATGGTCATCATGATTTCTCTATTTGGCAGATTCCCGGGCTCCTCACATTAAATATTAAAGAAAGTATAAGAGAAAGCATTGAAGAATCTTTGGTTAAGGAACGATACTCTAGAATCACTGACCAAAGTGATTCTCTATGCATAAAGTTAAATTCTATTTTAGAAACTGAATTGGCTATTTTAGCTCGCACACCTATAAGTCAATTATCCATAATTGCACATGGCCAAATTAATTCTGACGAACACTGCACAGATCTTATTTTCGAAGGAAAGCCATGGGAATTATCACGAAATGATTTAGGGTATCAATTGACCATACTGCATACTTGCGGCGCTAGCTATGCCGTACGTAACTCTAATAGCGATTATGGAGGAGTACTTGGATTATTATTTGGCCATGGGACTCGGTTTGTACTTGCATCTTCTGTAGTTATTCCTATTGCAGTTGATAAAATTCAATCCTCCATTCCGGTTGTAATAGAAAAAAAATTAGCTCAACTCAGTAATCTTGATGCAGATAACTTGGAGACACTCTATATCGAAGCAGTACGTAAAGAGCCACTCTGCGCACTCTACAGTTTGTTTGGTTGGGAACATGGTCCAGTCTTGATAACAGGAGAGCAAACTGATCCCATAATTACAACAAAATCATCTCGACCACTCTCAGTCATGGATTACATAATGACTCGAATAAAGAACTGGGTATCGTTTGTTTGATTATTTCATTTGCTTCTTAATTCAAAGCTGTCGTTCTTTGAGTTAACTCCTTGCGCCCGACCAGCGGCAGCTTGATCGCCGGCGGATCGAGATCGACGCCGAACGATAAGCCGAGAAAATTAAATTCGATGCCTTCGACCTCGCTGACCAGCACCCCCATCAAACCGAACAGTGAAACCTGAAAACCGCTGCCGCTCGGCGCCTGGCCAATCAGCTTATAACCCAAATAATCCTTGCCGATCGCCGTCGGCGGCAAATCTAGTTGCAACTCCGGCACGGCACGCGAAATCCACGCAACAAAAGTATTGGAATTCGGGCCCGGCCAGATCGTGTAATTTTTAGGATAGGGATAGCTGCGCGCCGCTTCGTCGATTTTCGCAATCAGCGCATCCACACCTTCGCCGCGTTTGTCCAGCAGCAGCTCGGGCATATTGCCGTACCAGCGCCGGTCGGGCACATTGTCGTAAATCACCACCACCGGCAATTTGCGCCGCTGCATCCAGCCGATCACTTCGTATATCGTGAACGATTCCGCCGCCGTGGGTTTGACCGCGATCCAGGTGTGAATGCCGAAATAGCCGCGCCAGCTAAACGCTCTTGCACCATAAACCTGTACAATCGCTTCCGGCGTCGTCAGGGGATCGGGCGCGATGCCGGCCGGTTCACGGCTGGCATTCCACCAATATTGCGCCTGCGCACGGTGCGGCGTTGCGGCAATCAGCACCACTCCCAGCGTCAGCACTATAGAAAAAAAGATAGCGATCCGTTTCATTCAATCATTGATTTGAACTGCCTTACAGTCCGGTACGTTTGCCCAATATCTCCGGCAAATTCCGTAAAAACCGGCCGGCATCCAGCATCTGCCGCCGCAACAACTCCCAATCCTCGGCGCGTTTTCTGGCATCCATGCAACGCATCATGCGCACCCGCAATGCTTCGTCCTGATGACTCAGGATCGCCGCCCACAAGCTGTCGTCGACATTATAAACTTTACCTTTCAATAAACAGACCGGAATCACTTTTTCAACCGGCACTGCCAGATCGGCGGCAATCGCCTGCACCGCGGCGTTGATATTCAGTGACTTGGTATTGGACGGCTGGGTCAAATCATACGGCGGCTGCCATTCATTCACCGGACGCAACCGGTCGATAAAGCTGGCGGCCACCAGCAGCGGCGGCGAGCGCCGGTCGGTCCACGCCGCTTGTGCGGATCGCAATTGATCCAAACACTCGCGTTCGCTCTGCCGGTCCGGACGGTTGGCCGCGCTGACCCACAAGATCAAGTCGGCGTTCTTTGCAGCTGTCAGCATTTTCGCCTGATCGAATCCGGCGCTATCGCATCCCGGACTATCGAAAATCAACGCCTGCGTGAACCCCTCGCGCGTCAGCACAGACGGTTTAAAGGTTTGCTTGCCGTCCGGTAATTGCTCGGTAGTGGCTGCGAGATTGCCAAACAATGCGTTGATCAAGCTCGATTTACCCGCATTCGTTCTGCCGAGCACCAAAATCCGCAACGGTTCCACCGCTGCTGCGGCCGTTTCCTGCGCCTGTTCCAGATCCGTTTTGGATTCCGGCGTGGTTGATTCGATCAATGCTTCGTCCGTCAACGTTAATCGGCCGCTATACAAATCGATCGCGTAATAACCGACCTTGCATACATACGCTCGCAATAACCAGCGGTGCAATTCGTCCCTGGCCTGATCGAAACTGCGCTCGCGCAAATGCCGCCATGCTTCACCCAGCAGCGCATTGAGCGGATTAATGAGGATGCTGCCGGCGCGGTAGATATCGATAACTTTTTCTGCCTTTGCCTTCCAGCGCTGAATCCGGAAAAAATCGCCAATGGTCAGGCGTGTGCTGAACGGTATTTTTTCCGCGAAATCACGGCGCAAATCGCGGCTCGCGCGCTCGATGATCAGCAAGGTGTGCGGAATCGTCAGTTCGAGTAAAGGCTTTTCCACATCCGGATGATAGCTATGCGCGACCGTTTCCAGCGTTTTCTGCCCGAGCGACAGTATCCAGGTGCCTTCTTCCAGCGGCCAGTCCTGCGGATTACAAGTTTCGGCAAGCGCTTCTACCCGTTGCCAGACCGCATCCGCATTCGGCGGCCACCGCGGATTCGGCGCTGTCACGGGCGCATTCAGCAATTGCCGCTGTTGCCGCACCAGCCAATACTGCAAGCCGTAGCCCAAGCTGCCGCATATCACCAAGGCAATCAGCCAATATTGCAAATTGCCGCTTTGCCATAGCCAGAAAAAACCAAAACCTAGCAAAGCCACTACCGGTAATAGCATCAGAATGAATACCAGCAGCCGTAACGGATCGATTCGCGCGAGCGTCGATTTCATCTAGGCTTGCCCCCGTAACCGGCTTTTCAGCACAGCAGCGCCGCGCTCCAGCTCTTCGGCGTAAATCCGGCGCAAAGTATCGGCATCAACATTCAAGCCATTCTTGCGCCGCTCGAAAAAATAAATCGCGATTTTGCCCAATGCGTAAGTAGTCGCGCCGCTGGAACTCGCGCCCCACACCGCGCCGATCGTTTGCCCCCAGAACGGGATCACCTTCACCACTGCGCGGCTGAGCCAGCGCGCCACATAACTGGACGCAATTCCGGCGCCCGCCAGTCCCAGAAACTCAGTGACCGTACTGCGATCCCATCGCTGTCCGTAAAGCAACGCCAAACTATGCAACAACTTCGCCTGCACCGCCGATACCGCGACCAGATCGACCACCGGCAAAGCGCCCAAGCCCGCGGCCACCAGCGCGAAACCGACGATGTGCGAATGCGCGGTGCGCGCGTATAAATCCTGCACTTCCTGATCGCCGCCCAACTGGTGTTGCAAACCCAGCGATGTCAGCGACTCAATCGCTTGCCATAGCGCTTCCAGACCGTAATCCGGCGGCTCGAAACCGTCCTCGGGCAAGGTCAAATCGACCGCCACCCAGTTTACGGCTGCAAATCCCGGCAACGGCTGCAAGGCTTCGCGTTGTGCTCGAATCGCGCGGCGCAAATCCTGCGGCACGGCTTCCGGCAACGGCTCGGATCCGAAAGGCCACGGTTGCGCGTGCTTAAAACCGTCCGGATACAAATCGTGCAAGCCGGTTTGCACCAGCAGCACCGGCCACTCCGGATGACGCCCGCGGATGCTATGCAACACCTCGAATATCGCCGCCGGATCGGAATCCGCCGCTTTCATCACCGCCACCAGCAAGTGCGCTTGCGCTTCGCAATACTGCATATCGTCGCTTGGGTCGTAAGCCACCACGCCCAAACCCGGCGTATCGAGAAATTTGACGAGCGGCGCTTCCGCCGGAAAATCGTAAACGCGCGAACTGCGCGTGCACGGCTGGAAGCCGTTGCCGATCTCGGCAGTTTCACTGCCGGTCAATGCGCGGATGATCGAAGTCTTGCCCGACTGGGTTTTACCCAGCAACCATATCACCGGCACCGGCATTTTCGCGCGCGCGTCGCGCAGCGAAGCTTCCAGCAACGCCGAATCGACTTTGGGTTCGAGCAACGCGGCCCGCAGTTGCTCCCAATAATCCGTCCAGTTTTTTGAATCGTCCCATTTCATCATTCAGATATCTTATCACCGCGGCAAGGGTGGCAACCCGAGTTCCTTGAGAAATTCATTGTGTTTCCCGGTATTTTCCTTGATCCGCTTTTCCAATTCCGTCAACTCGTTATGCACCAACGCCAAATCCACCTCTTCTTCCTGTCTTGCAGTACTGATATAGCGCGAAATGTTCAGGTTGTAATCATTACTCACTATTTCATCTATCGATACCCGCCGGGCGTAGCGCTCTTCTTCCTTGCGGAATTGGTAAGTTGAAACGATCTTGTCGATGTGTTCCGGCAGCAAGCGGTTCTGCCGTTTGCCTTTCTCGAAGTGTTCGCTGGCGTTGATAAACAGCACATCGTCCGGCTTCTTGCACTTCTTCAAAACGAGAATACAGACTGGGATACCTGTCGAGAAAAACAGATTGGCGGGCAAGCCGATCACCGTATCGATATGGCCGTCTTTCAGCAGCTTGGCCCGGATGCGCTCCTCAGCGCCGCCACGAAACAGCACACCGTGGGGCAGGATGATAGCCATGACGCCTTCGGGCTTCAGGTAGTGAAAACCGTGCAGCAAAAAGGCGAAATCGGCGGCAGATTTTGGCGCAAGCCCATAATTCTTGAAGCGCATATCCTCGCTTAAGCTTTCGGTCGGCTCCCAGCGGTAGCTAAAGGGCGGATTGGCCACCACCGCATCGAACTTCGGCATCTTCGCCGGATTGGTT
>Ga0209573_1005535_pt1 | contig 11308 bp, 11 predicted proteins | sample TNRBio252014_DNA_FD_185870 | JGI IMG/M metagenome (GOLD analysis project Ga0209573, IMG submission 185870) | Wastewater treatment Type I Accumulibacter community from EBPR Bioreactor in Madison, WI, USA - TNR Reactor_6/25/2014_ DNA (SPAdes)... | ecosystem: Engineered > Bioreactor > EBPR >...
GAGCGGCAGCCCCTTTTGCACCAGCCGCCGCACCACCGGCACCACCGCGCACTCGCACACCGGAAAGATCAGCCCCATGAACCCGGCGATCAGCGTGGAAAGCACCCGGTTCTTCGGCAGCACACGCTCCAGCAGCTTCGAGGGCAGAAACGCCGCGATGAAGCCGGACATCACCGTGCCGATGAGAATGTAGGGAGCGCCTTCGAAGACAATGCTCAAGAAGGACATCAAAACGTCCCCCAGACGGCTGGGAGCGGGCAGTTCAGCGAGAAAAATCATGGGTTGGGACTGTCTAAACGCTCTCCAGGGTCGGGTTCAAGCGGGAAAGCGGATGTGGCAGCTTGATTCGCAAAATGAGATTGCCTTGGGCGGGCGGTTTTGATGCAATGGCCGCATGAATGAGGTGCCGAAACAGCGCTGGGGGTCTTTGCAGTGGACGATGGTGGTCGTCATCCCTGGATGCCTCTTGATGCTTGTTATGAACGTCATTCTCGGTGCCCGAAGAGCCGGAGAGCAAATGAAGGCGGAGAACCATTGCATGCAGATCATTCTCGCTCTTGGGCAGTATTCAAAACAGCAAGGCGCTGTTTATCCCGATGGGCGGCATCCTGAGTTCAAATCGGCCAATCAACTTTTTCGAGAGCTTATTAAAGAAGGGGTTGTTTCGAGTGAAGCAATCTTTGGTTGTCCCGGCGGCGCGTTCAATCCAGACGATGACATGGGAAATCCGCCAAACTATGAAAGCGCGCTTATGCCGGGGGAATGTCATTGGATGCTCTTGAGGCATCAATCTTCGGCTTCACATGGTAAAACTCCCATTGTCATCGAGAACAGCCTGAGTGCCACCTGGCCGCCGAAATGGTATGTCTCGTTTTGGGCTGGCAATAAGAGGGGGCGGGCATGGTATGAGGAGAGCGTGGTCATCGTGGGGCGAAATGACGGCTCAGTCTCTTTGGAGGAATTGCTGCCCGACGGCACGCTGGACTGGCATTCCCCAAACAACCTCGGCCCCGATGGCAAAAGCTGGATCGACTCACTCACCCCCGAGCAGATCGCCAAGCTGGCCTACTGGGAAATCGAGGAGAAATAACCCCGGATTGCGCCAGCCTTGCGCATCGGTGGGCGTGGATTGCTTTGGGCTACGATGCGGCGGCAGGTGCGCGTTCATGGGGTAACGCGCACGGAAATCCAACCTGACCCACATCCCATGAAAGCACTCCTTGCCCCGCTCCTCCTCAGTCTCGCGATGACCGCCACCGTCTTCGCCGCCTGGCCCATCAATGATGAATGCCCGGTGGACCAGAAACACGCCCGCCCGATCTACCGCGTGAAGACTGCGGAGGGATTCGTCGCTTTCTGCTGCACCGAGTGCATGCAGAAGTTCGCCAAATCCCCAGGTTCCTTCAAGGTCACGAAGAAGGAAGTGGCCAAGTAACCCGCCAAGAAACAGGGCCAGACGTGGCCCCCGCCCGGTTCCGATCATTGAGGACGAGCAGGAAGTGCCAGCGTGGCACAGATGCCAGCCTGTGGGATGGGAAGGTGAGCGCAGGCCGCCGATCCCGCAGCGCATTGTCGGAGTGCCCGATTCCGCCCATCCATCGGAGGGTGAACCGCGAACCGTCCCCCAAAATCCCGACTCTTTTTCGAAAAATCGGACTACTTTTTCCCCGACTTGCCCTCAATTTTCTCGAAAAGAGTCAAGGTTCGAAAAAATCGGACTCGTTTTTTCCCGACTTGCCCTCAAGTCGCCGCGAAATGATGTAAGGTTCGAAAAAATCGGACTCGTTTTTTCCCGACTTGCCCTCAAGTCGTCGCGAAAGGAGTCAAGGTTCGAAAAAATCGGCCTAGTTTTTTGCGGACTTGCCCTCAAGTCGCCGCGAAAGGAGTCAAAGTCGGACAAAAATAAACGACTTTTTCAAGGACTGCTCCTGCTGCACTCCGTCCCAGAGGGCAACATCGCGAAAAAGAAGTCGGAGGGAAGGAAACCGAGTTTGTCTCCAGCAGATTGGCTACGCCTGACTGGCGGCTCAGGGAGGCCAGCAGATGAAGACAAATCAGAAATCTGCAGGCCTCCTTGAGTCGAGTCCCCGAGACAGACGAAGTCAATCTGCTGGAAATCACAAACCATGATGAAGCTGAGCATATCCGGCTTCTCCGACCGCCGCAGACTCCCACGCTCCCGAATCAGCCGGATAGTTTGGCGAAGGAGGCTCATCGTATTGGCGGAAGACGGCTCGCCAAACACATCCGGCCTGCAGTTCCACGCTGGTCTCGCATAGATTCCACCGATCCAGGCTGGCAGGCGGGTTCATGCGGCGTTTGTTGCCCGCATGAATCCATCCACAGCATTTCAACTCGACGGGCGCGACATCTGGGTCTTTGGCGGGGCGGGGTACCTCGGCCAGTCCGTGGTGCGGCAACTGGTCTCGATGGGTGCGCGGGTCTTGTGCGTGGATCTCGAAGATCGGGCCGCCCGGATGGTGCATGAAGCGGGGCTGTCATCAGCGGTGACGCCTGCCACGCTCGATGCGGCAGACACCACGGCGGTGAGTGCCTTCGTGCAGGATCAGACCGCCACACGCGGCGTGCCACACGGACTGGTGGTGATGACTTACGCCTCCACAGCGAAGCGATTCGATGATCTCACGGTGGAGGACTTTGATCACGCCAATCACGGCAACCTCACCGCCACCTTCGCGCTCACTCGCGCCGTGGGCCAGCGCATGGCGGAGCAGGGCAGGGGCAGCCTTGTGCTGTTTTCCAGCATGTACGGCAGCGTCTCGCCTGATCCCACGGTGTATGCCGCGCCGATGAATCCAAACCCCGTCGAGTATGGCGTGGGCAAGGCGGGCATTCAGCAGATGGCGCGTTATCTGGCCGTGCATTGGGGGCCGCAGGGCGTGCGCTGCAACAGCATTTCGCCTGGTCCGTTCCCCAATCCGACGCTGCAACGCGAGAAGCCCGAGTTCATCGAGCGTCTCGCCCAGAAAGTGCCGCTGCGCCGCGTGGGGCAGGCGGATGAGATCGCAGGCTCCGTAACCTTCCTGCTCAGCGATGCATCATCCTTCATCACCGGCCAAAACCTCGCCGTCGATGGTGGCTGGACGGTGTGGTGACGTAGCGGCGGGCGTCAGCACGCCGAAAGCGCTCTCGTCATGCCCATCAATCCTCGTGGGAAGACGCACGTCTTCCGCTACGAACTTGCGCGTTCATTCTACATTAGTAACTATTCATGAGGGGAGGATTCGTGCTCATTCGCGGATATTCGCGACCATTCGCGACCATTCGCGACCATTCGCGTTGAGAATTGAAGGCGCGGCTTTTTTCAACGCGAATGGCCGCCAATGAGCGCGAATAAACGCGAATTTGAGTTGGGAGCAGAATAGTTGGCACCATTCCTCACACCGTCGCCCCCCGCACGAACTGCGGCATCAGGCGCAGCGCCTTCGGCGGCAGCTTGCCGGTTTCCGCCAGTTGCAGCGCCGCCTTGGACACCCTGCGGGCAAACTGCGCGGAGCTGGCGGCGTAGCAGGTGACCGGCGGGACGGCATGCTGGAGAAACGGCTCATTGTCGCGTGAGATCACCGCCATGTCCTGCGGGATGCGCTTGCCGCGCTGCATGAGAAACATCATCACCGTGAGCACATGCACCGTCCGTGCCACGACGCAGGCCGTGGGCGGCTGCGGCGAGCGCAGCGCCTTCTCCAGCAGGGCGCAGAGATGCTCGGGCGTGCTGTTGTGCCGCAGCACCAGCAGGCTCGCGGTTTCATCGCCTCGTAGGGCTTCGAGCAGTCCCTGCTCGCTCTCAAGATCGCCGCCGAAATCACCATCCGGGCGGATCAGCGCGATGCGCCGGTGCCCTTTGCGCCGCAGCAGCGCCCCCGCATGCCGGCACGCGGCGCGGTAGTCCGCATCCACCGATGACAGCGGCACGCCGTGCGCGCATGAGCCGACCACGAGGCAGGGCAATTGACGACGCACAAACCACTGCTGCACCGGCTCCAGCGAGCCGAACAGAACCCACACGGCGGCGGGCGATCTCGTCGTCAGCGCCTCCAGCGCCCGTGCCGGTTTGCTGGAGAAACAGGCCACGCTGACATGGATCTCGAGGCTGAACCCGGCCTGCGAGAGCTTTTCCCGCAGCTCATCCACCATCACCACCGAGGAAGCGGCCATGGCCAGCAGCGGACGCGACGACAGGATGGCGATCACTCGTGAAGGCACCGGCTCCGCGTGGGTTTTTGGCGCTTTGATGCGCCGCCGCTGCCGCTGCGTGACCTCCAGCAGGCCGTCGCGTTGCAATTCATCCAGCGCGGAGCGCAGCGTGCTGCGGCTCACCTGCAAACGGGCGCACAGCTCGCGCTCGCCCGGCAGATGGCCCTGCCAGTGCCCGGCTTGCATGGAGTCGCGCAGGCTCTGCGCCGTCAGACCCGCCAGCGAGACACGCTGCGGTGGTTTGGGGCCGGAAGGGGAGGAGGGATTCATCTGGTGCTGGCAACAGACCAGAATCATAGCCTTGTTGCCTCTCGTTTGAAAAGCCTACTTTAAAACTCATGTCTCCCACCTCGCGTCCGCTCTCTCACAGCGATCTTCTCCAACTCAAACGCTGGAACACCCCGACGATCTACAACGGCTGGGAACAGATCACGAAGCACAACCCCGGCGCGGACGCCTTCAACATCGAGGAGACCCGCGATTTCATGCCGCAGATGGGGCCGATGGTCGGCTACGCTGTCACGTTGGTGATCGAGCCCGGCAATGCCTCGCATCGCCAAACGAATCCCAAGGCTGGAGAAGAGTTTCGCCACTACATCGCCAGCATTCCCGGCCCGAAGATCATCGTTGTCCAGGATCTCGACAAACCACGCGTCCTCGGCTCCGCCTGGGGAGAAGTCAGCGCCAACATGTTTCGCGCCCTCGGCTGCGTCGGCTCCATCACCGACGGTGCCATCCGCGATCTCGATGAAATGACCAACGCAGGATTCAAAGCACTCGCCCGCCGTCTCTGCGTCGGCCATGCGCATGTGCATCCCGTGCGTTGGAACTGCGAGGTGGAAGTCTTTGGCCGCAAAGTCAGCCCCGGCGATCTCATCCACGCCGACAAGCACGGCTTCATGGTCATTCCACCCGAAGATCAGCCGAGGCTGCTCGAAGCCGCCCGCTTCATGGACAGCAACGAATGCACCACCGTCATCCCCGCCGCCCGAGACAGCGCAGGCCGCAGCACGGACGAACTCCTCGCCAACCTCGAAGCCTCCATCACCCAGTTCAGCGCCAACGTGAAAGCCAAGTTCAGCCGCGAAGGCGAGTGGTAACCCAATCAACATCATGCGCTTCATCCTTCCCATTCTTCTCCTCACTCTCACGCTGCTGAGCGCCCACGCCGAGAGCCTCATCACGCTCAACGTCGAGCCCACCAAAGAACACCCGCGCAACTCCGAAGGCTCCTTCGCCACGCTCGCCTCGGGGCGCATCCTTTTCATCTACTCGCAGTTCTACGGCGGCAATGGCGACGAGAGCCCCGCACGCCTCGTCAAAATCCATTCCGACGACCAAGGCCGCACCTGGAGCGCGCCCGTCACCGTGGTGGAAAACACCGCCGGCAACAACGTGATGAGCGTCTCGCTCCTGCGCCTCGCCAGCGGCAAGCTGGCGATGTTTTACTGCATCAAGAACAGTTGGATCGACTGCCGGCCACACATGCGCCTCTCCAGCGATGACGGCGAGACGTGGACCGAGCCCAAGCTCATCCAGCAAGCCCCAGGCTACTTCGTTTTGAACAACGATCGCGTCATCCAGACCAGCAAAGGCCGCCTCATCGTGCCGCTCGCCTTCCATCGCTCACGCGGCACCGATCCGCACACCAGCAAATCGTGGGACGCACGCGCCATCGACACCTGGCTCTACTCCGACGATGAAGGCACGACCTGGACCGAATCCTCAAGCTGGTGGGCCATGCCCGTGCGCAGTGGCAGCGGCTTGCAGGAGCCAGGCGTCGTCGAACTCGCCGATGGCTCGATCTTCTCCTGGTGCCGCACCGATCAAGGCGCTCAATACGGCTTTCGCTCCTCCGATGCAGGCAAGACCTTCACGCCGCCCGAGCCCACCGAACTCAAATCCCCCAACGGGCCCGCCAGCATCAAGCGCCTGCCCGGCAGCAGCGACCTCCTCGCCATCTACAACGACCACTCCGGCATGTTTCCGTTCCCGCCGAAGAAGCGCAATCCCTTCGTCGCCGCCCTCTCCACCGACGGCGGCAAAACCTGGCCGCAGCGCAAGCTCATTGAGAGCGACCCCGACGGCCTCTACCACTACACCGCCATTCATTTCATCGGCGATGCCATGCTCATCGGCTACTGCGCCGGTGACAGCAAAGTCGGTGCCCTCAACCGCCTCCGCATCCGCCGCATCACGCTGGATTGGTTCCGCGAAAAGTGATTCCTTCCGTTTGTTCCGTGTATTCCGTAGGCCAACACATCCCACCATGCGCATTCTCCTGTTCCTTCTCACCTGCGTGAGCCTGCTGTCAGCAGCTCCGCTGAAAACCGCGCAACTCCTCGCCGCAGGCAAAGAGCCTGTTCGCATCGTCTGCATCGGCGACAGCATCACCGGCGTCTATTATCACACTGGCGGTTTGCGTGCCTATGCCGAGATGCTGCAGATCGCCCTGCAAAAAATCCATCCGCAGGCCCAGGTCACCGTGCGCAACGCCGGCATCAGCGGCGACACCACCACAGGCGGCCTCAAGCGCCTCGAACGCGACGTCCTCGCTCACAAGCCGCATCTGGTCACCATCATGTTTGGCATGAACGACCTCGTGCGCACACCCGTGGCCGATTTCCAAAACAACCTCCGCGAAATCATCCGCCGCTGCCGCGCCATCGACGCCGAGGTCGTCCTCTGCACGCAAAACTCCATCGTCGAGTCCCCGCAACGCCCCGGAGCCAAACTCGCCGAGTTCACGCAGGCCATCCGCGATGTCGCCAAGGCCGAATCACTCCCCGTCGCCGATTGCTTCGCCGCTTTTGAGGCCGTTCACGCCAAGGACTCTCTCGAATGGAACCTGCTCCTCAGCGATCCCATTCATCCCAACATGGCTGGTCACAAACTCTTCGCTGAAGCCATCGCGCAGACCATCACTGGCCAGAAAGCATCGCTCGCCGACATCGGGCCGCCATTGCCCGCTCTGCGCCACACGCTCGCTCTGCTCAAAGATGGCAAGCCTGTCAAAGTGCTCGCCATGCCGCCCTACGACACGCTCATCGCTCCCGCGATTCAGCAGCTCTATCCCAAAGCCGTCGTCAACGTCACGCCATGGCCCGTCGAAGGCCAGACACTCGCCCAGCTCGAAGAATCCGCCAAAAAAGTCCGCACCCTGGCGCAGGATCTCGTGCTCATCGCCGTGCCGGGTTTGCTTCCTGTGCAAAAGCCCGAAGCCTTCCACAAAAGCTACTCCTGGATCATGAACTGGTCCCTCAGCTTCGGCCCGCAGCAGTGGGATGTCATCGCCGCACTGCCATCTGCGACGAAAACCAAGCTCACCACCGAAGAACACCAGCACGAAGCCCTCGCCCGTCGTTTGATCGAAGCTCAAGACCTCCACATGCTCGCTGGCGATGCCTCCGCATTGGCCACGTTGCTCACCCAACATCTCAAACCCCAAAACTGATTCCACATGAGACCCTCCAAAGTCCTCGCCAAGCTCCGTGCTGGCAAAGTCGCCCGTATCTGCTGCTGCGGTTCGCCCATCGCCTTCTTCCCGGCCATGGCCGCCCACTTTCACTACGACGGCATCTGGCTCGATGGCGAGCATCGCGCCTGGGAAGCCCGTGAAATCGAAACCATGCTCGGCCGTCATCACGCCGCCGACATCGACTGCATGTGGCGTCCGCCCACCAAAGAAAAAAACGGCCTCTACCGCCTCCTCGAAGACGGCGCTGCAGGTTTGATGATCCCACACGTCGCCACCGCCGATGAAGCCCGCGCTCTTGTCAGTGCAATCAAGTTCCCCCCACTCGGCGACCGCGGCTTCTGCGGCGGCGGCCGTGATGCCGACTACTGGATCGGCAAACCCGACGACTACACCGACGCCGCCAATCGTGAGACCTTCCTCACCGTCCAAATCGAAACGCCCGCCGCGCTCGAAAACGCCGAAGCCATCGCCGCCGTCGAAGGCGTGGACATTCTCTTCATCGGCCCTGGCGACATGTCCCTGCGCCTCGGTTGCACGCCCGGCGTCAATGATCCCGTCATGATGGACGTCCAGAAGAAAATCGCCGCCGCCTGCAAAAAACACGGCAAAGCCTGGGGCCGTCCAGTCGGCTCCGCCGCCGATGCCAAAACCCTCATCGACCTCGGCGCCCAGTTCATCGTTCACGGCAGCGAATTCGGCGCCGTCCACGCCCACTTCACCGCCTGCGCCGCCGATTTCGACAATATCCTCGGCGAAATCGCTGGTGCGCCTGCGATTCCTGAAGGCAAAACGTACTGAAGCGCTCATGAAATCCCTGCTTTCGATTCTCTTCGCCCTCGGCCTTACGCCCTTTGCCGCCGCTCAGCCCGCAGCTTGGATGGAGCCCTTTCCGCCTCACAAGATCGCCGGGAACCTCTACTACGTCGGCTCGAAGGACCTCGCGTCGTATCTCATCGCCACGCCGGAGGGGCATGTGTTGATCAACAGCAGCTTCGAGGAGTCCGTGCCGCTCATTCGCGCCAGCATCGAGAAACTCGGCTTCAAATTCACCGACGTGAAGATCCTGCTCATCAGCCACGCGCACTCCGATCATTGCGCGGGTAGCGCGGAGATCATCAAACAAACGAAAGCGCAATACCTCGTCATGGAACAAGACGCCGATGCCGTCGAAAGCGGCGGTGCGAAGAAGTCACGGCTCAAGGCCGACTACACGCAGTTCACGCCCGCGAAAGTGGACCGCCGACTCAAAGACGGCGACGAAGTCAAACTCGGCGGCAGCACGCTTGTCGCGAATCTCACGCCCGGCCACACTCGCGGCTGCACGACGTGGACGATGAAGGTCGATGGCCTCAATGTCGTCATCATCGGCAGCCCGAATGTGAACCCCGGCTACATCCTCGTCGGCAACAAAGACTACCCCGACATCGCCACCGATTATGAGCGCACCTTCCGCTTTCTCAAAGCCCAGCCCGTCGATCTATTCCTCGGAGCCCACGGCGGCTACTACGACATGAATGCCAAGCATGCGCGATTCCTCGTCGCTGGAGGCAACAATCCCTTCATCGACCCCGGAGGCTACCGCCACTACGTCGAGGATCGCGAGAAAGCCTTCCTCACCGAGTTGGCGAAACAGCAGGCCAAATGACCACCGCTGACCTCCTCCCGCACCTGCAGGCTGCCGGTTTGACCGCTGGCGCGGTGCGGGTCACGCCGCTCACCGGCGGCGTGTCGAGCGACATCGTGCTCGTCGAGTCGTCAAAGGGTCAAGTGGTAGTCAAAACGGCCTTGGAGAAACTCCGCGTCAAAGACGACTGGTTCGCTGATGTCTCGCGCAATCGAGTGGAGCAGGCATTCTTTGAATATGCCGCGCCGATCATCCCGGAATCCGTGCCGCGCATCCTCGGCGGCGGCGACGGCTGGTTCGCCATGGAATACCTCGGTGACATGCCCAACTGGAAGACAGCTCTTCTCACCGGAGATGCCGATGAAAGCACCGCGCAGCTTGCTGGCAATGTCCTGGGCCGCCTGCATGCCGCCTCGTGGCTCGATGATGCCGCACGCACTCGATTCGACACGCTTCCCAACTTCCACGCTCTCCGCATCGAGCCCTACCTGCTCACCACCGCCAACCGCGTCCCTGAAGTCGCCGATCTCCTCCGCACCGAAGCCGCACGACTCGCCGAAACCAAACTCGCCCTCGTCCACGGCGACTACAGCCCCAAAAACCTCCTGGTCGGCCCGCAGCGCCTCATCGTGCTTGATGCCGAGTGCGCTTGGTTCGGCGATCCCGCTTTCGACACAGCGTTTCTGCTCACACACCTGCATCTGAAGGCGCTGCTGCATCCGCAGGCCATTCAGCTTGTTCCAGCATTTTGGTCCGCTTATCTCGCCGCTTTCGAATCTCCGCGTGAGCGTCCTGGAGTGCGCCGGTCCTCCGGCGCTTTCGAGAGTCCATCGGCCTCCGAAAAGCTCCAGAGGGCTGGAGCACTCCAGGACGCTGTCGCGCTCGAACAGCGCACCGTGAAACTTCTCCTCTGCCTCCTGCTCGCCCGCGTGCATGGCAAATCCCCCGTCGAATACCTCACTGATGCACAACACGCCTTCATCACACGTTTCGTGCTCACACATTTGCCCAACCCGCCTCCGCTCGCGGAACTCACCGCCTCCTGGAAATGAAAATCACCTCGCTCGACGCCCTGCAAATCTTCGACAGCCGTGGCAATCCCACGGTGGAGGTCATCGCGACACTCGAAGATGGCACCACCGGCCACGGCCTCGTGCCCTCCGGAGCTTCCACCGGTCATCACGAGGCCTTGGAACTACGCGATGGCGATAAGAGCCGCTTTGGGGGTAAATCGGTCTTCAAAGCCCTCTCGCATGTGAAAGGCGAAATCGCCCGCGAGGTCATCGGACGCGATGTCTTCGATCAAAGCGGCCTTGATGCCGCTTTGATCGCTCTCGACGGCACGCAGGGAAAATCCCGCCTCGGAGCAAACGCCATCCTCGGCACCTCAATGGCCGTCGCACAGGCCGCCGCGAATACGAAACGCATTCCACTCTTTGAATCCCTCGGCGGTGGCGAGGGAACGCTGCTGCCGCTTCCCGAAATCCAGATCTTCGGCGGCGGCAAACACGCGCAGGGCCGCATCGACATCCAGGACTTCATGATCATAGCCCTCACGGCCAAAAACTATGACGAAACACTCGAAGTGACCTCGAACGTCTTCCACGCCGCGGCTGAGATCATGAAACGTCGCGGCCTCCTTGCTGGTGTGGCCGATGAAGGCGGCTACTGGCCCATGTTTGATCGCAACGAGGATGTGTTCGATGCATTGCTCGCCGCCATCGAACTCGCGGGTTACACGCCGGGGCGCGAAGTCGGCATCTCGCTCGACATCGCCGCCACCGATCTCTTCCACGACGGCCACTACACGCTCGGCCTCGAAAAGCGCCGCTTCACCACCGAGGAGTTCGCCGCGCTCATGATCGAGTGGGTGGAGAAGTATCCCATCGTCTCCATCGAAGACCCGATGGCTGAAGACGATTGGGACGGCTGGAAGATCGTGCGCAGCGCCATCGGCCATCGCTGCCAGCTCATCGGCGACGACCACTTTA
>Ga0209573_1005536_pt1 | contig 11307 bp, 11 predicted proteins | sample TNRBio252014_DNA_FD_185870 | JGI IMG/M metagenome (GOLD analysis project Ga0209573, IMG submission 185870) | Wastewater treatment Type I Accumulibacter community from EBPR Bioreactor in Madison, WI, USA - TNR Reactor_6/25/2014_ DNA (SPAdes)... | ecosystem: Engineered > Bioreactor > EBPR >...
CGTCCGACAGCCTGGCGTGATAGCCCGGTCGACGCCCGCAGCCAGAGCGTGTCGCCGTCGAGCAGATAGATCGAGCACGAGTCGACGGCCATCACCTCCGCGGTTTTCGCGGCGATGAGGTCCAGCGTGGTTCCAAGATCGTGTGCGCCTGAGAGGGCTCTCGCGATCTCGCGCAGACCAGACCAGTCGTGGTTGTGAACGGGTGATTCGGCCACGCAATGTCCTTTCGGCCCCGCCTGCACTCGCTGTCGTTTGTTGCGCATTGCACAAAGGGTGTACAATGCCTTGACAACGGGGCCCCAGGGCGGTTACTCGATGGTGCCTCACAACCCACCATGGATTTGGCGAGCAGAGCGATGATACAACCACTTGCGGCAGTTGCAGCCGAGACGAAGACCAATATCGGCGATTTACCGGATGTCCCCAAGTTCAGCATCAAAACGGTTTGCGGCGAAGTGGGCATCCGCCCGGTCACCCTGCGCGCCTGGGAGCGTCGGTATCAATTGCTTATACCGCATCGGACGCGGAGCAACTATCGACTTTATTCGGAGCGTGATGTCGGGATCTTGCATTGGCTCAAATCGCGAGTTGACAGCGGCCAATCGATCAGCACGGCGGCCGGCGAACTTCTCGAGTTGCGCAAGGCCGGGCTTTGGCCCGCGATTGCGCAGACGCCGCAACCGGCGCTCGACCGTTTGCCAGGCACCGCCCCCGAAGGTTATGCGGCTCGCCTGTTCGATGTGCTCGTGCGTCACGATGAGCAGTCGGCCAATCTCCTTCTGAATGACGTGATCGGACAGTACGACATCGTTGCCGTGTGTAACGATGTCCTGACGCCGTGTCTGCACCGCATCGGCGATGCCTGGGCCGCGGGTCGGATCCGGATCGCGACCGAGCACTTCGCCAGTAGCTATATCCGTGGCCGGTTGATGACGCATTTTCAGCAGATGCCGGTCGGGCGATTGCATAGCCGCGTCATCGTCGGTTGCGCACCGATCGATCTCCACGAGATCCCGGCGCTGATCCTTTCGATCTTTCTCCGGCGCGAGGGCTACCGGGTCGAATACCTCGGACAGGATGTACATGTCGCGGACCTGCTGGAATATGCGCGGGCCGAGCGGCCGGCGATGGTCATCCTGACGGCGAACGCGACCCAGGCCGCGCACGAGTTGCAGCGCGTCTACGCCGGCCTTAACGCCATGCGCCCGAAGCCCAAGTTCGGTTTCGGGGGGCGGGCGTTCATCGTGAACCCGGCGCTTCGCGAATCGGTCCCGGGCATTTATCTTGGCGACACCCTTAGCGCCGGTGTCGCACGCGTCAAGCAGCTTCTCGGCGCCTGACTCTCATCTTATACATAGCTTCTACAAGGGGCGCTTTTGATACGATTTCGGGGTGAGCAAGCACTTCGATTTTCGGTTTGTCGTTGACGCTCCCCTGGCTCGGGTCGCCGAGTTTCATCGCGACTCGCAGGTGCTGCCGCGCCTGACGCCGCCGCCGATCTGGGTGCGGTTGCATCGCTTCGACCCCCTGGCGGACGGGGCGCGGCTCGAAATGACGATGTGGTTCGGCCCGGTGCCCGTGCGGTGGACGGCCGTGCACGACGCAGTCGATCCTCTGCACGGGTTTCGCGACACAGCCGAGCAGAGCCCGCTTCGATGGTGGCGTCACACCCATCGATTTGTCGAGCTAAGCCCAACCCAGGCCGAGGTGCATGAACACATTGAGTACGACCATCATCCGGGCCTGCGCGGCTGGCTGAGCCGCGTGGTGTTCAGCCGGCCTGGGCTGTGGTTCCTGTTCATGTACCGCAGTTGGGTTACGAAGCGCATGCTGGAGGGCCAGACAGGAGCCAGGCGTTGACGCCGACGGCTGTGGTTGTCGGTGCCGGGCTGGGCGGCCTGACCACGGCGGCGCTGCTCGCACGCGCCGGCTGGCGCGTGACCGTGCTCGAGGCGCACGTGTACGCCGGCGGCTGTGCAGGCACCTTCTTTCATCAGGGCTTCCGTTTTGATGCGGGCGCGACGCTCGTCGGTGGTTTCGACCCCGGTGGGCCGCATGCGCGTTTGGCGGAATGGCTTGACCTCGCGTGGCCGGTGCGTCGCATCGACCCGGCGTGGGTCGTGCATCTTCCGACGGGGGCCGTGACGCAGTGGGCCGATCGCGCCGCGTGGGCGGATGAGCGCCGCCGAATCTTCCCCGGAACTGAACGGTTCTGGTCTGCTCAGGAACGACTTGCGCGGACTGCCTGGGATCTGAGCGCGCGTGGCCTGCCGTGGCCCCCACAGTCCCTAGATGACTATCTGAATCTCGCGCGCTCGATCCGACCCGACCTGATTGCCGCCACGCCGGCGGCGTTCCAGTCGGTGGCGTCGCTGGCCGGTTCCGCCCGACGCGACCCCGCGCTGCGGGCGTTCCTCGATACCCAGCTCTTGATCTCGGCGCAAGTCTCCTCGGATCGCGCCAGCGCGTTGTATGGCAGCGCCGCTCTCGATTTGCCGCGGCGTGGCGTATACCACGTCCCAGCAGGCGTCGGCGAACTGGCCGCCACGCTCGTCACCTGGTTGCGGCGGCACGGCTCTGAGGTGCTGTTTCGGCAACGGGTGAGCCGCATCGTGATCCGCCAGGAGCGCGCCGTTGCCGTTCGGACCGAGAAGGGGTTGGAGTTAGGGGCCGATGTCGTGATCGCAAACCAGACGCCCTGGGCGTTGGCCGATTTGTTGGGCGATGCCGCGCCATCCGGGCTCAGACGCGAGATCCGAAGCCGGCGACCGACGTGGGGGGCATTCATGCTGTACCTGGGTGCTCGCGCGGACGCTCTGGCCGGTTGCGGCGACCACCACCAGGTCCTGCTGGATTCGTCTCAGCCGCTCGGTGAAGGGAACAGTGTCTTTGTGTCCATCTCCACCGATCCGGGCCGGGCTCCGACGGGACAGGTCGCGATCACGGCTTCGACACATACGGCCGTCGAGCCCTGGATGGCTCTGGCGCGCCAGGATCCTGAGGGTTATCGCCAGAACAAGCAGCATTACGCCGAACGGATGCTGCGCGCGCTGACCGTTGCGCTGCCGGGGTTGCGAACCGCACTGACGTTCCAACGCAGCGCCAGCCCGGCCACTTTTGCCCGCTTCACGGGCAGGGCGGCGGGCATGGTCGGGGGCTTTGCGCAGACGTCGTTGTGGACGGCGCGCGGACCAGGCACCGGGATCAAGGGTCTCTGGCTGGTCGGCGACTCGGTCTTCCCCGGCCAATCAACCGCCGGCGTTACGCTGGGAGGCATGCGCGTGGCGGGCGCGATCCTGCGATGCAAACCGACGAGACTCGCAGGCAGCCCCGTGCGCGCCCGACCGGTTGGCTGACCGATCACGCTGTCCGCGGTTGAACCTGCACCTGACGCACGATCTCGCCGATCTGCCCGAGGTGGCGAGCATCGTGAACCAGGCCGTACAGAAAGCGACTGACGGCGTTGACGATCGGTCCGCCTTCCCAGATCGCGCAGGTGTTATCGAGGTGTGGGTGGTCGGGCCAGAGCTCCAATGAGGCCAGGCGGATCCGCCGACTTTCGTTGAGCCGTTGTCGGCACTGGGCGATTGTGGTGACCGTGGTCCAGTCGGTCTCATAGCGCGAACGACCGTGCGCCGGCACGCCGCGGGCCAGTTCGGCCGCCAGGAAAGCGGCTTCTTCAGAAGAGGCCGTTGCGTGCACGATCACGTGCCCCAGGGTCCAGGCCAGGTCGGCGGCGCCGGCATCGGCGGCATAGGCGTCGTGGGCCTCGGGGTCGACTGGCTGAAACACCACTGCCGCATCGTCGCAGGTCGCGATCAGGCCAAGCATGCGATCGACCATAAGATTGGTCTCGTGCCGCAGGACATGGGACGATACGCCCTCGGCTAACTGGGCGACCGTGATTTCCGAACAGATGACGCGCGTGTAGTCAAGCATGATTGCCTCCGAATGGATAACGCGAATCAGATTGTATCGTGTTGTGGAACATCAATGGCGATACAGGCTCAGGAAACCCTTCGGTCCCTGCTAAGATACAACCAAGGGTGAGCGGGCGATCCTCTCGAGGTCCGTTCATGAGGTGAAGTATGGTCAGTCGGCAACGTCAGGTCGGGTGGCGTGGGTGGGTCATGCGAGGTTTGGCCTCTATTCTTATATTGGGCCTGCTCGGTCTCTCGGGCGGTGTGATCTGGCTTCTGACGCCGCAGAGCCTGCTCCCCGAAGCGGCAGCGGCTACGGTGTCTGATGAGACGGTGGCCGTCACTGTCTCGGATTCCGAGATCGCTTTCAACCCGGCTGCGCCGGTCTCCAGCGTGGGTCTGATCATTTATCCCGGGGCCAAGGTCCCGGCGGTCGGCTACGCGCCATTGGCGCGCATGATCGCCAACCGGGGGTACGCGACTTTCCTCGTATCGATGCCGGGGAATCTCGCGTTGCTGGCAGTTGATCGGGCACAGGCGGTTCAGGCTGCGCGCCCTGATATCACGACCTGGGTGGTCGCCGGGCACTCTCTGGGTGGCGTCGCGGCGGCGCAATACGCGTTCCGCAACCCCGCAACGGTTCAAGGTCTGGCACTGTGGGCCAGTTATCCGATCGATGACCTCTCCAGCCGGGATCTGGCAGTACTCTCGATTTGGGGCGAGCTTGATCGCTCGCGCGAGAATTTCGATTCGGCGCAGACCCAGGCCTTGCTTCCGACGGATACCGAGTTTATCGAGATCCCGGGCGGCAACCACGAGCAGTTCGGCTACTACACCGGCCAGGCGAACGACCCGATCGCGACTGTGTCGCGCGCCGAGCAGCAAGAGATGATTGCCGCAGCGACGATCGCACTGCTTGAGTCGCTGAGTGTACCGTGATCGCTCTGACGCTTGCTCACCTCACCTGAAGGGCTTCTGCCGCGACGTCTTGTCGGGCGGCGCCTGGTGACGATCGCGCGCGGCTTGATAAGCGCGTAGAACACGCTCGCGGGCCTGCGGCCTGTCTACGATGGGCGCCGGGTACGTTTCGCCCGCACTGATGCCCTTGGCGCGCTGCTCGAGCGGCGTCAGCGTCCACGGTTCGTGGATCGCCTCGTCGCTCAACTCGGCCAACTCAGGCACATAGCGACGGATGTATGCCCCGGACGGATCGAACTTCCGACTCTGCAATACCGGGTTGAAGATCCTGAAATACGGCGCGGCGTCGGTGCCGACGCCGGCCGTCCATTGCCAGCCGCCGTTGTTTGCGGCCGGATCGCCATCGACGAGCTGATCCATGAACCATTGCTCGCCGAGCCGCCAGTCGATCAGCAGGTCCTTGACGAGGAACGAAGCTACGATCATGCGCGCCCGATTGTGCATCCAGCCGGTTTCGGCCAGTTGCCGCATGGCGGCATCGACGATCGGCACGCCTGTCTGCCCGGCCTTCCAGGCAGCAAGATCGTCGGGAGCATCGCGCCAGGCAATCTCGCGCAGAGTCGGGTTGAAGGCGCGCTCCAGCACGTCCGGGTAGTGATACACGATCGAAAGATAGAATTCGCGCCAGATCAACTCGTTCAGCCAGGTCTGAGCGCCTTGGGCCGCCGCCGGGTCACGCGCTGTCGTGATCGATTCGCGCGCCACAGCCGCGGCTTCACGCGCCGATATCAAGCCAAACCGCAAGTATGGCGACAACTTTGATGTGCCCTCGCGGCCCGGTAGGTCGCGCTCGGCCTTGTAGCGCCCGATGGCGGGGTCGCCGCCCTTAGCGAATGCGATCAGGCGGCGGCGGGCCTCGGCTTCGCTGGCCGGGAACCCGGTTGGCGCTGCCGTGTGCGGCACAACCTCGCTCGACAGGGTCGCGTCGGGCTCCGCAAGCCTGTTTGGGCCCGGGTCGAGCAGGCCGCCAACCGGCAGCGCAAGCCAGGCCTTGCTGAAGGGGGTGAAGACGGTGTAAGCCCCGCCATCGGCCTTCTTGACGGCGAGCGGATGGTGGACGGTTGCACCCTCGACCAGCCGCAGCGGCAATGCACGCTGCACCCGGGCGTCGCGCGAACGCGCATATGGGGTGAAATCCTCGCCTGCAACAATCAGGTCGGCGCCGGTCTCGGACACCAGATCCCGCAGCACTTGTTCGGGCGGGCCGGTGCGCAAAACCAACCTTGCGCCTCGAGCTTGCAGATCGGCGTCAAGTGAAGAAAGACCCGCCATCAGAAAATCCCGGCGGCGGGTTGCTGAGCCGTGCATGCGCCCCCGAGTTATGGCCGGGTCGTTGATGAAGACCGGGACCAGGCGCCCGTGCTTCACGGCGGCATTGAGCGCCGGGTTGTCGTTGAGGCGCAGGTCGCGGCGGATCCACCAGATGGCTGTCGGCATGACTTTCCTCGTGCCGACACTTTAGCAGCCCGGTTCGAGAGATGCGAGACGGGGTATAGGGTTTCTTGGAGCGTTGGGCGGGCAAGTCGTGGCACAAGGTGGAGGCGCGCCACGGCGCGCCTCCACCTTGTGTGTCTAACGTGTCAGGCCTGGCGGGCGTCGAGGATGGCCCGGGTGACCGGCTTGAGCGCGGCGCTCAAGGCCTCGACAGTCACGTCCTGGACCTTGAACGTGACCTCCCAATGCGTCTCGGCCCCGGCTTCGATTTCGCGCGCGGCAAGGCCGACGATATTGCCGCCGGCGCTGAAGATGGCGTTGGTGATCGTCGCCAGTTCGCCCTTGCCGCCCGGCGTGGCGACCGTGATGCGCACACCCGGCCGCCGGCCGCCAAGCAATTCAAGCAGCGACTTGAAGAGATCGGTCTCGGTGATCAGCCCGACTAGCTTGTCGCCCCGCATGACAAGCAGGCCACCGATCCGCCCGTCGGCCATGATGCGCGCGGCCTCCTCGAGCGGGGTGTCGTCTTGCACCGTGATCACCTCGCGGCTCATCACCTCGGAGACCTTGAGCTTGCTGAGCAGCTCGGTGATCTCCCAGATCGCCAACGTGGTCGCCGCAGATGGCCCAGCCTGGAGCAGGTCCTTGTCGGAGACGATGCCGACCAGTTTGCCGTGGCTATCGACCACAGGGAACCGGCGCACCTTCTTCTCGCGCATCAGGCGCAGCGCTTCGGGCACGGACAGATCGGGCGCGACTGTGATCGGGTTCTGGGTCATGCGTTCGCGGACGAGCATAAGTTCCTCCGGAGGAGACAACCGGATGTGATCCGGCTCAGATGATGAACGACCTGGAGTTTACTGCACTTCGGGCAGTGCGTCACCCTATGTCTTGATCAGCGCAAGCGGCGCCAAAGCAGGTTCAGCGCGGCCGTACTCGCCCACAGCGGGAGGTTGGCTGGTGGGCCGCCATAGCCGGAGCGTTGGGCTTCCGTGCCGGCCGCATCGCTGATGGCCAACTCCAAACCCCTTGGCTCCTGCGGGCTCGACCCCTGAAACACGCGAACGCTGACGCCGACATGCGCCAGACGCGCGGCGCGCACGCGCTCGGCAGCGGCGGCGGGCGTCTCATCAGGGCCAACGGGTCCGCCCCCTGCATACACCTCGGCCGCCATCGGCAGAACGGCCAACCGGGCGTTGAGCTTGCCGTCGGTCCCGGCCTCGGCCAACCCAAGTCGGATTCCTCGCTCGAGCAAGAGGCGCCCGACCGCGAGGTCGATCGTATCGCCGTCGACGCCATAGATGTGTTCGGTGAGCGCGGCGCGCACCTGCGCCTCGATGGGCGCGATCAGGGCGTCGGCTTCGGCTTCGTTGGGGGCCGTGGCCGTGATCCGGATGTCGACGTTGCCGGCGTGCGCGTTTAGGCCGACCGTGGGATTGGTCAGGCGTTCGAGCTCACCGATTTGCTGATCGATCGCGCTCTCCCCAACGCCGATCGTGCGGAGCACACGGGCCTTGATAATCCCCCTCAGCCCGAAGTGTTCGCGCAGGTAAGGCAGCGCCCAAACCTGCATGAGGTGTTCCATCTCGCGCGGAACGCCGGGCAGGCTGATGATCACGCCGCCTCCGGCGATCGCTTCGTGCTCGATCCAGAACCCCGGCGCCGTGCCGACCTGGTTCTCGATCGCGTGTCCGCCGCTCGGGATCAGGGCCTGTTGTCGGTTGTTCTCGCCCGGGATCCGCCCAAAACGCGCGAAGCGCTCCCGGATTTGGGCCCAAAGATCCTCGTGATAGATCAGCTCCTGCCCAAATGCGTCGGCCACGGCGGCCCGCGTCGGGTCATCAACGGTCGGGCCAAGGCCGCCTGTCGTGATCACGATCGGGCTGCGCGCACAGGCCTCCCGAACGAGGCGCGTGATCGCCGGCAGGTCATCGGCGATCGATGTGGTTCGGGAAACGGCCAGCCCAATGGTGCGCAGCATTCGGGCGATTTGAGCGGAATTCGTGTCGACGATCTCGCCCAGGACGAGCTCGGAGCCAATGGCGATCAGTTCGGCTTGCATGGTGGAGAGTATCTACAAGAAGTGAGTTGTGTGGTGAGGGAGGCCGTTGGGATGATGAAGAACTAGTGTAACATAGCCGACAGGGTGGGCGGATAAGCGGAGGCGGTTTGCATGCGGATCGGCATGCTGGTCGACATGTACAAGCCCAATATCAGCGGGATCACGAGCTATGTCTCGCTGAACAAGCGCTGGCTTGAGGCGCAGGGGCACAAGGTCTTCGTCTTCACATTTGGAAATCTGGATTACGAAGATGATGAACTGTATGTGATGCGGTCTCCCGGGCTGCCGCTGAACGTCAACGACAGCGGCTTTCAGCTCTCGTTTCGATACTCGACGGTCGCCGAGCGGAAGCTGCGCACCATGGACGTGGTGCACGTGCATCATGCCTATCTGAGCGGCCCATTGGCGCTGCGGTACTGCAAGCCGGCCGGCATCCCGATCGTCTTTACAAATCACACCCGCTTCGACCTGTACTTCCAACATTACCTGCCCGGCGTGCCCGATGCGATCGGTGAGACCTTTGTGCGCACCTTCATCCCGAGCCTGTGCCATCGCTGCGATCTCGTGATCGCGCCTTCGCCCGGCGTCGCCGTTGTCATGCGCGACCTTGGCGTCAAGGACCCGGTCCGCGTGATCCCGAACGGCATCGACTTCGCCCCGTATGCGAATCCGCAGCGAATGACTCGGAGTGAGGTCGGCCTGCCCGATGACGCGATCGTCGCCATGTACGTCGGCCGCCTGAGCCCCGAGAAGAATTTGCGCTTTCTCCTGCGTGCGTTCTTTGGCGTGGCCGGCGCGCACGAGCGCGCTCACCTTGTGCTTGTGGGCGGCGGCCCAGAGCAAGAGGAGTTGGTCGATGTGGTCGCGGGCAGCCCGTACAAGAACCGCATCCACTTCTTTGGGAAAATCCCGCTCGAGTCGGTGCCCGGGTATCTGCGTCTGGCCGACCTGTTCGTCACGGCTTCGATGACCGAGGTCCACCCGTTCTCGCTGATCGAAGCGATGGCCTCGGGTCTACCGGCCTTGGGCATCGAGTCTCCGGGGGTCGGCGACACCATTTCGACAGAGGTCGATGGCCTGCTAACGCGGCACGACCTGGCGGCATTCACGGCCGCGTTCATGCGGCTGGTCCTGGATGGTGCGTTGCGGGCCCGAATGGGCGCCACCGCTCGCGAGTCGGCTCGGCGTTTTGATATCGAACAGACCGCTCCGGCCGTGTTGGCAGAGTATGAACGCCTGGCGGCCACCGGCGAACAAAAGCTGACGTACTGGCAGCGGCTCAAGCGGTGGTGGACGCGACCGATCATCGGGGGTGACGAGTGACGCAGGCGCGGCTTGGGCTTGGCCGCAGAGGCGAGACGCTCGCCGTGGAAAGGCTCGAGGCCCGCGACTGCGAGATCGTCGCCCGCAATTGGCGCTGCCCGCTTGGCGAGCTAGACGTCGTCGCCCGCGACGCCCAAGGGTGGCTCTTTGTCGAGGTTCGCACCCGCCGGGGGCGTGGCTTTGGCACACCCGAGGAATCGCTCACGGCAGCCAAGCGCCGGCATGTGGCTGCCGCCGCGCTGTCTTTTCTGACTGAGCGCGGCGCGCTCGACGAACCCTGGCGGGTGGAGTTGGCCGCGATCGAGCTTTCACAGCGCGGCGAGTTGCTGCGCGTCGATTTCATCCCCAACGTTGTTACAGGCGCCGATCTGTGAGCCGTCAGCCCTTTCCCCCGCTCGTCGTCCTCGTCGGCCCGACCGCCGTCGGCAAGACGGCGCTGGCGATCCAGTTGGCCGAGCGCCTCAATGGTGAGATCGTCTCCGCGGATTCGCGTTACCTCTATCGCTACATGGATATCGGCACGGCCAAGCCCTCCGCGGCCGAGCTGGCTCAGGTGCCGCACCATCTGATCGACGTGACAACGCCCGATCAACCCTGGTCGTTGGCGCAGTATCAATCGGCTGCCTTCAGCGCGATCGGCGCGATCCATGCGCGCGGTCGCTTGCCCTTGCTGGTCGGTGGAACCGGTCAATATGTACGGGCCGTTGTCGAGGGCTGGCAACCGCCGGAGGGCGGCCAATCGCCGGAGTTGCGCGCCGATCTCGAGGCGCGCCTGGCGACACTCGGGCTCGATGCACTGGTGCGGCAGCTTCGCGAGCTCGACCCCGAGTCGGCGCGCTCGATCGATGTGTTCAACCCGCGTCGGGTGGTGCGCGCGCTTGAGGTCGTCTTGTCCACGGGCCGGTCGTTCGTCGGCCAACGGCGCAAGTTGCCGCCGCGGCTTGCGATCCACCAATTTGGGTTGAGCCTGCCGCGGACCTTGCTCTACGCCCGGATCGACCAGCGCGTCGATACGATGCTCGCCAGCGGCCTTGTCGAGGAAGTGCGCGGTTTGGTCGCGCGCGGCTATCACTGGGAGCTTCCAGCGTTGTCGGCGATCGGCTACCGCCAGATCGGACAGTACCTGCGCGGTGAATGCGACCTCCAGACTGCAGCCGATCGAATCCGACGAGATACGCGCGTCTTCGTCAGGCGTCAGACCAACTGGTTCAAGCCCGATGACCCTGCAATCGCCTGGCGCGATGTCAGCCAGGTGTTCGCCGACGAGCTGGCCGAGGTCGTCAGCCAAGCCGTCGGCAGCTAGCTCCGACGGCGCTGTGCGTATAATCGGCCCTGTGAGATCCTGGCATCGCGTCGCACTCGGGGCGGCGCTCCTCATCAGCACGTTCCGGCCCGCCAACGGACAACAAGGGCAGACACCGGAGACGCTCCTGGCACGTATGAGCCCCGAGGAGCGCGTTGGCCAGTTGTTCCTCGTGACGTTCGAGGGCGCGTCGGCCGATGCCGGCAGCGACATCGATCGCCTGATCCGGGAGTACCGGGTGGGTGGGGTGCTGTTGCGTGCGGCGAGCGGCAATATCACCGACGAGG